>SDBS01006223.1_pt1 | contig 11612 bp, 6 predicted proteins | sample 2277091 | NCBI WGS metagenome assembly SDBS01 (sample SAMN10404972, study PRJNA504765) | marine sediment metagenome | isolation source: marine sediment core GS10_PC15, 163 cmbsf | place: Arctic Ocean: Southern Knipovich Ridge | collected 2010 | reverse complement strand
AGTACGATCGGTAAAAATCCTCGATGGACAGGCGATCCGCGGCGAATTCAAGGTCGCCCCTGAGGGAATCAATGCGTTTAAAACCATAATTCCCTACTATGACGAAGAGCTGATGCCGAAGCTGAGGGAGCAATCGGTCAGCGTACAGGGCGGAACCAAATCGATTTCTCCTCTAAGGGTATTCTTTGAGTTTTTACCCTGGGTCATCGGATTCTTCTTCATCTGGTTTATGTTTCGCCAGGTACAGGGCAGCGGTAACAAGGCCTTTTCCTTCGGAAAGAGTCGCGCCAAGAGATACCAGGACAAGGAGAACAAGATCACCTTCGCCGATGTAGCAGGTCAGGAAGAGGCGAAGTACGAGCTTCTGGAAGTTGTCGAGTTTCTTAAGAATCCGGCGAAGTTCAGCAAAATCGGAGCAAAGATTCCCAAGGGATGCCTTCTGGTCGGTATGCCTGGAACGGGTAAAACCCTTCTTGCCAAGGCGATTGCCGGCGAAGCGAGCGTTCCATTCTTTCACATGTCCGGCTCTGATTTTGTTGAGATGTTTGTCGGGGTTGGAGCGAGTAGGGTGAGGGACCTCTTCGACCAGGGAAGAAAAAACGCTCCGTGTATCCTATTTATCGACGAGCTCGATGCGGTTGGAAGAACCCGCGGAGCGGGCTATGGAGGCGGTCACGATGAGAGAGAGCAAACTCTCAACCAGATGCTCGTCGAAATGGATGGATTTAACACGAAAGATGGTGTGATAATCCTGGCAGCTACCAACAGACCTGATGTGTTGGATCCTGCATTGTTGCGGCCTGGAAGATTCGATCGACATGTTGTTGTGGATATGCCTGATATTAGAGAGAGAGAAGCTATCCTGAAGATCCACTGTGGTAAGGTACCTCTCAAGGAGAACGTCAATCTGAATCGTGTCGCCAGAGCGACTCCGGGAACATCCGGCGCGGATTTAGCCAATCTGGTTAATGAGGCGGCTCTTCTTGCGGCGCGAAAAAATAAAGACAAGGTCGAAATGGATGACTTCGAGGAGGCCAGAGACAAGGTGCTCATGGGAATCGCACGTAAATCCCGAGTGATTTCTCCCAGAGAGAAAAGGATTAAGGCCTATCATGAAGCAGGACACGCCCTGCTGCATTACTACCTTCCCAATGCCGATCCCCTCCACAAGGTTACGATTATTCCTCACGGCCAGTTTGGCGGTGTGACTTTTTCTCTTCCGGAGACAGACGCGGAAACGTGGAGCCAGGGATGGTTGACTGCTAAGATTACGATTGCAATGGGTGGGTTTTCAGCGGAGAAGCTCATCTACAACGAAACCTCTACCGGTGCGCAAAACGACATCGAGAAGAGCACGGATTTCGCCAGAAGGATGGTATGCGAATGGGGAATGAGTGATCTCTTGGGACCCGTTTCGTTTGGTAGAAAAGAGGAGCCAATCTTCATCGGCAAGGAAATCGCCAGGCACAAGGATTACTCGGAGGATACCGCTCAAAAAATTGATCAGGAAATCAATAATATAGTTAAGAAATGTCTCGCCACAGCCATGGATATACTCTCTACCAACAAGGATAAGCTCGAGATAATTGCAGAAACCCTCGTAAACAGAGAGACTCTCGATGATTCTGAGATACGTGAGCTCCTCGGTCTTCCAGCAAAAGAGGAGAGCAAGGACGAGGAGTAAGACACTGCCTCACGTCTTGGTAGACGAGTCGAAAGCCTCATCGAAGTTTTTTTTCACCATACCGAGACAAGTTCTCCTGTTGTTTGTAATCATCACAATCTGTTTCCTCCCACCGGTCGTTCACGCGGTGGATCGTTATGCTGCGACGCGGTACTTCGATCCGGGCGAACAATACTGTAGGCTCAACAGGTATCAGGAGGCTGGAGTATTTCTTAAGCGGTTTCTCGAGCTGCGACAAAACGATTCCGAGAGCAGTTTCCTTCTCTTTCAAAAACCAGAAGTACTTCTGCCTACGAAAAGGGTAATGGATGCTAAGGAAAGGCCGCCAGTTACGAGCGTCTGGGACATCTCAAACAATCGTGTTATACTGCTTAGAGGGGATAGAAACAGAGACGGGCAAATCGACTATTGGCGGCGCTATTCGGATGGCGCCCTTGTTGAGATAGCCTATGACACAGTTGCTCGAGAGCAATTGTCGTATTTCTGGGAGTAATTGAATAGAGGGAGTGGATTATTGATGCTCAAAGTGGTCGCAGCGCTACTGGTTATCCAGCTGTTTTTCTCATGTTCATCCTTTAATGAAGAGAAAAAGACACAGTACGACCTCAATAATATTCTTGTTGAAGATATAGAGGAGTTAATTGAAAAAGGATCAAATCTTGAAGCCCTTCAAGATATCGATTATATGGAACGAATTGGCAAAATTGAGAGCGACAGAATTGAAATTTTGCGAGCTCAAGCGATCGACGGTGTCATAGCGGACTACAAAAAGAGCTATGAAGAGCAGGATTTCTGGAGCTCTTATCTCTACTTTCTATCTCTGGCAGCTGTTGGCAAAGAGGATCTACTCTCTGGGATTTCAGAAAAGAAGGTCCTTTTGTTCAGGGCAGATAGATTCAAAGAAAAAAACGAGTATCTCTCAGCTTTAACGATTTATATGAAACTCCTGGACGAGAGTGATTTGGCACAGGAGGAGTTAGAGGGTCTGCTGGCCTTTACCTATCAATCGAATAAGGTAACTGCCCTGAGAAGAGTCATCGAGAAGGGTAAAGCGGCAGGTATGGAGATTGCAGAAAAATATACTCAGTTGGCGAATAGGCGGCTCTCACCTCAGGAGATGATGAAGGGAACCGCAACGATTTGGGTTGATAAAGGACTAAGGATCGAAAAAGGTATCGGTTATCCCGATCGTGTAATGGGGAGCGGGTTTTTCATAGACCAACGGGGGTACCTGCTTACCAACTACCACGTGATTCAGAGTGAAGTTGATCCCGAGTACGAAGGGTACTCGCGGCTTTACATCCGGATGCCCGGGCGGGCAGATGAAAGGATACCCGCAAAGGTAATCGGATGGGATCGACTATTTGATATCGCTCTATTGAAAGTGGAATTGGAGCCAAAGTTCGTTTTCAACTCATTCACAACTGCTCCTGTGCAGCCGGGAGAAAGGATCTTTGTCATCGGTTCTCCTGTTGATCCTTTCTTAGAAAACACCGTAACAGCCGGTATCATCTCTGCCGTGGGAAGAAGGAGGCTTCTGCAGCTGGGTGATGTCATTCAACTGGACGCACCCGTAAATCCCGGAAACAGCGGCGGCCCACTGATAAACGAGCAGGGTGATCTTGTGGGCGTCGTTTTTGCCGGTCTGAAACCCTTCGAGGGCCTCAACTTCGCTATTCCGATTCATTGGATCAGCAGTCTCTACCCATCCCTCTACCGGGGTGATAAAGTCGTTCATGGTTGGATTGGAATGGCCTTAATCGAAACGGAATTCGGTCTCGAAGTGATCTATACGATTCCTGGCGAATCAGCCCACAGAGCCGGGATTCAAACAGGCGATATTCTTAAATCGATAGACGGAGTCCAATTCGATTCCATTAGAGACGTGCAGGAGTACCTGATCGGTCTGCCCATCAGGACTCTTATTACTGCGAACTGGACGCGCAATCAGAGCGAGCACAGAGGTTTGCTTTCCGTCAAGGAAAGGCCGTTCAGTCCGATTGAGTTGGCCATGGAGCGGGATACAAAGGTTAATATGCTTGTACCGCTATTCGGTATAGAGGTGAGAGAGATCGGTGGTTTCTTGGAAACCGACTATGTGGTGGAAAAGGTCATCCAGGGTTCAATCGCCGATAACACGGGAATCTCTGTGAGTGATCCGGTGAATCTTCAGCAGTGGCGGGTGGATCGGGAAAAGAGATACGTTATTCTTCAAATCTATATCAAGAAAAAGAAGGCGGGTTTTCTGGAAAGCGTCTTGCAGATGATCGCTTATATGGAAATAGACAATTTTATCTAATCCATTTCCATCCTGCGCCCCCCCCTATCTAGTTGTGAAATATTTAACAGTTAATCCTTCGCAATAATCCCTTTCTCGAATTAGTATCCACTGGGTGTTGACTTTTATCAGGAAAACATCGTATAAAGTGTGAAATTTATCACATTGGGGTTGCCATGTCTCTGCCAATTCCTTCTATCAAGAGACTATGTAGAGTCTATGAGCTATTAAGCGAGCTTCGAAGGGCGAACAGATCGTGCATTTCGTCCACAGAGATCGGGCAGAGTTTGCAGATCAAGGCTCATACGGTGAGAAAAGATATCAACCTTCTAGGGGAGATCGGGCCATCTCGTTCAGGTTATCCGGTGGATAAACTAATGAAGCTCATACAGGAGCGGCTTCAGCTCTGCGAGAAAAAGGGTCTCTGTGTCGTAGGTTTGGGGCCTGTGGGACAGATCGTTCTTCGATATTACGACTTTCTCAAGGATTCTTACCCGCTGTTGGCAGGATTCGATCAGAGCATCAATCGGTTGGAGACGATCCACACAACTGTTCCGCTCTATCCCTTTCACGCGATAACAGAAGTCGTTCAGGCTGAAGATATCTCTCTAGCCATCTTGACCACGGTAAGAGAGCTGGCTCAAAAAGCGACGGAGCGACTGGTTCGCGGAGGAGTCAGGGGCATCATCAATCTGACGGGTACACTGTTACACTCGAATCGGCAAGATGTTTGGATAAAATCGATCGACCTCAGAGAGGAGCTCAGGATTTTAACCGCATGCCTCGCAAAGGGGCGATCTGGGAGATTGGAATGAAGCGAATTTACAACTTTTCGCCTGGTCCTGCCACACTGCCGGAGTCCGTGTTGCGGAAAGCCCAAGCGGAGTTTCTGGATTACGGGGGAACCGGTCTGTCTGTGACAGAAATCAGCCACAGATCGGATACGTTCAGAAGGATCGTTGAGAATGCCGAGGGAAACATGCGGGAGGTTATGGGAATACCCGATGCCTACAGGGTCCTCTTTCTTCAAGGGGGTGCCTCCCTTCAGTTTGCCATGGTGCCGCTTAATCTGTTCGGAAGGAGTAGGGTAGCCGATTATGTCGACACTGGAAGATGGTCTCAAAAAGCAATCCTCGAGGCCAGACGATATGGGAAGGTGAACATTGTGGCTTCGTCAGAAGATCAAGACTATAGATCGATTCCTGTTGTCAGAACCGATCGGCTATCCCCTGATGCGGCATACGTACACATCACGATGAACAATACGATCCACGGCACGAGATATTCAGAATTACCGAACACAACCGCACCACTTGTAACCGATATGTCATCGTGTATCCTGTCGGAGAGATGTGACGTATCAAAGTTTGGCCTGATTTACGCCGGAGCTCAGAAGAATATGGGTCTTGCCGGATTGACCGTCGTAATAATCAGGGATGACCTAACCCACTACTGCCTCGATACGACGCCGACGATGTTGCGCTACAGTACCCACGTAGAATCCTGTTCGCTTTTTAACACACCGCCCTGTTTTGCGGTCTATTTCGCAGGATTAATGTTTGAGTGGATCAAGGATCGGGGAGGAATCTCCGCAATGGAGGACAGAAATCGAGAGAAAGCTTCGCGGTTGTATGATTTTCTTGACAGCTCGGGGCTTTATGCAGGAATAGCTGCAAAACACGATCGCTCCATGATGAACATTACTTTCCGTCTTCCCTCAGATGATTTGACGGATCGATTCGTTAGGGAGGCCGAAAGCCAGGGCTTGACCGCCCTTAAGGGTCATCGTTCAATTGGGGGCGTGCGGGCGAGCCTCTACAATGCCATGCCTCTGGAGGGTGTTCAACGTCTCATCGAGTTTATGGATTTTTTTGAGAAAACACACTCTAAATCGTAACCCGATAGCAAGAGGGGGAAACGTTATGTTTAGAATTCGAAACTTCAATAAAATTTCCACCTACGGTCTCGATCTCCTTCCCCGTGAAAACTATGAGGTAGCCTCTGACCTCCCGAATCCAGACGCTATTCTGGTAAGGAGCTTCAGAATGCTCGATACGGAGCTACCAGACTCACTAAAGGCGATAGCTCGAGCCGGGATCGGAGTCAGCAACATACCTGTGGATGCGTGCACGGAGAGAGGTATAGTCGTGTTTAGCACACCGGGCGCCAATGCAAGTAGTGTGAAGGAGCTCGTACTAGCAGGGCTCCTTATCTCCTCCCGCGATATCCTTGCAGGAGCGAGATGGGCAAAATCGCTCATTGGAAAAGGGGACGAGATTCCAAGTATCGTAGAGAAAAATAAGGCCCGATATTCCGGTCCCGAGTTGCGTGGCAAAAAACTAGGTGTTATCGGTCTCGGGGCTATCGGGGTCATGGTCTCCAATGATGCTCTTTCACTTGGAATGGAGGTGACTGGTTACGATCCGTTTATTTCGGTGGAGTCTGCGTGGGGTCTCTCTCGGAACGTTAGAAGGGCGATGGGAATAGAAGCTATCATCAGAGACTCGGATTACATTACGATTCATGTTCCTCTAACAGAAAAGACAAGGGGCATGATCAACAAGGATCGGTTCTCAGTCATGAAGAGAGGACTTCGACTTTTAAATTTTGCGCGGGGAGGACTCATTAAAAATGATGACCTGATCGAGGCTATCAAAGACGGTACGGTAAAATGCTATGTAACGGACTTTCCCGAAGAGGAACTCCTTCGAATCGATCAGGTGATTGCAATTCCTCATTTGGGCGCTTCGACACCGGAAGCTGAAGACAGCTGTGCGGTCATGGCTGTTCAGCAGATAAGGGATTATTTAGAGTATGGGAACATCAAGAATTCGATCAATTTCCCTGAATGCGACATGTCAATGAGCAGTAACCAACGGATCATCATAGCAAACAGGAACATTCCGAATATGGTCGGACAGATAACGACACTTCTCGCAGAGCAGATGATAAACATCTCCGACATGATAAATAAGCACAAAGCGGGGTTAGCCTACAATATCATAGACGTTGACCAGAAGATAACGCCGGCAACCATACAGAAAATCAAGGAGATCGGAGGTGTCGTCATGGTAAGGGTTATCTGAACGGCGTGCACAGCTTCGTCATTTTATTTATAAAGACTTTTAAGAAATTGAGATAGATTCTCGCCAGCGATGGAATAGAGATCGAGCGTTGCGACGAGAAGATCCGCGTTGGCACGCCACAGTTTGTTCTCCCGGTTAGCCAGATCCAGCTTAACAGATTCCACATCCTGCGCAATAATCTGTTTCAATTCAAATAACTTCTCCTGTATCTCTAACTGCTTCTTATTGAGTTGTACGTGGTCCAGAAGCAGGTTGACTTTTTCCAAAAGATTGTCCCGTTTCTGAATCGTGAGCTCCAGATCTTGCAGCGCAAGCTGTTGATGGCTCTGCAACTTCTGGTACGTGATTCTCTCAGATAGCTGATTTCTTTCTCTTTCCAGAGACCGTTTTCCCCCGTCTATGAGCGGGATGGTGAGCAACAACGAGAGTGTCAGATCAAAGTCGGCGTCGCTTTCAACGAACTGAGAAAACGATTTTTGAAATGTCGGTGCATAGGTGATTCCGGAGGCATACCGAGGTGTGAAGGACAATTCGGCCTCGAGAGTCGAGGCGTAGTCAAGGTCATCGATGATGATATCCAGACCAGCGGTTTTCAGCGCGATTTCTTCCTTTACAACACTCGGGTTCCTGTCGAGAACCTTCTTAGACAAATCGCTCAACAAAATCTGCGACTCGATAATGGGAAGCTCGCTGTTTAACCTCAAACCGGATAGATCGACCAAACCGAGATGGTGAGCCAGGTTTTTTTCTGATTCCTGGAGTTCCAGCCTCAGTGTGTATAGTTCCTCCTCCAAATCACCAATCTCGAGCTTTTTTTCCCATACCTTCGTTGCGGTTATTAACTTGAGGTCTCGCCTTTTCTCCAAGTTCCTCAAGTCCTGCCCATGCCACTCCAGACGATCACTCCTGTAGGTGGCGTCATTCCTCTTATCGATTACATCGAAGAAAGAGAAAAGGGCATTCTGTATGACAGAATTGGTGGTTTCTTCGGTGGTCTCTTGTGTTTTTTTTCTGTCGAGCTCCGCCTTTTGCTTTTCAGCCGCAAACACATCCATATCTATGAATTTGCCGTTTACAAACACGGGCTGTCTCCATCGTAATGAGATTGACGGGTGCTGCCTAAAGGACGGGTCTTGCCCATCGACCAATCTGAGGGTAAAATCGTTTTCCAATCCCAGCCCCAGGGATCCAGAGGTGGGTAGGTTTTGGCTATACTCCAACCCAAACTCGAATTTGTTGGTTAATGCATCGATACTCTTTGACACCTCATAGCCTGTCTCATCCAATGTCAACGTCGGCGCGTTATCGGCTAGGGTTTCCCTGTACTTAAGGTTAGCGATCTTCAAATTATCTATAGAGATGCTTATATCGGAATTATACCTTATTACCCTTTCAATAAGCTTGCCGATCGTTAAATCTGTCTTCTCTGCCTGGGCAAACGCGGATTGAACAGAAATTACATATACAATTAGAAGAAAAATACCGTATCTCAGGCCCATGCTCTACCTCGTTACTCGATCTAAAGTGTTAACAAATATCTGGAAAGATTATCAATATATCTGCCTTGCAGGCAAGGTCGATTTCAAGAATTTCGCAAGAAATCGTTTCAAAGGAGTCTTCTCTTTTGTGCTTCGTCCATTAAAATCTTATTCCACCTGTTCTTACTCAGGAACATAGATCGCTGATCCACAGATTCGATTCGACCGGCCCTCTCCTGCAACAACCGAAGAGCCTTGTTCAGAACGGTTAGACGATCAACGGCTTCCTCTTCGCCGTACTCCGGCAAGGTCTGTGAATAAAAATAGAGATACAGGCTGTTGAAAAAATCTAAATCATTCAGTTTTGTGAGTCTGGTTGCAGCCTGCAATTCGTCGCTGGCCTCGTCCCGATCTCCTAGAATGGCAAGCAGATATGCTTTAAAAGAGTGAGAAAGCCTTTCGAGAAGAGTCTCATCCCGCTCTAGAAAGAGACATCGTCCCTCGATCGATACAAATCCATCGTACCAGAAAACTCTTTCTCCCGGATAAGGAAACACCCGATCTCTCGCAGGCGTCAAGGCGGCAAGACAACTGAGCGCTTCGTTGTACCTCTTTTGAAAGTAAAATGCTTCTGACATAAACAAACAAGACTCCTGATTTGCTTCCATTCCTTCAAGAATCCGCACTCCGTCTTCGATTTGCCCTATATAGATATGGGACCGAGCCAACCATGCATACAGAACGTCGGGGGCGTTGAGAAAAGAATAGAGATCTGCCAGAGTAAGACAACGCTGGAAAATCACAGCCGCGCTTTTGTAATCCCCTAAATGAAATAGAATCCGTCCTTCAAAGAACAAGAGGAACAACTGCCATTCTCTTTGTCCCAACCCGTCGGCCAGTTTATTACTTTCCTGTATCACTTTTAGCGCATTGGTAAGGTTGCCATACAGAAAATAGACAATACCGGTAAATCCAAGACATTTCAATCGATCGAAGCTCGGCTTCGAAAGTATCCTTTCAGAGAGGGTGAAGTACTCTATGGCATCTTTGAGTTTCCCGCCGGCCAGCATAGTACACCCGAGCTCGGTATAGGCGCGGGCCTCATCTTCACGTTCACCGAAATCATTGAAATCAATCAAGGACAGTTTGCACGCTTCAATCGCATCCGGGGCATTTCCGTTCTGCAGATAATGACCCACACACTCCAGCAGGTAGTAACCACGCTCGCGGCAGGGCTGCATGTGAGGCAGTAGGCCCCGGGGGCTACCCGTCACCTCCTCCAACGCCTCAGAGTTATCGTTGTTGAGAGAGAAACGAAGCTTGCACGACCTTATGAACAAATCGATCCTCTCTTGCTCTTCTTTCTTCACCGTGTCTTTAAAGACATTCTGATTGAAATTGAGAAAGGGGAGTACTCCTTTGTAGTCTCTCTCGTTTAATTTTTGTCGAATGATTTGAGATAACACTTTGATCGCTAAACGGTGTTTGCGGTTTTTTATGAAGAAATAAAAGAGCAGTATAAGATGTCGATAGTTGCCCTCATGGTGCCGCCTGACAACAAATTCGAGCAGATCCTTCTGGATTCCTTCTGCACGGCCTTCCATGATCGATTCGATCCTTTTCTTGAACCCGGGAAGACTTGGCATAAGAGAATCACCTTCACTCAGAAAACCAAGATAGCCAAGATACCGGACAATCTTCTCGCTCTCTTCATTTTTGATGCCATGAAAGTCTAGAAATCCGGACAGCTCCACTCGGTTGAGCAAGCCCCCTGTCAGGTAGATCGTGTAGAGTACATCTTGTGATGTCGAATCGAGATTTTTCAATAGATTTACCGTACAGAGCGTAGTGTTCTTAGGAAAGCTGACATACTTTTCGTTGCGGGGTAACCATAGGTAACTGTCGTCCCTCATCTGTATCTTACCCGTGGAGTTCAGGTGAAACAGATAGTGGAGGGCAGGAAGATACTTGCCTTGGGTCGATCGGTGTATCCTTCGAGCCACATACCTCGGCAAGCTAAGGCCGGGAAACATCGAAGCGGCTAAAGTTTTAATCTCTTTCCAACCGACTGCCCCCACCTCGATAACATCAAAGTTCAGCTGCAGGATCTCCTCCGAAATATCATTCTGAGTTGTCATCAGGATTGGCAGAAACGAGGAATGGCGCATAAAATTGCTCAACAGTTTTGACAATGCCGAGATACTGTCTGAGTGGTACGTTTCAATATCCTCACAAATGAATATTGTGGGAAATAACCTTTCCTCCATCATCCGTATGTATGCCGCCAGGTACAGATCATAAGCTGCAAAAAAGTCTTCAAAGAGTCGATCGGGACACTTCACCCGGTCTTCCTGATTTTTAAGGTAATTGATGAGTTTTGATCCATCATCCCAAATCTTCATTTCAGTTCTGCTTAGAAAATGAGGAACTTTATCAATTAGATTTGAGTCGATACTGTTCAGAAACGGATGAATGGGTGATTGTCGTCGAAAGATGGTGAAAAGTCTGATGGGTAAAACACCTTCTTCACCCTTGTAGAACCGAAGCGCGATGTGCCAGGAGGTGCTTTTACTACCATAATCTGCGGGGCCCTTTAAAATGAGCCCTGCTTCATCTTTGCCTTTATTGAGCCTTTTAGCGATACCGTCCATGCAGAGGCTGAAAAGCAGAGGGCGAGAAAAGGATTCACTGATTACCCTTTCTTCGGCCTTTACTGCAGCCATCGACTCACTGACTCGCCAGAATGATTCATCCTGCTCAAAGACAAAAAAATCCTTCAGAAAAAGCTTTAGCCCTGAATCTACCCATATCTCGTTTTCTCCGTTGATCGTAAGTAAGAATTTACGTGTAAGAGAGAGCAGATCCTGCCGTTTGGTGTTGTCCTCGATCAAGAAACCAAGCAGGATGAAGCCGTAGAGTTTCTCTTCCTGTTCCTGGAGATAGACGTTAAGTGTGGAGATGCAATCTGCGGTTTTAGCAGGACTGACAGTCTTTTCATCGCCAACTCCCGCTATAAAAAAATCGTTCTGGTGAATAAGAGAGCCATCATATTGGGTGGTAACGATATCTTGAAGGTACTCTCGAAT
>SDBS01006222.1_pt1 | contig 11612 bp, 15 predicted proteins | sample 2277091 | NCBI WGS metagenome assembly SDBS01 (sample SAMN10404972, study PRJNA504765) | marine sediment metagenome | isolation source: marine sediment core GS10_PC15, 163 cmbsf | place: Arctic Ocean: Southern Knipovich Ridge | collected 2010 | reverse complement strand
GACTTTTCTTTGTTATTGTCCCCATAATATTAACCTCTAATATTTAATCCTTTCATTAATTTCATTCTCTTATGTTATTAATTTTCAAGCAAGTACTTTTTAAAAAAAAAATTAATTTATTTCTACAGTTACTAAAACTTTTTTCTTTTTTCCCGCTCCAAACACTAAAAAAGTGTTATTTATAAGATCTTTTTCAGAAATTAAAAAAGAGATATCTTCTATTTTTTGATTGTTTAAATAAGCGCCTGAATTTTTAATAAGTCGAACCGCTTCAGATTTACTTGAAGTGAGTCCTATTTGAGAAGCTATTTCGGAGTATTTTTTACCGACTACATCTTTTTTAGATATTTTTACATTAGGCATATCTTTTGAGATTTGTTTTAGGGTTTCAAAATCTAAAACGGCATCTGATCCAGGCGAGGCTCCTTTAGTAACCTTTAATGCTATCTCTAAGCCTTTTTCGCCATGAATAAATTTAGTCACCACTTCGGCTAATATTTTTTGCGCAGTATTAGGTTTATAGTTTGAAGATAACATCTGTTTTTCTATATCTATAATATCATCGATATCTAAAACGGTTAACATTTTTAAAAGCTTTATAACATCTTTATCCGGCACCCTGATGAGATATTGATAAAAATCGAAGTAAGATAATCTTTTTTCATCGAGCCAGATAGCACCTTTTTCAGATTTACCAAATTTTTTACCATCACTGCTAGTAAGAAGGGGAAAGGTCATTCCATAGACTGTTTTTTGTGAGAGCTTCCTAACAAGTTCAATTCCGGCTGTTATATTACCCCACTGATCAGAACCTCCCATTTGAAGGGTGACATCATAGTGTTTAAAAAGATAATAATAATCATAAGCTTGCAAAATCTGATAAGAAAATTCAGTAAAGCTCATACCTTCATCCGATTGCATTCTGACTTTAACACTCTCCTTTGCCAGCATAGGTCCTATCCTAAAATATTTACCGACATCTCTTAAAAAATCTGTGAATGGTATTTTTTGGAACCAATCGTTATTGTTAACCATAACAGTATCTTCGCCTAAGATTTTTTCTAAAAAACCTTTTATAGAAGAGACATTTTTGAGAAGAATTTTATCATCTAAAAAAGGTCTTTCAATACTTTTTCCAGAAGGGTCGCCTATTCTTCCTGTTGCTCCACCTATTAAAGCGAAAGGTTTATGATTAAACTTTTTAAGCCAGTAGAGTGCCATAATACCGACTAAATGGCCTATATGCAAAGAATCTGCAGTTGGATCAAATCCTACATAGCAAGAAGTGGGGGTTTTTAAAATTTCAGAGAGATTTTTATCACTTAGCTGATCAATAAATTCTCTTTTCTTTAAAACTTCTATTACACTTGTCATTTTAACCTTCAATCTTAACTTACCTTACATCTTATTACAGCTCTCAATTTTCATGAAATATAAAACTATCTTAAAAAATATTATAGATGTTTATTTAGGAAAAGGTGTAGTAAATATCACAAAAAATGAATCCAAACTAGCTAAACGTTTTCATCTTGATGTTGATAGCTTATATTATTACAGCATTGCAAAATAGAAGATACACATGAAGTAATACAACACCCTAAAATAGCACCAGTTAATATGTATATCTTTAATATATGCAAATCGCCTTCGTCATTTGCTAAAAGAATTACAAAGCCTACCCCGGCAGATATACCTGATGAAATAAGCGTCCCACAAATTGTTGAAAAAATTATAGGTCGACAAAAGTCTGTAATACTTTTATCTTTATCGATAAAATTAATTGAACACTTTTTTGGACACCAGTCTTTCCATTTATTTTTTCTTTCTACTTTTTCTTCCCCTTTAGCCCAATATGCACCACTTGCAGTATATATTAGGTGCTCTTTTTCACTCGCAGCCACAGATGTTTTAAAAATGCCCATAAAAAAAAGTTTGTTTAAACTGGGAATAGTTTATAAAATTTTGAATCTTTTAATAAAGATTTTTTAAATATCATCTCACATTGATATTTCGATTTTTTAGTGAATTCGATTCATAAGATGTTTCGATAAACATTTTACTATTGCTCGTAATACTTTGAGCGATTTTAGTAATTTTGTTAGATATTTTAGCGGAATTTTGATTGTTATCAAAAAGAGAAATTGTTTTTCTTGTCAATACCGCTCTTGTAGCTGCATAACGAGAAATCCTATCATGGATTTCAATAATTTTTTTATTTAAAGCCTCTTTTGTAATCTCTTCCTCTAATAGTTTTAGTCTTTTTTTAAGTTTTCCTCTTGCTCTAAGTGTTTTATCGCTCTCTTCAGCAAATTTATTTTTATTAATCTCAGTTTGCTCTTCACTCATACTTTCTTTATTCATAGTCCCCTCTTAAATGTTTGGCCTACAAGTTTCGAGATTAAATAATTAAAAAAATAATTGTCAAAAGAAAAATTTTAAATTTTTTAATTTTTGAAAAATTTTTTAAGAAATAATTTCTATTTTAGCATCGCTATTGGCAATGATGAGAGTATTTAAAAGATCAATAAAAAGACCGCTCTCAACAACCCCAGGAATTAATTTTATTTTTTTTGATAAACCTACAGGATCTTGTATTAAGTTAGTAAGTTTAACATCTAAGATATAGTTTTGATCATCAGTTACAAAAATATCTGAGTTTTTATCCATTCGATATTTTGATGAATATCCAAGTGTATCTAATCTGTTTTTTGTTAAATTTTTAGCAAACTTAGTAATTTCAACAGGAAGCTGACATTTGCCTAATTTTTCAACATACTTTTTTTTCTCTATCATAATGATAGTTTTCTTAGAGCTCTTAGCTAAAATTTTCTCTTTTAAAAGAGCTCCGCCTCTACCTTTTATCATCTGTTTATTTATATCTACTTCATCCGCTCCATCGACATAAATATCTAATGTATCGATTTCACTAATATCAACAAGTGGTATTTTAAGATTTTTAGCTAATAGGTTAGATTCATTTGAAGATGCCACAGCTTTAATTTTTAAACCTTTTTCACATCTTTTTGCTATAGCTTGGATAAAGTGAGCAGCTGTAGTTCCTGTGCCTAAACCAACCAACATGTTTGGCTTGATAAAATTTAAAGCGGCTTGACCTAAAGCTTGTTTTACTAAATCCATTATCAATACTTTATGTTAAACTTATTATTTGCTAAATCTAAAATAGAATCAATAGCTGCCATAGCATCTTCGCCAATAGCCTCTATTCTGATTTTAGCGCCTCTTCCAGCGGCCAACATTAATATACCTAATAAAGACTTAGCGTTAACTGTATAATTGCGATAATACAAATGAATACGGGAATTAAATGTTGAAGAACATTTAACAAGTTCTGTCGAAGGTCTTGTGTGAAGACCTTTCTCATTTTTTACTTTAAACGATCCTTTAGCTTTTTTTGCTTTTTTTTGTTGCATATGTGTATTTATTTGGATTTATTAGATTTCAACGCTCGATTTTAGGATAATATTAAATTATCTAAAAATCAAATAAATTTTAAATTTTTTTTAAATTAGTTTAAAAAAATAGCTTCAAGAGGTTGCGTTGCGCTTATAGATCATATTAAAATCTTTTTTACATGGTAAAATTTTTTATTTATTAGCACTCTTCTATTTTATTTGCTAAATGGTTGAATAAAATAAGATAGAAATGTTATAGTTTGGATACTTTTAAAAATAATTAAATATTTGGAGGTAAAGTATGACAGATACAACTGAGCTAAAAAAAATCTCACTAAAGCCACTGGCTGATAGAGTAGTTGCTAAAAGATTAGAGAGCGAAGAAACTGTAAAAGGTGGAATAATCATTCCAGATTCAGCTAAGAAAAAGCAAGAGATGGCAAAAGTGGTTGCAATCGGTCCTGGAAAAGTTACCGATGATAATAAAACTATTGCTATGCCTGTTAAAATTGGTGATATTATTTTTATGGATAAATATGCAGGTCAAGAGATCACTATGGATGATGAAGAGTATATCATTGTTAAAGCTGATGATATCATCGCTATAGTTAAGGAATAAAAAAATTAATAAAAATTAGGAGTTAAAAATGGCAGCCAAAAAAATTATATTTAGTGAAGATGCAAGGCGTAAAATCCTGAAAGGTGTTCAAACCTTATCTTCTGCGGTTAAGGTAACACTTGGGCCTAAAGGCAGAAACGTCGTAATTGATAAACCTTATGGATCTCCTCAGATCACAAAAGATGGTGTAACTGTTGCGAAAGAGATTGAGCTAGAAGATAAGCACGAAAATATGGGTGCTCAAATGGTTAAAGAAGTTGCTAACAAAACCGCTGATAAAGCTGGTGATGGAACAACAACAGCAACTATTTTAGCTGAAGCTATTTATTCAGAAGGTCTGAGAAATGTAACAGCTGGTGCAAATCCAATGGATCTTAAAAAAGGCATTGAAAAAGCTGTAATAACTGTTGTGGCTGAGCTTGAAAAAGCAGCAAAACCTATCAAAAACACTAAAGAGATTGCGCAAGTTGCTACAATTTCAGCAAATGGCGATAGCGAAATCGGTCAAATAATTGCTAAAGCAATGGATAGCGTCGGTAAAGATGGAACTATTACTGTTGAAGAAGCTAAAGGTTTTGAAACAACTTTAGATATCGTTAAAGGTATGAATTTTGATAGAGGATATTTATCATCATATTTTGTTACTAATCCTGAAAAACTTCAAGCAGATCTTGAAGATGCATATGTTCTAATTTATGAGAAAAAAATATCTTCAATGAAAGAGTTTCTGCCTATCTTACAAGCAGCGACTGAAACAGGAAAACCACTGCTTATTTTAGCTGAAGATATCGAAGGCGAGGCTTTAGCCACCCTAGTTGTGAACAGATTAAGAGCTGGACTAAAAGTTGTAGCTGTTAAAGCTCCTGGCTTTGGTGATAGAAGAAAAGCTATGCTAGATGATATTGCTGTTGTCACAGGAGGTCATTTCATTTCTGAAGATCTAGGGCTTAAATTAGAAAACGTTACTCTAGAAATGCTCGGGCGCGTGAAAAAAGCTATCATCAAAAAAGATGAGACAACTCTAGTTGATGGAGCGGGTAAAAAAGAAGAAATTCAAAAAAGAATAGATCAAATCAAAGCTCAAATCAAAGAGAGCGATTCTGATTATGATAGAGAAAAGCTTCAAGAAAGACTTGCCAAACTAACAGGTGGCGTTGCTGTCATTAAAGTTGGTGGAGCAACAGAGCTAGAAGTTAAAGAGAAAAAAGATAGAGTTGATGATGCTCAACATGCTACAAAAGCCGCTGTTGAAGAAGGAATTTTACCAGGTGGTGGAATTGCATTTATCAGAACTCAAGATGCTTTAGACAAGCTCTTTGACACTTTATCAGGTGATGAGCGAATCGGAGCTGAAATCATTAAAAAATCTCTTAGCTACCCCCTTCGTCAGATCGCTAAAAATGCTGGTGTTGAAGGCTCTTTGATAATTCAAAAAGCTTTAACTTTGAAACCTAGTGAAGGCTACGATGCTGCAACAGATACATATGTAGACATGTTTGAAAAAGGAATCGTAGATCCTGCAAAAGTTGTTAGATGCACAATTCAATTCGCTGCATCTATAGCTTCATTACTTCTTACTACTGAAGCTATAATTACTGAAGAAGATGAAAAAGATGCTCCTGCAGCGCCTATGGCGCCTCCGATGGGCTACTAAATCTTATAAAAAAAGAGCATCTAAACTAGATGCTCTTTTTTTTATTCCCCTTTAACTTTTAGTTTTATTCTCTCTTATTCAAAACTTCAATATTCAGACCCATTGATTTTTTTAAATCAGAGAGCCTTTAAACCTTCTTCAAAAGAGTTATCGCCTACATTCGTGAAGCCTTTAATAACATTTTCCCAAAAGTTTTTTTGCTCTATAATTCCTTGTAAGTATTCTTTCAAACCAGCCGATCTAAAGATAGCAGCTATTAATTGCTGAGTTGGAAATCCTGTTTTAGAGCTAACATCTTTAAATGTTATTTGATCTACATGCGACTTTTTTGTTTTGGTAAAATCAAGACCTAATCCTATAATTTCAACATCCATACTATTGAACACTAAACTTTTGATTAACACCTCTTTTTTAGAAACGCTTTTTTTCTCTCTTGCATTGATGGTGTCGATAATGGTTGTCCAATTATTCTTAGTACAAAGTGGATTTGAGCATTCAATATCTAAACTGATATCATCAACTGTCACACTATCAATTATAGATGGGGCTGAAAAAAGCTTTGAAAATGAATAATTTATTTCTATTTTTTTTGCTTGAAAAGCATATCTTTCTTTCATCCTCGGTGGATTTTTCAATCTAAAATTTTTGATCTCCATTTTTTTAGTTGATATAGCAATACTTGTCATGCTCACTTCTGTTTTGAGTTTATTCGAAAGATATGAGGCAATGATAGGAGTCTTTATCACCCAAAGAACAACGATTAATAAAATTATTGCAAAAAGGGCTATAAATAGGCCTTTAAATTTTTTCATGAAACTTCTCTCCTTTTATTTCTATCTTTAATTCTACATATGAACAATTTGTGTTTTTTTTTAAATGTTTATAATATAAAAAAAAGAAAAGAAGGCATTTTTTATGAAAAAATTTTTTATTCCCTTTATTTCACTTATTGTGATTATCATAATTATCGGCTTTATTCTCTGGTTCAATATCCCTAATATCATAGCTAGGAAAATCTCGAAAGAACTCTCAGTTCCGGTGAGTATTGAAAATGTAATACTCTCTAAACACAATATGATAATTGAAGAGCTAGATGTAGGAACTCCTAAAGGTTCAAAAACTAAAAGTTCATTCTCTTCTAGAATAATCGATGTTGAAACATCTCTAAAACATCTTCGAGGTGAGACTCTAACTATCGACTCTTTAGCTTTTGAAGATAATATCATAAGTATTGAGTTTTACAATGCCACCGGCACTAATAATAATTGGGCAACTATAATGAGCACTCCTACAAAATCTAAAAAACAAACCCAAAGAAAATATTTAATTAAAAAACTCATCCTAACCAATATCAACGTTGTTTTAACCAAAGCCAATGGCCAAAAACAGACCTTTCCAACCATTGACAAGCTAGAATTTTATAATATTACCGATGAAACCGGGTTTCCAATAGATGAGATCGAAAAGGCTATCGCTCAAGCGGTCTTGAAATCAGTTTTCCAAAAGTTCAATATATTGCATCTACTCGATAATATTCCCCCTGTCAATGTTATAAAGAAGATGGTTCCTCTTTTATAAGAAAAAATAATTAGAGATAAAAAAAAGGGAAGTTTTTTTAAACTTCCCTTTTAGTTTTTTAGACTTAAATATCTAATACTTAGAAATCAAATCTAGCTGTTAGTGTTAAACCATGAAGATATGTATCACCTGGTTTTACAAGATTAACAGCAGATTCATTTTGCACATCAATAGATCTCATTTGAGCATATCTACTCATATAGTTTGTATGAGAATATCTTTGAACTTCATAAGCGGCAGATAGATCACAATGCCATTTGTCACTTGTGAAATAAGATCCCCATCCTAAACCGATAACTAATTCTTCAACATCGCGAAGAATATATTTTTTATCTCTGTTGAAATTAAATGGAGTGCTAACAGTAGTTCCATTACTTATTCCAGAACCAGAAACCTTATTTGATGAAAACATAAGGTTAACAGCTGCATTTCCAAATAATCTAAAGCCTTCATAAAAGATCCATTGTGTATTGATACCAAATCTTGGTCCAATAGCCCATGAATCATTTTTCATGGTTACTTCTCTAGGAGTACCATCATATGAAAAGCTTTGAGAATAGCTCTCATCTAACCAATGACCACTACCACCGATATATGGTCTAGTAATAAGGTTCGTACCAACATAGTAAGCACGACCGAGCTCTAAATCAATCTTATCTAAATCCATCTTCCATGTAGATTTAACTTCTGATAAAAGGAGGAATTGATATTGACTTCCTGCTAAAACGTTATCAAAAGGCAACCAAGGAGTATGGAAAAAATCAGTTACATGAGAAGTTGATGGAGAGAAATTAGTTGAGTGGTTCGAATGAAGACGAGTGTATTGAGTATATATATCCCAATCATCGTGTTCAAAATGTGTTCCCAAACCAACTTTAAATCCAGCCTTATAATCTGTGTTAAATTTAACAACATCAAAATCACGTGGCCAATTAGCACTTAAGTCTGTGATACCTAAATCTAATTGATCAGATAGAGGTTCCCAATATATAAAACTAGCTGTGATAAAGGCATCTATGCCATCACAGATATCAATTCTTGCAGGGGCATTATATGCTTTCGGTAAAGTTCCTTCGCATATTTCATGTCCTTGATCGTAAGGTTTATTGCGAGATTTTTCATAACAAGGATCACACGAGGGTGGTTCCTTTGGGCATGGGTCGCAATAATTTGCAACATCTTGATCGTTTCCAAATAGACTTGTTGTTATAACAAGTGCTGGAATCATCCAAGATATTTTCTTGAATAGATTCATAAAAAATACCTCCATTAAGTTTAAGATTTTCTTTTACCGTCATTCCATGAACCAATACTAAAAAATATTTTGAATTAAAAAAAGAAAAATAAATTATTATTTAATATTTTTTTAAATAAAAAGAAATTTTTGTTACTTTTAAGTTTTGATTAAAAAAAAGCTCATTTAGATGTTTTTAAAAAAAGAAAAAGAAGACGCTCTCAAAAAAAAGATGCTCTCTCTCAATATTCAAGAAAAAGATTTAGTTGAAAAATTCATTTTAGGTTCAGGTAGAGGCGGTCAAAAAATCCAAAAAACTCATAGCTGTGTTTATTTAAAACACAAACCCACTGGCATAGCAGTAAAATGCCAAAAAGAGAGATCTAGAGCTATGAATCGTTATTTTGCTAGAAAAGAGCTCACATCTAAAATAGAAGAAAAACTATTTAAAGAAAAATCTGAAAAACAAAAAAAAATCTATAAAATCAAAAAGCAAAAAAAGAGAAGATCTAAAAAAGCTAAATTAAAAATGATAGAAGAGAAAAGAAAAATATCTCAAAAAAAAGCTCTTAGAAAAAAACCTTCTGCCAATGAAGATTAATCTTCGCCTAAAATAGCCCCATGTTTTTTATTAGCTTTAAACATTTGAGAGAGCTCATTTTTTTTCAATTTTGATATCGCATCTTTAATAGAACCTTTTTCATAATAAAAGATTTTGATGCCTTGATTTGTTAAAATATCAAAAGCATGGGGGCCTATGTTTTTAACAATGAAAGTATCTATTTTAAGATCTTTAGCTTTATTAGCAATTTTATCGCCAGAGTGTTTTTCATGAATGAATTCATTTTCAAAAATTTCCCAAACGTCTTTATCAGTATCCATAAAAATGAAATGTTTGGCTTTAGCAAAATGGTTATCTATTTTACTTATAATGTCTTCGCCTTGTGATGGAACGAGTATTTTCATATTTTGCCTTATTTGATTTGAAAATATCTATGAAAAGTGGATTTGTCAAGAAAATCTTTGAATATCTTTTTTATAAGCAATATTATATAATATTTATAAATAACGATTATTTTACATATAAAGACAATATATGGCAATATCCAAGACTAATTCAATATTAGACAGTAATGAAATAAACACTTTTAATAACTATGTCAAAAAAGTTAATAGATTTGAGACTGTAAAAAAGATTTTAAAAGTGGTGTCTATTATTTTAGTCGTAGCATCTATTGCTGTTTTTGGTAGTATTGCTATATTTGAAATTTCAGCTCAAACACTTCTTGGTCCTGCTGTCCTTAGTGGATCTTTATCTCCATGTTTTCTTTTAACGAGCAAGATTTTATCGATAGTTCAACACTCCATTAAAAAACCTGAGAAAATTTCTATTAAAGATGTAATAGACACTTTAAATAAATATAACTCAAAATTTTCATCTTTAGACCCAAAAAAATATATAGGAAAGATCGAAAAAATAGATTTAGAAAAAGGTGCAAAACTCGTTTTAAAAGCAGATATGCACGGTGATTATTTCAGTTTAATTCAACATTTAATATCTCTTCAAAAACAAGGTTATCTAGATAAAAATTATAATGTTAAAAAAGAATTTAAAGATAAAATTGTTATCGCATTTTTGGGAGATTACATAGATAGAGGCAAAAATAGTTTTGAAGTCATAAACCTTTTAATGAAGCTTAAAATTAATAATCCAAATGAAGTGGTCTTGTTAAAAGGCAACCATGAAGATCTTAATCTTAGCAAACAGTATATTCATAAAAAAGAAAGACAATATTATCAAAATAATGAGCTTTGCAAAAAGTTGGATAAGTTTTTCTCATCTCTACCTTTGAGTGTTTTAGTAGGTACTAAAGACGATATTAATAAATATCAATATACACATTTAACTCATGGAGCTTTAGATCCAGATATAGATATCCAAGAAGTTCTTGGGCAAAGATCATCTAAAGCTGAAATGTACATTAAAAGAAACAAAAAAGCTACTCTCTCAAGAAGGATTACAAATCTTTTGCCATCTCATTTAAGAGACAAAAAGATAAATAAGATACAGGATGTAAAAAAAGCTTTAGATGCTTATATAAAATCTCAAAAAAATGAAAATGAAGAAAAATTAAAAACGTTACTTAAAATCTCAAATATAGATAAGAAAAAAGCGAAAGTAATACTTAGCACTTTAAAAGTTCAAGATTTTTTAAAATCCCAGCTAAAACCAAATTATACAGGATCAGATTTGATTAAAGAGTATAGAGAGCAAGGCTATACCAGCTTTAATTGGGGAGATATTGCAAAAAGACATCTAGGAGAAAATAACAGAGGTGTTGGTCTGTCTTTAACACCTGAATTTATTAAAGATTATTTTGTCATGATTAGCCAAGATAATAGACAAGTAAAAACACTTAGAGCCGGACATGCTCATGCACCCAAAACATTTTCAGTTAATGGCAAAAAAGGCTTTATTGAAATTCTGCCTGTTGCTGGAGAAAATAAGATGTATGATTTTTTAAGAAAACCTATTGATAAATCCGAGATCATCACAATACTTCCAAAAATCAAAGATTGGAAAAAAAATCTACTTTCAAGAAAAAGAGGCAATCTAAGCACCCAAATATCTAGAACAAAAAAGTTTTATGGTCCTAATAGAGGCGACTTATTTCACTTTCTTGGGATTTGTTAATCTTGTGTATCACAAAAATTTTTGATTTCTTTTTCATGTACGTCTATTTCAAATTTAGCCGGACCGATTAGATCTTGAGGCGTATAGTTTACTTCTACAAATAAGCTATATCTATTGGTTATGATAATATAGCCACTCTCTACTCTTTTTATCTCTAAAATAGGCTCTGCGCTTGTTAGCTCATTTTGTACTCCTTCATCAGTTATTATCTGATCAATTTCTTTGATACTTTGATATAAAGGCGGAAGAAGAGCGAAGGTTTTTACGCATGTTAAAAAAATAAATATAAAAAATAGTTTTTTCATCGAAATGACGGCATGGAAACCCCTGTTTTTAAACATGGGGAGGAAATGCCGCTCCTTTTTTTTGTAATTAAAAATGTTTTACTTTTTTCTAATAGTTTTAGCTTTTTATAGTTA
>SDBS01006221.1_pt1 | contig 11616 bp, 5 predicted proteins | sample 2277091 | NCBI WGS metagenome assembly SDBS01 (sample SAMN10404972, study PRJNA504765) | marine sediment metagenome | isolation source: marine sediment core GS10_PC15, 163 cmbsf | place: Arctic Ocean: Southern Knipovich Ridge | collected 2010 | reverse complement strand
TGAACATGAACCTGTCGAGCTGCGCCTCGGGCAGCGGGTATGTGCCTTCCTGCTCGATGGGGTTCTGTGTAGCCAGCACGAAGAAGGGGTCCAACATGGGCATACGGTTTCCGCCAACGGAGACCTGCCTTTCCTGCATGGCTTCCAGCAGCGCCGCCTGGGTCTTTGGCGGGGTGCGGTTGATTTCATCGGCGAGGATGACGTTGGCGAAGATCGGCCCCTTGAGGAACTTCATCTCTCGCTGGCCGGTTGAGCGGTTTTCCTGGATGACCTCGGTGCCGGTTATGTCCGACGGCATCAGGTCAGGCGTAAACTGGATGCGCGAGAACTCAAGATCGAGAGACTGGGCAAGCGACGAGACCATAAGCGTCTTGGCCAGACCCGGCACCCCTTCCAGTATCGCGTGCCCGCGGGCGAAGACGCACATCAGCAGCTCTTCGAGCACCTGTTCCTGGCCGACAATCGCCTTGCCTATCTCCTTGCGGATAGTGGCGTAGGCGTCGGTCAGTTTCCCGGCTGCGCTTATGTCATCTTCGTTCAGCTGGCCGCTGGTGCCGGCTGTCTTTTCTTCGTCTGCCACAGTAATCTCCTTTGCGGCTAATGGCACAGGCATGTGGCCCGCTGGGGACCGACCGGACGCCTGGTGGGATCATTTCTGACAAATAGGCAGGTAACCATAGGGCAGTTGGAGGATGATCGTGGCGATGGCCGTGCCGTACGTCGTGCCGACCGAGTCGCCGTTCCAACTGCCGTCCGGAGACTGAAGCCCCAGCAACTTCTTGCGGATTTTCGGATAGTACTCTCGCCAGTCTTTGCCACCGCGCTGGTACATAGACTGGGCCATGTAGAAATGAGTGTAGAAGTAGTGCCCCTGGGATCTTTCGACAGTGCAGGTAGAGAGGCAGTACTTTACGAGCTTCTTTACCATTTCGGCCTCCATACCCTTTCCGCCGCCGGCGCGGTCATAGACGCCGGCTGCGTAGAAGCAGGCGATTGCGGCGGCCGATATGGGCGGACGGCTCGAGCCCCGGCTCCTGGCGGAATAGCAGATGCCGCCGTCGGCTTGCTGGCAGTACTTGAGATACGCCACTGCCCTGTCGATGGTGCTCTTGGGCACCTTTATGCCCACGTTGCGGCAGGCCCGCAGCGCCTGAAGCTGTGTCACCGTGACGCTGCCTTCGTCGCTGCTCCCGGTGGGGGTGTATATCCATCCGCCCGCGTGTTTGTTGGCCTCGCCGAGGTCGGACTGGGACTTTGCCGTCAAAGCGACGGCCCTGTCCAGCACCTTCTTGAGCCTGACCTCCGTCTTGGGGTGCAGCTCGTTGCCGTAACACTGGGCCAGGAACAGCATGGAGAATCCATGCCCGTACATGCTCCTTCCCTCCGAGCCGAATCCCGCGATCAGGCCGTCCTTGTGACTTTCGGCCACGCGGAGGATAAAGTTCATCGCCCTTGAGACGTTTTTTGCGTGCGGGCCCGATTCCGGGCTCGACCCGCCCGCTATCAGCGCCATACCAGACAACGAACTCATCACGCACGGATAAATGCCGTACCCGCCGCTGTTGAGCCAACTGCCGTCGCGGCGCTGCGTCTTTACCAGATAGTTGAGCCCCTTGTCGATGGCGGCAACCGTCTTGCGGTCGACCATCTCCGGCAGGACCCGTGATGGAGCCGCCGCGTGCACCACGCCGCTGTGGGACTCCGGCCCAAGCAGCACACCGGTAACACACAGCACCAAGACCGGCAACGCACATAACCATACGCCCGCGCCACGCGGTGCACTTCTTCTGCTACTGTTCGCCATAGATTGTCACTCCTTGGCCGGTCTCAACACACAGCCGCCCGTTGGCCATAACCGGTGGGCCGATTGTCGACATCCTGTAGCTCAGCGTTGAGGGGTCGATCCCGGTGCCCCTCAGATCTATCTGCTCGACCTCCCGGCCGTGCACGCCGGTAAGTATGTGAACCTGTGAAGGCCTGGTGTAATTGGTCTGACGCGCGGTCACCACCAGGTGCTTTTTGCCGATCAGCGCCGGCAGGCAGTAATAGGAACTCTGAGTAGAGGTACTGATGTTCCGGGCCCACAGCCGCCGGCCGGCCAGGTCGAACTTCTGGACACTCATGCCGCGCGCCATGCTGGTCCTGCCGAAGTAGTACTTGCGCCTTCCCCCCGCGACCAGCGAGTAGGTCACGTAAACGTTTTGGCCGTCGAAAGCGGCATCCACGGGGATCGGCTTGAAGCTGCTGATCGGCGTGCCGGTCAGACGGGCCAGCAGCCGTCCGCCTCCGGTGATCGAAAGGACCTCGACCACTGGGTTGTTGTTGGCGGGAGAAACGACCACGGCGTTGGCCCCTATGGCAAGTATGGCAGGCTGTACACCCGAAGCATACTTCTTCGTCCACAGGGGCTTGGCCATTTGGCCCCTGTCGAGGACCGACAAGAGACCGTCGATCATCGTCACCACAAGGCCCTCGGCGGTCACGTAACCCTCGACATAGCTGCCCTGCCACGTGCCCACGACCTTCCCGGTCACCAGGTCAAAGCAGGTCAGCCTTCGATTGTTGTCGTGCCTGGTCAGGACCAGCCTGTGTCCGATTATCGGCGGCCCGGCGAGACTGCGCCTGCCGCCCACGACCGTCGCCCGCCAGCGAATCTCGCCCGTAGTTGTTTCCACACAAGTCAGCTTGCCGACGGTATCCACAACAACCAGAACCCCACCTCCCGCCGCCATGCAATGGAAGCTGGATACCCCCAGATCGCTCATCCCCTTCTGCCAGACAACCTTACCGTTGCTAACGTCAAGGCCCGTCATCCCCTGCCTGTGCGCCACCAGCAGTATCTTGTGATCCGGGCTCATCGCACCGATGAGTTTGAAGCCGGGGTTGTAGTAACTGCCCTTGACCAGAGCGTCGGCGTCGATCGACGTCAGCCCGCTCCATCTGGTTGCCTTCTTGATGCTGCCGGCCGCCATGTCAAGCATAAGCACCCGGTTCCCATGCAGAACAAATACGTGCGATGTGAGCCTGACCGGGCGAAATTCCTGATCCCTGAGGACAAATGCCTTCACGTCTGAGATCTCGAACACCTTCTTGAGGGGCGGGTTGATGGCCGCTATCTCCGGCAGTTCGACTTGGATCGGAGGCCCGACTTTTCCTGCTTCCACTCGCTTGATGATCTCGCTCAGTTTGCCCTTGATGTCGGCAAAAGCGATGGTGGTATCGCCCGGCAGGGCTCTTACCTGGTTGCAGAAGACTCTGGCTATCGTGGTCTTTTGCGCGCGGGCGTAGATGATGGCCAGCGCGATGTTGGCCGACGGGTGGAGGGGGCTGTCCGACATGTGAGCCACCACCGAAAGGTGCTGCCGTGCCTTGAGCATCAGCGATTCGGCTTTTTCTCCGTCGGTGGCGATCGCCTGGCGATAGCGGACCTCTGCGGCCGAGAGCAACCCGTCGTCGGCCCACAGGCTGTGGGGCCATCGGTCGGCGACGGCCGCCATCGTGTCAGGATCGGTCTTGGCCTTGGCTTCTTCCAGGAAAAGCTTTGCCTTTTCGTCGAACGAGGCGTAGACGTCCCGCCCATGGATTTCAATGAGTCTCTTGACGAATCTCTGGCCGATATTCCTGCCGAGATGCCGCTGCACGTCAGGCCCGAATCTGACTGACATATTGGCATCAGGGCCGATTTCGACATCGACCAATTCCTCGTCGGCGTATTTCTCGGAGATTTCCTGTGCCAGCGCCGTGGCGGCTGATAGATCCCCAAGTTTTTCCAGGCACTTTGCGATACGAAGGCTCATGTGCGCCTTGGCCTGTTTCGTCTCGGCCAGGGACAGGGCCTTCTTGAACATCTCCAGCATCTTTTCGGGTGAGTCGGCCTCGTTGCCGAGGGCGACGTATGCCCGGTGGGCCCACGTCTGAAGCTGCCTGACCAGAAGCGAATCGCCGAGTTCGCCTGCAATCTCACGACAGGCGTCGATGTCTTCCAGCGTCCGGGCGAACCGCCTGGCGTTGAAGCTCAATCGCACCTGTTGGAACAGCATATCCACCTTTGCTTGAGGCTGAGCGTCCGCAAGCCGGGAGGCGATTTCCTTTCGAACCTGGTCGTAGTTGAAATACGTGCTCAATCCCGCAACATTCGCCGCGATCAGCTTCCCGTTGACACTCACAAGGTTGCCGAGCAGCCCGCTGGCGTCGGCCAGATCCGAACTTGTGAGTTCATAGCTGTCGAGCAAGAGGCGGTATATCTTGCCGGGCCCGCTGGCGTACACCGCACTGTCGGTTATCGCGGGCCGACCATAAACCTCCTTGGCCTCCGCCGAGTCGTGGGCTACCTTGCCTGTATCCGAAGACAGCACGATCAACTGCGGGCTGCTTAACAGAATCCGATCGCCGTCAATGGCGCTCAGGTGATTCTGGGCCATTCTCCCTGCCGGTGCCGCCCAGATGGGCTTGCCATCCTCAGCCGCAAGGGCTAGCGCCTTGTTGCTGTCTGCCGGCAGAAAGATGACCCGCCCCCGGGCGACTATTACCGGGTTTGGGGGCATGTAGGTAACGTTCTGCCGCTGGGAGATGCTGCTGTAGGGATAGCTGCGGCGGATGTTGACGTCACTTTCGTACTGGTATGCCCAGATGGCCTGTCCGCTATCGGCCTCGAAAGCGGCGATGGCCCCGGCGTTTGTCAGGGCAAATACTCTTCCGTCCGCGACGGCTGGCTGGCTGCACCGTTCGAGCAGTACGCCCAAGCCATAGTACGCGTACCGTCGCGGGGCGGCCGGGACCTGCGATATCGAGGCCTTCCACAGCAGGCGCCCGGTATCGCCCGCTATGCAGAGCAGATAGTAGCTCTCCAGGTGCTTTGTGATGATGTAGAGGCGCCCTTCGGCGTAAGTCGGCGGGGAGATGAACTTGCCGTTGGTAATGACATCATCGGTAACCTCTTGGTTCGGGAGCTTCCAGACCCGCGCGCCCTGATCCTTGACGGAAAGTGCCACCAGAGACGAGGTATCGGCCTGGCCTTTGCGGGTGCCCGGCCTGACTATTCCGAACCTGCGCGCGTTTCGCGTGGGGGGCAGATAATCGTACAGGGCAAAGACCTTGCCGCCGCCGGCTGTGAGCATGTAGTGCCCGTTGTCACCGATCCATGGCCCATAGGAGCCGCCGTATCTGACATTCGAGGAGACCACTCCCGCCCTGTGCAGCGGCAGCTTTGCCTGCCACAGCGGCTTGCCGGTGCGGCTGTCGCCGCCTGTCAGCAGGTTGCAGGCCACCACCGCGTCGTCGGTGCGGTAGACAACTGTTTCGCCTACCACCACGGGATAGACCACCGGCGGGACGACTATTTCGCGGGTCTGGTTGCCGTATCGATATTGGGCGAAGACGTGGCCGTTGCGCAGCTTCAGGTTTAATGCGCTCCCGGAGGAGGGCATGCGGATACTGGATCTGAGAGACATGCCGGACGACGTGACCGGCATGCCGAGCAGACTCCTCAGTGCAATCAGCTGACCAGGGCGAATACGACCGCTGTGAAGCGGTTTAGGCACCTGCCACGTCGGGCTGAGCACCACGTCACATTCGCTCATTGTGGCCATTCCGTCGGGAATTCCGCCAAGGCCCGGCCAGTTGCCCTTGGCCCGGGGCGCAGCGGCAGAAGGTACCGGCATCTTGCGGACGCCGGCTACGAACTCCACCAGGTTCTGCTTTCGCCCGCCAAGGATCGCCGTGGAACTTGCGAACTGCTTTCTCAACGTTGCCTCAGCCTTCTGGAGATCAGCCGTCTGCCCGGCAAGGTGACTGGCGGCTGCTATCCTCACAAGGCTGATGGCCTTATCCTGGGGATTGCGCTGCACCTTCAGGGCCTGCTTCCAGCAGCGTGCGGCCTGGGCGAACTCGGCCCTGTCAAAATGTATGGCGGCCAACGTGGCAAGGGCTTTGGGGGCGACGGTGGTGTGCATGTGGCGATAGGCCACTCGCCGCAAGGCTGCGGTGTCGCCGGATTCACAGGCCTTCTCGTAGAGGCGACGGGCCTGGGAATCGTACAGCGTGCGGTACAGCTTCAACCCCTCGGGACCCATCGAACCGATCACATCGTTGGCCTTGCGCCACAGAGCCACAAAATGGCGCCCGTCCGCAGAGGCTATGAATCCGCCGTCCGTCCGAAGGATCATCGCTTGCAGAATCTCGATGGCCCGCCCGTGGGAGCCCTTCTTGGCGAAGTCCTGCGCCTGTTCCAGGAATCCCGCCAACTCATCGTCGGCATTTACCAGGGGAGGAGGCTTGGTTGACGACGCGGCGTTGTCGGCCACTCGTTCCATTGCCCTCGCCGGTTCGGGGCGCATCTGTAGAATCCCCGCGGCAATGGCCGCGCACAGTACCCACGTCCCGACCAACGCCCTGGGAGATCGTTGACTGCGACAACCCATGTTTGACCTTTCAAACACTGTTATCAGGCCGCGCCGGCCCGCCGTAAGCTGGCCAGTCGCCGACCCTTTGGCCCTCGCCTGACCCGACCGATACAATCATATTATAAACTGTTCGGGCAGCTTGAACAAGCGTGGCTATATGCCTGTTAGTCGTTCAGAAACCGCTTGAGTTCCACAACTGTCATGTTTTTCCAGGGATTCTTCCTTTGAAGCCGGTTTATAGTGCCGATAGTACAAGTAGAGAAGGAATATAGGGTTGAAAGAGCCACTGGGGTGGTGCCTCGCCCTCGCCGACGTATCTGGCCTCATATATATATTTCGTGTCCTGCAACTTATGAGGCAGCGGGCGCATCCCGCCGCCGGTCAGCCTGAAGCTCGGGTCCAAACGCTATCGCTTTAGGGTTTTATCAGAGGTGGCGATGGATGCATGCCAGCGGCGAGTCAATCGAAGATCCTGGTGCTGTGGCGGCAAAAGATGCCGCCAATGACAGCAACATATCACCGGCAATGGCCGACAAGCTGGTCGAGCCCCTGGATGACCTTCGCAAGGCTGCAAACGAAAAGAAGGTCGAGCGGATCTGCGCCGCTTACCTTGCCTTGCGCCACGCCGCGGGGGTCAAACGACGAGAGACCTTTGTCCTGGCCGATACGATTCTTGACCAGCCGGTCATGGACCTAGTCGTATCGGCTTACTCACATCGCCACTGCTTTATGTGTGATGGTGGTACCGTGTCGTGTGAAGAATGCGACCAGATCGGTACGCTGGCTGACGGCAGGACATGCGTCAGTTGTGAAGGCCTCGGCGTGGTGGAGTGCAGCTTCTGCGGCGGTACGGGATGGGCTGATCGCGACACCGTCCCGGCCGAAATCGCCCCTGCGGTGCTGAGCCGACAGTTCTGCCACGTCAAGGCGGTCTTGCGCCGTACGATCGGGACCCTTGCCGGTTTCACAATCTGCCAGATACGGAGCCTGCCGCCCAGAAAGCGCATGCCTGTGGTCGCCAAGCTGATGCAGCTTCAGTGGCGCCTTGACGATCTGGTGTGTTCATCGGGTATCGACGACGATAAAGAACGGGCCCGCCTTGAAGCGGTGGCCGACAAGATTCGCCTGGCGCTGGAGATGCTGAAGGAGCATTGAGGATTGCACGATCGGCGGCGGATGCATTATAGTTGCCGACCATGGAAGACCAGGCCGCACACTCGCCGATGTTCACCATTGTAATGCCCGTTTATAACCACGAGGAATACGTTGGCGAGGCCATCCAGTCGGTTCGGGACCAGACCTTTCAGGACTGGGAATTAATAATTATCGACGACGGTTCCGTGGACCGCAGCGGCGAGATTATCGACCAGCACGCCGGGGCAGACGCGCGCATTCGCGCCATCCATCAGGCCAACACCGGCCAGGGTGCTGCCCGCAACAACGCCATCGCCCTGGCACGCGGGCAGTGGATGGCGTATTTAGACAGCGACGATAAGTACTTACCTGAAACACTTCAGCAGCACTTCGATTACATACAGGCCCACCCCGACGCGAAATTCATTTACGGCTATCGCCACCGCCTCAACGAAGATGGAACTGTCACCGAACTGCCGCCGGGCAAATACCAGAGCCGTATCACCGGCGTTAGAGACCTCTTCCAGAAAACCTTCTTGTCCCAATTGTGCGTTTGCTACAGGCGAGAGCTCCTGGAAAAGGCTGGGACTTTCGATCCGCAATTGTGGTGCGTCGACGACTATGAGCTTAACCTGCGGATCGGCTTGTATACACAATTTGAGCCTATCGGCCTGCCGACCGGTCTACGCCGCAGGCATCAGGCAAACATCTCCGCTCAGACGGGTCGCAGCCGCATGCTCGAGGTCGGGGTTCTGCGACGATGGGTGGAAAAGCTCGGAGGCAAAGAGCTGATCGACCCACACATCGTCAAACGCCGGCTCGGCAAGCTGTACTACAGTGCCGGCAGACAATACTTCAAGTCGCGATGCTTCTCACAGGCCATCTACGCATTGAAGTACGCCCACCGCTACAGGCGCACCTTCAAGAGCGTCTCTCTGCTGATCCTCTCGCACATCCTGCTGCCCCTCGGCACCACCGACGGCCACGAAATCCCAGTCGTGGAATGACTACGGCGATTTGGCGGACCGCAGCCAATAGTGCAGCCTGTCCGGAGTTGGCTGCCGCTTCTTCCACCGACCGGACGGATCATCCAGACGGATCGGCGCAATCTCGCTCCAACGGTCGTAAAGCTTTTCTGTGGACACAACGGTCAGGCCTTCTCGCCAGGACGACCATTTGACGGCCCTTGCAGGACCGACAAGCAGCAGATCGATCGTACCCTCATGCCATTCCACAACCGCCCATGAGTCGAGGCGCTTCTGGCCCTGGCGCTTCTGGCCCGGGAGCGGATTGCCTACCGCCTCATGGAAGGTCCGCGCGACCGCCAAGGCCGAGGCCAGGTTATCTCCGGACGCCTGAGTACGCAGGAGAACCACACCGCGGCGATGCACGCGAAGCCAGCATCGGCGCAGTGTCTGATAGTTGTAGCACCTCCAGGCTTGGTTGTGATCGGCCGGCAGCGGAGCAAGAAACACCGCGTCGAACAGTTCGCTGCCTGTGTGGGCGGCCTGGAGAAAATCTCTCTCGCTGCCTCGCACCAAGATTTCCTGCCATATGCCGGGCGGCACGGCTGCGGGATCAGGTACCGAGACCACCTCGTATACCCGCGGATTTGGGACCTTCGGTAGATCGCGCCGGGTGCCGGCGACAACCCACCATCTGCCCCTGTGACCGCGCTTGGGGTCATCGGGGTTATCGGGGTCGGCGATGATTTTCGCTATCGCCTGGGTTATTCGCTGGCTTCGCCACGTCCGCCGGATCGGGAGCCAGTCTACCTGCTCGTGGCCGTCGCCGGCCGCGGGGCCGCGCCTGACCGGGCTGAGCCAGAACCCCGGCGTGGCCTGTCCAACGGCCAGTTTCGCATTGTGCACAGAGACCAATAGAACACCGATGACTGCGCCCATCAATGACAGTCCCGCCAAGGCCCACATCCGTTCATTTGCAGGCCTCTGTCTGCGTGCGATGCGCCTGATGAATTGACCCGCCCAGACCGCCAGGGCCGCCGCAAGCAGCATGCTAAACCATGCCGGCGCCGAGCAGACAATCATGTATGTCACCACGCCGATTCCGACACCCGTCGATACACATGAGACATACGCTTTGAGCTTGCCACCGCTGGCGGCGAAGAGACGGCGCCGGCGCGACAGTATCACCGCCACCATTGCCATTAGCGGTACCTGGCAGGCGGCGGCAAGGGGCCCGCAGAATGCCGCGATTTTCCCTCCTTGACAGCACGCGATCGCAAGGGCTGCCTGCATCATCGCGGCCGCCACTGTGCCGATCGCGCAGCCGAGTTCCTGGGCCTGCCCCGGAGGCCGGCTCTTGCGGTCTACACGCCGAATGAACACACCCAGCAGGGCCAGTGACACGGCCCAATAGCAGATCCGCGCACCGAAGCTCACGTTGCCAATGTCGCCCAGCAGACGCCCCTGGACCAGCAGAATCAGCGTTAGTACCGCAAGGGCGACGGAAATCGCGATTCGCTCCCGCCACCGCGGGCCGGACCCCAAAACCGGTCCGCGCCTGCTGATGGGAATGTTTCCCCGCCGAGAAAGCGCCATTATCGCCGCCACCAGCAGCATCGCCATCAGCCCCGCAAGAGCCGGCATGTGCATACCGCACCACAACAGCAGTCCGAAGACGCCTATGCCGACGGTTATCGCCGAAAGCAAGTCGCGACATAGCGGCCCGTAAGGGTCCCGGCCGAAACTGCGACGGACCACCAAGAAGCTGTGCGCCACCGCGGAGATGCCGATCGCCATCGGCAGCATCCCCACGAACTGGATAACCAGCTTCACACCGGTCCAGCCCAGCGGTGTCCAGAGCATGCGCCGCCCGAGCAGGTGAGCCGCCCACGCGCCGCCGTAGACCGCGATCGTGCTGATCGCCCCGCAGAGAATCGCGAACGCGACAGTAATGCTGAGCGCACGCGTTACATGGCCCGCAGTCGCCTGTCCCTCGGGCCGACGCTGGCGGGCCAGCAGCTCCAACGCACCAACATTGTCCAATCGCAGCCGCACCCCAAACCAATACGCAATCTTGCTCAGGGGAGCTGGCACGGAAGCAGTCGCAGCAAGTGCGAACGCCGTTGCGGCCAGCGTTACCAGCGTCGATGCCCCGGAAGAATCAAACGCCCATGCCCAGAGGTAGCAGAGGCTCCCTGTCCACGCCACCACCGCGGCCCCTATCCATATCACGAACAACCTGTTTGTCGTCGTACGTTTCATGACAATAGCGGAAGCCGGTAACCGGTAGCCGGGATCGCCGGCCGGCGGTGACAGCCGACTACGGGCTACTAACGACCGTCGTGCTGGCCGCGGGCAGGTGTATACGCCGCCCGTCATCGCAGCACAGAATGAGCCCGTCGAGCGGGCTTACGTCCAGCACTCTGCCCTCGCTGGGCTGGCCCGCACAGACTACGCGGATACGCTGGTTCACCATGCCGCACCGCGATATCCACGCGGTGTGCAGGTCTTGGAAACCGCCGCCGGTCAGAATGGCGACCCAGCGGTCCAGACGCCGCAGAAGCGCCCGCACCAGATCGATACGCTCAACATCGTGGCCCAGCGATTCAGCCAGGCTAGTTGCCGGATGGTCCACTTTGTCGGCCGCCGGGGCGGCATTCACGTTGACTCCTATTCCCACAACCATGCAAGGCTCCGGATCAGCCGTCTCACGCTCCACCAGTACGCCCGCAACCTTTGCACCTTCCAGCAGCACGTCATTGGGCCATTTCAGGTGGCATTCCAGGCCGCATCCATCTTCGATTCCCTCTGCAACGGCCAGGCCCGCTGCTATCGTCAGCCCCTCGTGAGGCAGTGCGCCCGCGGAATCCAGCAGCACAGCGCTCAGCATTGCATTCTTGCCCGCCTCGCTCAGCCACTGCCTTCCTTGGCGGCCCCTGCCGCGGCGCTGGAACTCAGCGGTCACCACCAGGCCGTCAGCGCCTTCCTGCCCGGCTGAATCCCGGCCAACGTCGTTGGTCGAGTCCACCTCGTCGAAGCAGATCACACTCCTGCCCACGCGAGCAACACCGAGACCTCGCTCGATCAGGTGCGCGTCCAGCCGCGCCGGCCGGACA
>SDBS01006220.1_pt1 | contig 11617 bp, 17 predicted proteins | sample 2277091 | NCBI WGS metagenome assembly SDBS01 (sample SAMN10404972, study PRJNA504765) | marine sediment metagenome | isolation source: marine sediment core GS10_PC15, 163 cmbsf | place: Arctic Ocean: Southern Knipovich Ridge | collected 2010 | reverse complement strand
GGGATAATCGGGGAGACATCAGAACCTCAACGACCCGGGCTCGTAAGAATGGGGCCCGGGATTGGCCACCCGGAGCACCAGAAGGAAATAACTATTCATGGGAAGTCACCACCAGTGCGAACGTGAGTTACTTTGCTCCCCTGGAATTACCCCCGATAGCGTTTTGGACCCAGCCCGGAGCCCAGAAAGTCATAATTTATATGGCGGACGATGTGGACTGGGACGACGATGAATTATGGATGATTGTTGAACATCCCAGCACAGACACCCCGGCCGAGACAAATCACGTCGTCCTACAAAACACCAAGCCCGAACCACTGGCAACACCAGAGGTGGTGGAGCGAGATTTTGATTCGATATGGGCTGGAGCGGGAACGGGAACGGACGGCAGCACCGGGCAACAGCATCTAAAGTCCAGTATCTTCAACCCGATTGAAGCGGGCCCGGTAATTGCTCGCCTTTACTGTGCCAAACCGGGTGCGACGTTTTACGTGGATCTCAAACCATTCGTGGAACGATGACATTCAAACTAAAGATTCTCGACGAACTCGGAGAATACGGCATCCGCGACGAGTTGGCGCGGGACGACTGGCTGGCCTTTTCGGAAATTCAACTCGCGACGTGCCTGGTCGTAGATGACGAAAGCGTAGCCCGATTCAGAAAGTGGCGAACTACCAATAATCCAGACGATGCTTGGAGCTAAGCCATGCAGTGGTGCGTGAACGGTATGCTGATCCACGAGACGAACACCCTCCAATGGTGTGCCAACGGTCTGCTGATTGCGGAAACGACGTTGGCAGGCTTCCAAAAGCAATACATACTTGGCGGCGGGATTTAGCATAGAAGGGGCACAAAATGGCCGACAACCTCGAATTAAATTTAGGTTCGGGCGGCGCTACGCTTGCCACTGCCGAAGTAACCTTCAGTGGCGATACCGCCGACGTGCAAATCTGCGGCGTCGGCCTCATGTCCGGTTCGGCCGAATCATATACGATGGCCTTTGCTTCCGCCGGTGCGGGGGCCGTGGGGACGGGCGTTCAGCGGGTCACCTTGGCCAGCAACGACCCGGCAGTCGCTCACCTGGCCAATATCGTCACAGCGGTGCAACTAATAGACAACGCTGTTTCTGGAGCCGGGTTCAATATCACGCAATTTGCCGGGGCTGCCGTTCCGATTGGGGCGGGCGTCGAAGCCACGGCGTTAAGGGTAACGCTTGCCAACGACTCAACCGGCACACTTACGGTTGATACGACCGGCACTAGCGGCCTGGAGGTTGTGCAAGCCACGGCCGCCGACTTGAACGTAACGGAGGCTTCTGCTGCGGACATCAAGACGGCTGTCGAATTGATCGACAACGCAGTTGACGGAAACTACCTGAACGTGAATCTGAATGCCGCCGGTACTGATCTCGCGATGAATGCCGGAGCGATGAGTGCCCAGACCGTGCGGACAACGCTCGCGACGGATGACACCCACTATGGTGCCGTTGGGGCGGCGTCGGATATTGATGGGGTTGTCCACGGGCAACTCCGATATGTTGCCGACCAACTAGTCACGATCGATGCTGACACCGATGCGATCAAGACCGCAACTGAACTCATCGACGATACTGTGGCCGTGCTCGGTACGGCGACTTACTCCGAAGCGAACACAAAGGGCAACGTGATCGGGGCCGTTCGTAACGATGACCTGGCCACGCTTGCCAACACGGACAATGAGATCGCACCGCTACAAGTCGATAATCGGGGGGCGGTCTATGTCAACCAAGCGGCGGCAGAACCTAAACAAGCGTCCGGCGTGGCGGTTGGCGGGGCACCCGGTACGGATGACATGATTGCAGCCGTTCCCGGAAAGAAGCTCTTGATACTCGCCTTCAGCCTGTTCGCGACCTCGACCACGACCAATACGATCTACGTGGACAATGCGGATAACGACCTACTCGGCAACAGCGGCAACGGCATCGCCTTGTCCCTGGACGCGGACGCGGACACGATTCCGGGAATCATCATGCAGTACAATCCGGGCGGCTGGTTCAAAACGGATACCGTGAATGAAGCCGTTACGCTCAACACCTCGGCGGCGGAAGACATAATTTGGTCGATCACCTGGATAGAGACTGACTAATGCCTGCACTTGGCTGGTTGATGAATCTGGGGTTCGCGGGCGGGGGGGTAGAACTTCCCTCGCTAACGGTGTCCCCCGTGCGGCGCCCCTCGCTCGACGACACTGACCCGGTTCGCCGTAGTACGGTGAGCACGACGCCGATACGACGCGGCTCGCCCGCCGTGGTCTCGCCTCTGCGGAGACCGTCGGACAACTAACCCGCAAGGATGCCTCCAATCCTCCACAGCATTATCATCCCTCATCACAAACGCTTCAATCGTTTGTTCCTCTGTATCTGGAGCATCGAGCGCTCTGCCCGTATCTGCGGGATCAGCGACTACGAAATCATCGTGGTCGACCAGAATCCGGAGGTGGACATTCAACTCGCCCTGCGCGGCGTCCGTTGCGCTCTTTACGGCGAAGGCATCAATACGAATCGCCTCCGCATCTTCCCCGACCCTCGCCCCATGCCCGTGGTCGACACCCCCGACGGTCCCATCAGCCTCTTCTCCAAGCCCCAGGCGCTCAATCTAGGCATGGAACGAGCCAGCGGGGATGTTCTTACCTTTTTGGACTGCGACGCGATTGTGGGGGCATCCTGGCTCACTGGGGCCGAATGGCTGGCGTCCGACGAGGGAGCGGACACTATTCGGCTTTGCTTCCGAGTTAAACTCTTACTGCCAGAAATGGGTGCCGATGAACTAATTGCCGGAGCCCAAGCCGAGGACAAAGTCACCGAGTGGTTTCGCCGATACGACGAGAAACATCTATTTCCCCGGGCCCACGAAGCCTACTTCGACCCCGAAATCAACAGCGCTTGCGAGATGCAGCATGGCACGGTCTTTGGCAACAGCCAGTTCAGCATCCGCCGCGACGTGCTGGGCGATTTGCGCTGGAACGAGGATTACGTGGGGGCCGGTTTCGAGGACCTTTGGATGATTCGAGAAATTAGCAGGCAAGCAGGAGACAGCTACAAAGGCACGATGCGAACAAAGGCTGATGAAGCGATGTTTCACATTTTCTCCGTTCGAGAACCGTATTGGCACAACGCCTTTGTAAACACCCAAAACCGGGAACGTTACTTGAATTCATAGACCCGCAGGAGCAAAAAGATGATCGACTTCCTCTTTCACGATTGGGGAGACGTCGGCGGTCTCGTAGTGGTGTTCCTGGTTTGCATGGTTCCACTCTTGATAATAATATACGTGTTCAACCTCTAAACCAATGATTTGAGTTCGTAGACCCCCAAAGGAACCCGCCATGAAATGTAACACAGACCATTCGACTCTCCAGACCCCGTATTGCCCGCAATGCGGCGCCCTCGTCAAGAAGCCCCATCCGCTCGACAGCCTGCACGAGCACGTTATCGCCCGCATGGCCGCACTGGCCAAACAACGAGAAGAGTACGTGGAGTATTGGAACAAGCTTGATAGAGAACCGACGCCCGAGGAAGCGATTGTCAAAGGGGAGAACTTGGCGCGAATTGACAACATTAGGGACAAGTGGCTGGCGTGGGATAATGCCCTTGATGCCGTTCTCCAGCCAGTAGCCCCGGATGAAGCCGAAAAGGAAGCTACCGATGGCTGACTACGTCTTGGTGGTTGCTCCAAGCAATGTGCGATACACCTACAATGTCTGCTGCGTTAGCGGAGACCATGAAACAAAGCACCTTTTTTTACCGTCAGGCATCATTATCACACAAGTCTTGTGGGTAAAGATGGAACATCCTAAGCGCAAACACGATGAACTAATATCCTACGATGCCGTCCGCGCCAAAAACAATCCCCACTTGCAAGTGGAGGTGGCCGTGGAAACCTTCGGACTTCATCCCAACGTCTATACGTTTGCAAGAGTAGGCAATATCAAAGTAGTACAGGGTTGAGCAATGAGCGACGCAACTATCTATAGCCCTTTGAAGGTTTTTCACCACCGCACGGCGCTAAGTTGCCTGCAAGCGGGCGAGCATATAGCACCTATTCGAGTCCAGCTTATCCCAACAAACCGCTGTTCGCACAACTGCCGTGGCTGTGCCTACCGAACGGAAGGCTACCCATCCAGCGAGACGTTCGCGGCACAAGACGAACTCTCTTGGGACAAACTCAAGGAAATCGTCACCGACTGCAAGGACATGGGCGTCAAGGCCGTCGAGATAACCGGCGGCGGCGAACCTACCATGCACCCCAAGTTTCTCAACCTTTGCGCTCTAATCCTCTCCAAGGGTATCAATCTGGCCGTGGTAACCAACGGGAGTATTTGGTCGAGAGAACACACCGCGATCCTCTCGCAGGCCCAGTGGGTGCGCTTCTCGATAGACGCCGGCTGCGAAAGCACGTACATCCGCTATCACGGCGCCAAGACGGGCGCCTACGAAAAGACGAGAGACAACCTACGGCAACTGACATCCGCAAAGCGTGGCAAGGATCTACTGGTAGGCGTGGGTTTTGTGGTCAACGAGATGAACTGGCGCGAAGTCCGGCAGGCCACCAAGAACGCCCGGGAGGACGGTGCGGACAACATCCGTATTTCAGCGTTGTTTCAGCCCCGGGGCACGGACTATTTCAAGGACTTCTACGGCGACGCCAAGGAACTATGCCGCGAGGCATCGCTGCTTTCGACCCCCGGCTTCAGGGTCTTCAACCTCTTCGGAGACAGGCTCGACGACTTGCTGCAAGAGGCCCCGGACTACTCGTATTGCGGCTACGCGCGACTCACTACGTACCTGGGGGCGGATTACAACGCCTACTTGTGTTGCATGAACGCCTACAACAAGTACGGCATTCTGGGCACTTTTCAGCATCAGTCGTTTCAGAAGATGTGGAATTCCCAGAAAACGGTGGACCGTTTGTTTTCCCTGGATGCGCGGCTCTGCCTCCACTGCATGTATAACAACAAGAATGCCTCGATAGCGTACGGCATCGACCCCGACCCTCCGCATGTGAACTTTATTTGATGCGATACGACAAGATCATCGGCATAGGACTCTACAAGACGGGCACCAGCACCCTCGCGGAATGCCTGCGCATCCTGGGAATGAACGTATGCCCGGAAGCCGTAGGCTACAAAACTCTCATGGGTCTTTCCGAGGCAATGGATGCCTACGAAGCCTTTGCGGATTACCCATGGTTTTTGCCGAACGTGTACAAAAAGATAGACAACATATTTTCGGCAGGATTCGTCCTGACTAGCCGAGATACCGACACATGGTACACCTCGTTTACCCGCTGGCTTGACAGAAATGTGCATCTGCCTAACGAAGGTTTGGAAAAAGTGTTTGGCGATCTCCTTACCTCGGGGGATGAAGCTCGGATAACAGACTGTTATGTTAAGCACAACATCCTTGCCCAAGACTTCTTTGGGAGACGAAAAAACTTCTTGGTTGTCGACTGGGAGGCGGGAGACGGCTGGGACAAATTGTGCGACTTTCTGAAGGCCCCGGTCCCCGACTGTGAGTTTCCCCACATGCTTCGCTACGATCCGCAACTCGACGATTATGTCAATTTGCCGACGAAGAAAGACCCCTGAAAAATGCACTGGCTGGTGCCCATCATCCAAGCTGAGATAGAAGAAACCGACAGCGTCTTGGACCTCTGTTGCGGCCAGGGCCTCGTAATGCGGGACGTGACCTGCGCCCTCTATATGGGCATCGACATTGACGGTCGGCAACTGGAACGGTATGGCGACGAACCGCATCGCGGCCCCAGTATTTACATGGTAGCCGACGTAACCCAAATAGTCCCTCGCTGCTTCGAGCCGCGTTTTGACGTGGTCGTGTGTGTCGACGGCATCGAGCACCTGGAACCTGGGGACGCGGTGGACTTCCTGACGCACATGCCGCACTGGGCGCGCAAAAGCATTATCGTCACCCCCGACCAATTCTTCGACAACAGCGTCAATGACATCACGGGCAAGCCGCAGGAAAGTGAATACCGAATCCACAAGAGTCTGACTACGGAAGAGGATTTTGTTGCCAGAGGCTTCACGGTCAAACTCAAACAGCCTGAAGTTGCGGGGTACAACTGCATGGTGTACGTGAAGGAAAACTAATGCGAGTGTGCGTAGTCGGAAACGGCCCGAGCGCCGAAGGACGTGGAACGCAAATCGACGGCTGCGATTTTGTGGTGCGAATCAAGTCGTTTTGGGCGCACGGAGCAAAAAATGCCGGCAACCGAATTGATGCGTGGGCTTGGTTTGGCGCGGACAGGGATACCGCACAACCGATTCCGGTGCTTGAGTGCGAACACTGGTTCACGCTTTGCCCGGCCCAAAAGCCCAGTTGGCCGATGATGGATGAACTACTGGCTGCGCATGCCCGCGAATCGAGCGGTTGGGCGCGGCGGTATTTGAGGGACGCGGCATGGGCTGCGGCAAGAATCTATCTCGGTCGGTCTCTGTCCACGGGATTCGCGACTGTGGTCATGGCAATCGACATTTTTCGGCCGGCGGAACTGTTATTGATTGGCTTTGACTCGACTACGCCTGACAAACCCAACTTTGACAATGCCCGTCGCGAGTCGGGCCCCCCCGGCCCGATTGATTTTGAGAACGAAAAGCGAGTCTTCATGGAACTTTACCGGGGTTCTTGGCTGGGCAAGCCAAAAAACATCGCGCTGGATTGGATCGGACAGCCTCATGTGGCATAAACAAGTGACATGCGTAATACCGGCAAGGTATCAGTCAACGAGACTTCCGGGCAAACCGTTGGTCGACCTGGGCGGGAAGCCGATGATTGTACGGTCGTGGGAACGAGTCAGGGCGGACCTTTCCGCCAAACAGATCATCGTGGCTACCGATGACAAGCGGATCGTCGAGGCGTGCCGTGATTACGGCATTCATCAAGTCGAGATGACTTCGGTGGACTGTCGAACAGGGACGGACCGAGTCGCCGAGGTGGCGGCGAGACACGGTGGCAACGGGCCGTGGGTGGTGGCGATGGGCGATAATCCGTTGCTCCCGTCGGGAGTGATCCAGCGAGTCGTGCATGCCCTGGAGTGGGCTGAAACTGATGTGGTCGCTACCATTGGCCGGGCGATAGTCGACGCGGCGGACGTACTCGACGAGACCGTCCAAAAAATGGTGGTCGACGCCGACGGGAATGAGATGTTCGCTAGTCGGCGGCCGATCCCGTATGCACCAGAGGACCGGGGCATCTATTGGAAACAAGTGAACGTGTACGCCATGTGGGGATCAACGCTGGAAACCTTTGCCTCATTGCCGACCGGTAAGAACGAAGCCCGGGAAACACTGGAAATTCTCCGGCTGATCGAGCACGGCTACAAGGTACGGACAGTAGGAGTTGTCGGCGACGGTGGATCAATCGATGTTCCGACCGACGTGGAAAGGGCGCGGCGGCTATTCCAATGAAAACAGCAACTCTACTTACCGGAATCTGTAGCTCGGGCAAGACGCACTACGCCGCCAGTCAGGATTGGCCGTCGCTGTCTTACGATTCCATTCGCAACTACCAAGAGAAGACGACCGACTATGCCGCCGCCGGGCGCTGGGCCAAGAAACACGCGGAGACCTCGCACGTTACCGTCGACGCCTGGGGGTTCGCTGACGACCCGGACCTGAAAGTCCTCGATAAGATTTTCCACGGCAACCGCCTGGTAGACATCAAGTACCTTTACATGACGCCGCTGCAACTACACTTGGCGCAACTGAAAAAGGAAGTCCTGGGGGAGATAGAACTACAGCCGCACCAGGCGGGGTTCCGCAACCACACTGGCCAACTCAGTAAGGAAATGGCGGAGTTTTCCGCGAATACGCTGCTGCCACTAGCGCACAACGGCACGTCAGTTGAGTGGCTGTTTCGCGAGAATGCCGCAATACTCACGCACAACGACGATGCCCACCTCCGCCAGGTCGTTGCAACAGACCCCGTGGACGAGTTGCTGGACTGGATTCACAAGACATCGCACGATCCTAATTACCAGGCAATCGAACTCGACGGCGAGACGATCCAGTCCGGCTACATGCAATCCGACGTGTTATGGCAACAGATTAAAAAACTGGGTATTCGCTGGCAAAGCAAAACCGTCTGCGACCTGGGCTGCTTCAATGGTTACTTTTCCTTTGCGGTCGAACGTGAGGGCGCCCACAAAGTCGTGGCGTACGACCGTGACGATGCAGTGGGGAAGGTGTTTGCGAGACTATCCCTACTCAACAAGTCGCAATGCGTGTTTGTCGGCGCCGACCTATCGCAAGGTTTACCGCCCGGCGAGTTTTTCGACGTCGCCTTACTTTTGAACAGTTTGCATCACATCATGGAAAAGTCCACCGACGGCGGTCGGGATTTTTTGGACGGCGTCTTTATCCGAGCCAACGAGGTTGTCGCCGTAGTAAATCAGGAGCACGTCCCGTTGCTCGAAGCCGCTGCCGTCAGGGGCGGGCACTATTTACACATAATGCAACCGAGAAGCCTACACGAGTCAACGGACCAACCACCAAGACAACTTCTCTACTTTACGTCAACTCCGGAGTGGACATGAAGCTAATCGCCTTCATCCTGATTTCAATAATTCTGTTTTGCGGATGCGCAGAACGGGAACTTAGTCGTACTCCCCCTTTCGTGCTGGAGGCCGTTGAGTATCCGGGCACAGGCGGAGAGGCAAGAACGGCGTTAATTGCCGACGACGGAAGTAGAGTGATAGCGTACGGCATTTTGGAAACACCACCAATTGGGACAGAGATAATCGTAATAACGTACTCACAATTGATTCTCCCCGGTCGTATCACTTTTTCCAAAATTGAAGTTGTAACGCCATGAAGCTAATCGCCTTCATTCAGATGTACAACGAAGCGTCCAGGGGCAACCTCGTGCGTTGCCTGCAAAACGTCCAGCAATGGGCGGATGAAATTTGCATCTACGACGACGCCTCCACGGACAATAGCGTAGCGATAGCCAGGCGTTTCACCACTCATGTTATCGAAGGCACAGCCAACGAATTTCACAAGGAACTCTCCCACAAGCAGCAGCTTTTGGAATATGCCCTGAAGCTGAAGCCCGACTGGATCATGTGGATCGACTGCGACGAGATCCTGGATCGCGAGGCGACGACCGGCGGGCTGCGAGCACTGACCGAGAATGCGGCGATCGACATTGAGGCCTTTTGTTTTAGGCAGCTCAACCTCTGGCGGTCGCAGACCTACGCCAGAGTCGATTCTTTATTCGGCCCATCAAGGTCCGTTTCCTCAACGGTTGCCAACGTCCCAGCGGGATGGTTCTGCCGCCTCTGGCGAGTCACGCCCGATATTCACTTCAGCATAATAGACGGCGTTCACCGTCGCCTCTATCCGATTACAATTGGAACGGTTCGTCCAGCGGTGTTCCATGTGATTCATTACGGCTTCTGGGATTATAAGCCGATGCTGAAAAAGATAGGGGCGCACACTTGGGACCACGCCACGTTTCTCCGCCTGGGACCAACCAACTGGATACTGGACGAGAGACGGTGCGAGTGCATTCGCGTATCCGGCGATATGTTTCCGCCGGAAAACATTCCACCGGACATCTGGCCGTGCCCCCAGCCGCGACCCACCGAACCCTCGACGACCTACTCGGAACTTGCTGACGGCGATCCTCTCTCGATGGTCGCGGGGCAGGATAGCGTCGAGCTATGGCGCGAGCGCCACTACGACGACTACCACGGTACGTACGAGAAGATACACGAGCGTAATCAGGGCAGTTATTCAAAAGGCCATGACTACAAGCGGATCTGTATGTTTGAGTTCGGCCCCGCCGGCAAACGGCTGGTAGACCTGGGCTGTGGCGGCGGCCCCTATGCCCTGGATTGTATCGCCAATGGCGCGGAACACGTCTACTGCCTGGAAATCGACCAGCAAATTATCGACCATGCCTCACGCAGTTTTCGGGAATTGGAAGTGCCGGAAGACAAGTACGATTTTATGCGGGTGCCTGCGGGAGTGGAGATTGCGCCCGGTTCCATCGACATCGTCTACTGCATGGCCGTCTTCATGCACATTCCCCTGTGTGAAGTGCAAGCCTACTTGTGTTGGATTCATCGCGTTCTTGCCGATGAGGGCGAGGCCCACTTGCAATTTCATCAAGTTGACGGCACCACTCTCTTCCGTAGCGACGGGATACCCGAGCATTCATACCGAATCCCCGATAACTCCGTCGATGCGATACTGGAAGAAGCAGGGCTCACAATCACAGACAAAGAATACCCCCGCGACGAAAACCTAGAGCCCGTCTGGACCCTCTACAAATGCAAAAGGACAGCCCCATGAAGATGACCACCGGGATCCCCGCCGACAAATTGAAACGGGTACTGGAAACCACGGACGGGTTTCTCGTCGGCCGCATGCATGGTCTTGAATCGGATGCCCTTTTGGAATACGTGGCGGCTGGTGATGACGCCAGCGGCATCCGTCCCAAAACACTGGGGCACCTCTGCCAGACTCCCGGCTTCTACGCAAAGGCGGACCCATGCGGCTGTTTCGCCACGACAAGGCCCATGGACGTCCTCAAGCAGTGGTGCGACATTTACCTGCAATCGCTACGCGAATGTGACATCCTCGCCACCCTCGGCATGTTACAGTACAACTCGCTTGTCGAGGACTGCTACGACGAAATCCACGTCTGGTCATGCGTGCAACTACACCAGTGGCTACCGTACCTGGAGGGCAAACGGGTCCTGGTAATCAGCCCTTTCGAGAAGACGATCCGGCGGCAGTACGACACCAAAGACTTCTCGCGGATATTCAAACACTTTGGAACCCTTCAAGGCATGCCGCAGTTCACCTACCCCAACTTTGAACTGCTAACCATCAATGCACCCAACACGGTAAAGGGCAACGAACCCTTCCCGCACAACAATTGGATGGAGTCATTCGAGGAACTGTTGCGACAAGTCGACGGCCTTGAATTCGACATCGCCATAACCGGATGCGGGGCGTATGGGATGCCGATTGCGCACTACGTCAAGACGACCGGCCGGGGCGGAATTCAGGCGGGAGCCTATGCGCAGGTAATGTTCGGAATCAAGGGCCAGCGCTGGAAGAGCCAGGGCTGGTGGAATGAACACTGGGTATATCCCAGCCGCGAAGAAACACCGCCATCTTTCAGAAGCATCGAAGGCGGTGACTACTGGGGGCCAGTGGAAGAAGCATGAACCACGAAGAGACCGTAAAATAGTGGAAGGACCGAAATGACTATTCCCCCCGACAGTATCTATTGTTCAATCACGCTCAGCACCCGCAATAAGGATGCGTGCCTGGCCGTGACTCTGGAACGTCTCGTCAAACAAATCGCCCCGTTCTTGTTTGAGATTATCGTTGTCGACGACGGCTCCACGGATTGCACGGAACAAGTCTGCCGCAAGTTCGGCGTCGAGTATTATTACCTCGACAACAAACGCTATCGTAATCCCGCCGTAGCCCGCAACGTGGCTTTTCGCGCCGCGAAGGGCGAGGTGATTATCGCTCAGTCGGACGATATTGTGCCCGCCGCCTACGACTCCGTGGCACGGCTCGTCGAGCAGCTTCGTCCCGG
>SDBS01006219.1_pt1 | contig 11618 bp, 12 predicted proteins | sample 2277091 | NCBI WGS metagenome assembly SDBS01 (sample SAMN10404972, study PRJNA504765) | marine sediment metagenome | isolation source: marine sediment core GS10_PC15, 163 cmbsf | place: Arctic Ocean: Southern Knipovich Ridge | collected 2010 | reverse complement strand
ATAATACCAGGAAGTATCCAAAATCTTGTGGAGTAAATCTGTGGGTGGGCTAAGCGCAAGAATTAATAAAGTTTGGGGACAAAAAACACGAGGTTTTAGATGCTTTTATAATATTATCAGAGTCTCCTTTTGATTGCTTCGACCTTCTCCATCCAGGGATGATCCGGACAACAATATCCTCTAAGTTGACTAGAGGAGTAGATTACCTTCCCGCTCTTACCCCAGTTTGATCTGATAAACTTGCATATCGCTATGTAACCGTCAACCCAACTCTTATAGCGTCTAAGACCCGATCCTGCCCCATTCTGCAAATAACCAAACGGATTGAATCCATAGCAACGCTTTCCGAATGAAGACTCAACTCCTGCAATACCTACAAGCAAAAAAGGATCGATCTGGTAACTCTCGGATATTCGCACGAGCTCCTCGGCGGTTGAAGCCATGGGTGATCCCTGACTTTTTAGAAATCCCCTAACTTTTTGGATCTTCTCATTGCTCCTTTGCCCTCTTGAGCTAAGCTCTATCCCTATCCTATCAAGCTCCTCATTTTTTTCAGTTATTTCTTGTTCATGCGCCTGTCTGAGTTGCCCGATTTCCTCGTCCTTTTGAACTATTTTCAGATTATGGTCCTGTTTTATGCTCTTATTCATATCCAAGCCCACTTTGACTTCGTCCTTAAGTTTTGAAATCTCTTTGTTTTTCTTATTGACTCTTCTTTTCCAAGAATACTCAATATACCACCCTGTTGTGAAAAGGCTGGTTATAAAGATCAGAGCTGTTAGTAAGACTACATATCTTCTTGTGGTCATCAATGTCAACGCCTCCAAATCAACCAAAGAAAGAGAAGCTTGCTGATCACCCATCTATTTTTATTTAAACAAAAAGAAAGACCTATTTTGAATAGATCTTTCTGCTTGTTTTTAACTAGAATAATTACCTATATGGTTTTAAGATTATTCCGGGATGGTCCTACGAACTAATGTTCGCTCTAGATTCTGCTCAATCTTTTCTATTTACGGATAGAGATTGGGAATCTTTGGTGGATTTTTTTCTCTCCTCCGAGCTTTCAAATACTCTCATAATTAAAACGCGGCCAACAATCAGAATAATAAAACCCGCTACAAAGAAGACAAAAAAAGGTAGGAGAGATCTCATGGTAAACCTCCTAAAACATCTGAACTTCTTGCCCCCCTCTCTCAACCTGCTGTTAACAAGAAGAGAGTTTCTGCTTCCCGATATCTACTTTACATGCTAGGATACAGGTTTTTATGGTATTTCCAAGTGACCTATCTCACAAATTGACCGATTCTTATGAAGGTCAAAAATAAGCTATCTACTCGGGCAATCCCTGAAAAGCATATCCATAAGACCTAATCATAGAATTAGAATCTTACAGTTCTCTCCTGTCTTTAATACCAGCATGTTTTAATATAGCCATGGCTTCAAGATGCAATAGCCGGGATGCCTTAAAAACCGTTTGAATGGATGGATTTTGGATGAACAGCCAAAAGGGGATTGAGAGAACTTCAACATTACTGTTGCCATCATCTATGCTTGCACGTATCTCTTGAAAATCCGTTACCACAAATCTATTAGCAATAAAAAGAAAGCCTGGGGCAACCTTCGCATCGCTGTCACGCCCCGATGGGGCATCGATAAGAGAGCTTCTTAAAGATAGTCTCCCTTCAAAGTTGACAACTTCTGCCAGTCCGCCGGCAATTCCTCAAATCCAGCATGGTTCCCCATCCTAAATCATGAATCCCTGGCGAATTTTGTCTGCTGTCCCAGACTTCCAAACCCAGGCTCAACCAACCTGTAGCTAGTTGGTTTTTCGCCTAAACTGATATTCTGTTTTATAGGTCCTAACTAAAAATTCTATATTCTTTTAATGGTTCCTTCTATTTTGTCATTTATTTCTAAAAAACCAACTGAATTATAAGGAGCAAACTTGGTATCGGTAGGCGTTCCTGGATTGAAAAATAGGATCCCATTGATAGCTTTATTGACGGTCCAATGGGTATGACCATAGACAATACAGTCCAGCTCAGATTCCTTCTCTAAGTCTTCAAATCTCCTTTTTACTCGTTCCACTAATCCGCTTGGCGAACCTTGTCCGTGGGTCAAACCAATTCGAAACGCTCCCGCTTCAACAATCCTAATCCCTGGCAAAATTTCAGAGACTTCAGGAAAATCCATGTTTCCACTAACAGCAACAGTTTCAACCTGTTCGTTTAACCACTCAAATACCCTTATATTGACAAGATCCCCGGCATGAAACACCAGATCAACATGGGAAAAATGCGTGTAATAAATCTCCTTGAAAGCATCAAGCTCTCTATCGCTATGAATATGAGTATCTGAAACAACGCCTATCTTCACTTAACGCTCCTGCACCAGGACCTGCTTTGTCTTGTTTCCGATCAAGGCGTGTTTTAGCACCTCGTCCATGTGGCTTACGGGAACCAACTCAACCTCTTTGCGGGCATGTTCGGGTACCAACTCCAGATCTTTTTCATTGTCCTTCGGTATCATCACTTTATCCAAACCAGCTCGATGCGCAGCCAGAATTTTTTCCTTAAGTCCACCGATCGGTAAGATATGACCTCTCAGAGTTATTTCACCCGTCATTCCTACATTCTTACGAACCGGCTTTTTGGCTAAAGCAGATATCAACGCTGTGGCCATGGTTATTCCGGCCGAGGGCCCGTCTTTGGGTATTGCAGCAGCCGGTACGTGAATATGGATATCGTACTTTTCGTAGAAGTCTGCTTCAATATTAAGCATTTCAGCCCGTGACCGTATGTAGCTAACTGCCGCCTGGGCTGATTCCTGCATAACATCTCCAAGATGACCTGTCAGAGTAAGCTTTCCTTTACCTTTCATAACAGTTGCTTCAACCGAAATTATGTCCCCGCCTGCCTCGGTCCAGGCTAGCCCGGTAGTAACTCCGATTTCATCTTTCTCTTCAGCCAATCCGTATCTAAACTGCGGTGGCCCCAGATAATCATGCAAGTTTTCCCCGGTAATCTTTGCTGTTTCTTTCTCGCCTTCTACTACTTTCCGGGCAATCTGGCGACATATGGCCGCTATTTGTCTATCCAGATTCCGGACTCCCGCTTCCCGGGTATGAACTCTAATTACCTCCTGCAGAGCGCTTTCGGATATTTCAATGTTGTCCTTGGTCAAACCGTGACCTTCACGCTGCTTGAGTACCAGGAATTGTTGGGCGATCTTTACTTTCTCATCCTCGGTGTATCCCGGAAATTGTATGACCTCCATTCTGTCTCTCAAAGCCGGAGGGATCGTATCTAAAATATTTGCAGTAGTTATAAACATGACATTGGATAGATCAAAGGGGACCTCAAGATAATGATCGCTGAAAGCATAGTTCTGCTCCGGATCCAAGGCCTCAAGAAGAGCGGCGGAAGGATCGCCTCTAAAATCAGCTCCTATTTTGTCAATTTCATCCAGCATAAAAATGGGATTTTTGGTTCCTGCTTGGTTAACTGATTGTATTATCCGGCCCGGCAGAGCTCCCACATAGGTCCTTCTATGTCCCCTTATCTCCGCTTCATCGCGCACTCCACCAAGTGAGACTCTGATAAACTTACGGCCCAAAGAGCGGGCAATTGACTTGCCAATTGAGGTTTTGCCCGTTCCGGGAGGACCAACAAAACAGAGTATGGGACCGCGCATCTTCTTAGCTAATTGGTGAACTGCCAGATACTCCAGCATCCTTTCTTTCACTTTTTCAAGACCGTAGTGATCTTCATCCAGTATCTTGGCCGCATCTTTCAAATCCAGGTGTTCCTGTTCCTCTTGGGCCCAAGGCAAACTTATCAACCAATCAAGATAAGTTCTGATAACCGACACTTCCGCAGCGGCTGAAGGCATTTTCTCTAGCCTGCCCAGTTCCTTCATGGCCTTTTCCTCAACATCAGAAGGCATCTGAGCCTCTTTGATCTTTTCTTTCAGCTCTTCAATTTCGGCCGTTTTTTCATCAACAGAACCAAGCTCTTTTTGAATAGCCCTCATCTGTTCTTTGAGGAAATACTCTTTTTGAGTCTTGGTCATCTGATCTTTTACTCTTGATTGAATCTTGCTTCCAATCTCAAGTATTTCAAGCTCACGCTTTAAGAAACTACTAACTCTCGATAAACGTTGTTTTGGATCGATCGCTTCCAAAATCTGTTGCTTTTCTTCAGTCTTTAGGCTTAGATGAAAAGCGATGAAATCTGCCAATCTACCTGGTTCATCAATATTAATAGTCGCCAATAGGACTTCTTGGGGAATCGGTTTTCCCAAACGAGCTGTCTTTTCGAATTGGGATACCAGATTTCTCATCAATGCTTCTGTCTCTATATTCTTTTCTTGAACTTCTTCAACCGGTTCAACCTCTACTTTGAAAAACGGTTCAGTCTGTATGAAATTAGTAATCCTTATCCTGCCCAGTCCTTCAACCAGAGCTTTGGCCGTTCCGTCCGGAAGTTTCAATTCCTGCATAATAGTGGCAGCGCAGCCCACGGTATATAAGTCCGACACATCCGGATCTTGCATTTCCGCAACTTTTTGAGTGGCTAAAGCAATGATGTGTTCCTCTTTCATGGCTTTCTCAAGGGCTTTAATGGATTTATCTCTTCCTACAAACAAAGGAACTACAAGATTGGGAAAGATGATCAAATCTCTTAAAGGAATGAGTGTCAGTTTCTTTGGTATCTTGATGTTTGCTTTGGGCTTGTTTGCCACTTTGCATCTCCTTTTTCGCAATTTTCACTGTTAATCTTCTCTGGATATCTCCAGAATCCTGCTTGGGTACGATAATATCCAATTTTACTAATAGCCGATTTGTCTTTGTTTTTTCGACCTTTTTTCATAAAACATTAGCCTTTTATTGTAGAATGGAAAGAATTCAGACTGGAGGCAAGGGTGGACAAGACTAAAATACTGGTTGCGCTACTTGTGGTAATGACAATCGTTCTTGCGCCAATCAGCAGCCTCACTCATTCTCAAGCCGAAGAACCGCTTACTCTTCAATTATCATTTGACCAATCCCATTACAGCTCGGACCAAAAATTCAACGCCATCATTACAGTGAACAACACTTCAGATAAAAGGGTTACCGGCACAACCGTAAAATTTTATCTGGGAAAAAGACTAAATGCTGATGAGGATCGGTCTTTTCCTGATAAGCACCCTCAAAAACCGTCTTTTGTCTACACCCGATCTCGATCATTCCAACCAGGGGAAACTCAACTAAGAGTAACCAAAAAAATATCAAGTACCAGACTAACCGAAGGTGCCTATCCTGCCTGGACCATTATCATGAAGAGGAATAAAATCATTGCTAGTAAGCGATCGGCTTTGGTAATCATCAATCCAAGGGTAGTGCCGCCATTAGCAGTAACTCTCCTCTGGAACATTCATGACCAGGTTCGCTTTGATAGTGACGGTGTATTTACAGACCGACAAATACAGAGAGAATGCTCCACTAATTCCAACCATGCGGGAATCTTGTCCACCTATCTTTCTTCACTCAACACTCACCCTAATTTCAAGGTCAATATGAACTTTACACCTCTCTTGGCAGAGCAGGTTTTAGCCATGACCAAAGGTTATAAGGTCAGAGAAGATAATAAAACGACCAAATTCTCAAAAGACTCAAACGAGGTGCAAGATGCTCAACAAATCTTAAGCGGTTTCCAGCGCTTGGCAAAACAGGGGCAAATAGAAATGGTTCCCGCTCCTTTTTCCTATCCTTCATTGAACTTTCTGGCTGCCCAGGGATGGGACGAGGACGCCGTAGGCCAGATCAGAAAGGGAAAGGAGAGAACCAAGGAGATATTTGGACTGGCAACTGATCCTGCAGGCACCTACACACCAGAACTTATATTAACTACTGATGCCCTGGGCTATCTGGTAGAAAGTGATACCAAATACACCGTCCTGGACGAAGAGTTTTTAGAAAATATCGATCCCCATATGAAAGATATCTACAAACCTTATAGGCTTGAGGATAAGCAAAACAACAGAACAACTGTCTTTTTTACCGATCGCATTGCTTCCTCCATCCTCTCGGATACTACAGATCCGGAAGCTGTTGTTCAACAGCTTCTGGGCCTGCTCGCAGAGGTCTATCTCCGGCAGCCCGAAAAGCAGAAAGTCGTGGTGATAGCGCCGAGTAACGAAGATTTTCGGCCCAGTGCCGAGCTCTTGGAAGCACTTTATACCCGGTTGGAGCAAACTCCTTGGCTGAAGTCGACTACTTTCTCTGTTGCCTCACAATTGATATCACCGGATACAAAACCTCTCAAGCTACCCTCTGAACATCAGGCTGAATTAATTTTTAACCAAGCCTACAGTGTACAGCTTGAAGCGAAACGAAGAACCATCAATCAGTTTAAAGCCATGACTGTCGATAACCATCCACTGGAAAAGAAACTATGGGATAATTTGCTCATAGCTGAAGCAAGCCACTTCCTGGAAAGTGAGGATTCGGAGAAAGAGAATTTGGGATTCAGCTTCCTTGATAAAATTGAGGCGGAAATCAAAGCTGAGCTAAACAAAATCGAAGTAGCTGACAACCAGACTATTACTCTTACAAGCAGCAAGGGAAAGATACCGATTGCCATTAATAACAAGACCGGCTACCCTCTTGAGATCACTGTTACAGTTGAATCAAAAGATCTCATTTTTCCGGACGGTAACTCCAAAAAGATACGCCTGCATCCCAGAGAAAACCTTTACACCCTCCCGGTTGTCACCAAAAACTCAACGCCCCGGAAAATCAAGCTAACTCTTCATTATCAAGACTATATAATCAAAGAAGGATCCCTCACTGTTAAAAGTCTGTACTATAACTTCACGATTATTATTATCTTAGGATTACTTGTCTTGTCAGTTGCTCTCCCTCTCACCTGGCGTTATCTTAAAACCCGGATAAACGGTTGACCAGGAAAGCGTGAATGTCGATTAACCAAATAAGAAATCATAAAGGCAGGTTTCTAAAATGAAAGAGATTATTTATTCAGGCCTGAAAATTCTGGCTCTCTTTCTGATCGCGGTTGTGATAATCAATGATGTGGGCGTGTTGATAATGACCCAGATCGGCGCATCAGACATGGCTCAACTTGTCGTTAATGGTGCTGTCTCTTCCTATAAAACTTCCCATTCTCCGGCAGAAGCCCAGCTTACTGCAGAAGAAATTGCCCACCAGCGTGGAATGAATCTCACCTATTTTAATATGAGCAATGCAGAAATCACCGCGACGGTGGAAGTGCCCCCTAGGAAAACCTTCATAATTCATCGGATAAAGAGTCTGGAATCCTACCTTACCGCTTCGGTTACAGCCAGTGCGGACATAGAATCCCCCCGTTAATCAGAAAAGCAGATAGAGCCCAACGGGCACTTTGTCATGCCTTCAGTGGAACCAAAGCCGTGGTACCTCTATGTACCATCCTCCGCTCAATCCGCCGTAGCAATTGCTGCTGCAAAGGCAGATAGAAGTACACAGGTTAACTTCAAACGTTTATAATATTTATACATTGTTTTTTTAAAGATATAATGAAGTAGATTTTCGGGAGTCTAATTTATGAAAGCTGTTATTGTACTAGATACCAATGCACTGCTTAACTATCCAAAGATTGTCTTCTCCTTTCCTGAAAGTCTGGTTGTCATTCCCCAAACCGTTTTGACCGAACTAGACAGACTTAAAACTACAAGGGCTAGCAAAGAGGTGCTATTCCGGGGTCGAGAGGTCTCCAGAATTCTCTTCACTCTTTCCAGCAAAGGTAACTTATCGGAAGGTGTCTCCATAAGGAACGGCTCAATGCTCAAGGTAGTGGCACTGGATAAATCAAAGCAAATCCCTGATTCCTTGAAGGTAAAAAATTCAGACGACTGTATTCTAGGGCTTGCTTTTCAACTAGCCCTGGAACATGGGAAAGATAACATTACTCTTATAACCAACGATTTAAATATGCTTCTTAAGGCTCAGACCCTCGAGATACCTGTTGAGCAGCGCATAAAGATTAAGGGAGAAAAACTTCGAGCCTTCTGGCAAAGCATCCGAGCCAGAAAAAGATTATTCACCTGGGCTATAGTTCCTATTGTCCTATTCCTGGCCGCAATTGGGCTAGCGAGCATATTCAACATCGGCCCCTTTGAGGAAAAAACAACACCCGAAGTATCCTCTGAAATTCGCACCTTCAAAGAGAAAGAACAAACCTACTTCAAGCTTCTTGAGGCAAATCCCAGAGACGTCAACGCGCTTACCGGTTTGGGCAATCTCTATTTTGACAGTCAGCAATTTCAGCTTGCGGTAAATATGTATGAAAGAGCGCTTAAAATAGATTCGCCCAATACATATGTTCAAACAGATCTAGGAGTTGCTTATTACAATCTAGGACTCACCGACACGGCCATAGAAGAGTTCCAAGATGTGCTGGAGGATAATCCCAATCATGTAACCGCCCACTATAACTTGGGAATTGTGCTTTGGAAAGGTAAAAATGACTTTGAAGGCGCTAAAAAAGAGTTTGAAACAGTCATTGAGCTTGCTCCCGATGATCGGCTTGCCCAGGCCGCTCAGCAGAATATAGGGCAAATTGATGAACTTCTAAAAAAATCGAATAACGGGGACTAGTTAGCGGCAGCACTTTGAAATTATGGCTGAATGATTTATCATATAGTAACTCCTGCAATCTCTAAAACAAATTGGTCTGCTAGTATAATGAATAAAACAACAAGCTGATTCGGGGAACAACAGTCTACTTTTAAGCAGTTATGACAGAGTTGAAAAAACGTTTATAAGATAGATGAAATAGGGAAAGCAACAGGAAAGGAGAGTAAATGAGTCAGAAAGTATTGCATGTTACTGATAATACTTTCAAGGAAGAAGTCTTGGATTCAAAGATTCCTACCTTGGTTGACTTTTGGGCTGCCTGGTGTGGACCTTGTAGAACCATGTCCCCCATTCTGGATGAAATTGCCGAAGAGTCCTCTCAAAAAATCAAGGTCACAAAGCTCAATGTAGATGACAGTCAGCAAACAGCTAACAAATACAACATCATGAGTATCCCTACCCTTGTCGTATTTGAAAATGGTGAGATCAAGAAAAGGTTGGTGGGAGCCTTATCCAAAAGAAAACTACTGGAAGAACTTGAATCCTGGCTAGACTGATTCCGTTTCTTATAGGCAAAAACCGATCTTGGAGGCAGAATTGAGAATTGCGGCCATAGATGGGATGGGTGGAAGTATTGGAAACCAAATCATCCGACGGCTTAGAGAAAATTTACCTGATGATATCCACATCACAGCTCTCGGAACTAACGCCATTGCCGCTAACAATATGATGAAAGCAGGCGCCAACCGGGGAGCAAGCGGAGAAAACGCAGTGGCTATTTCAGTCGCGGAGGCTGATATCATTATTGGCCCGATTTCAATTGTTATTCCCAACTCAATGATGGGAGAGCTTACCACCAGAATGGCGGAAGCAATAGCCGGAACCAAAGCACAGAAAATCTTGCTTCCACTGGCAAATCCCCAAGTTGATTTGGTTGGAGTCTCCAGGGAACCTTTGCCCCACCTTATGGAGGAAGCAGTAAAACTAATTCGCAAAAAGATGGGTTTGCCTGAGGAGGTAAAAAAGAATGTGTGAAGCAAGGGTCTATATGGAAAAAGAAGGCAACCTTGAAGAATTGATGAGTAACGTGGTTACCATAAAGCCGGAAAAGGGAAAACTTGTATTAAAAGACCTATTCGGAGAACAAAAATTTGTTGACGCTGAAGTCAAGGAGCTTAATCTACTTGATCATAAGGTCATACTAGCGAAAAGGAAATCCTAGAAGCCACAGAGATAGCAATCCACTAACTTCGTATCCATATGCCTATTTCAATTATCCTAATTCACGGAGCTAGAAGGTTATTGGGCAAATGCAAAAGATCTACCATCAGGTCTTCCGCTTTAAAAGCAGATCTGTGATAAACCAGTAGAAAGAGGTGAAGTAAATGTGCACAGGCGGTATCAACGTTTCTCAATTTAAGCTTTCCACACACCAAATGATGCAAGTGGGTGAACTATATCAGAAGAGCATAAAGCAATGGGCTGATTTGGCAAACGACGTAGGGTCTGAAGTAGTGGCCAGGAAACTGACGGAGGCTTCGGAGCAGATTTCTACAGTCGGATCGTGTCTGCAAGCTGCCATGGATGAGCTGGACCAACTCTCTTCAGAAGGAGAATCAGTAACCATAACCCCTTTATAGGGAGAAGAAATCCTTCGACCATACTCTCCTCGCTCGAAGTAAGTGACATCGGAGCAGGCAGGACAAGTGAGAAAGCAGGGATGGGGAAAGTCCAAGATCCAAAATTAAAACTGGAGCCCGGGACTTGACATCCAAATCCCGGATCTTGAAAATCGCTAAACGGTATTGTGGAGAAACGGGGCAACCAAAATACAGGGGCATACGGGGTAAATATGAGTTTGGGTTACCATTATTTAAAAAAGGCGGATTGCATTGTTGATCCGGAACTAAAAACTTGCGCAGAAAAAGTCTTGGCCGGAGAAAGACTTTCCGGGCAAGATGGTCTTAGACTTATCAACTCTGACAATCTCATCTTTTTAGGGTCTCTGGCACGCTTGGTAAAAGAAAAAAAGACCCATAACTACGCTTTCTTCAATGTTAACAAACATCTCAATTTGACCAATGTCTGTGTCTCTCGCTGTAAATTCTGTGCCTTCTCCCGCGATTTGGATGATCACGACGCTTACACTATGACAGTGGACCAGGCAGTGGAGGATGCATTCTCGGCGTCTCCCGATGGAATTACCGAACTCCATGTAGTCAGTGGACTCCACCCTGAACTTTCTTTTGATTACTATATTTCAGTCGTAGGCGCTTTAAAAGAAGCAATGCCCCGTGTTCACATAAAAGCATTCACCGCGGTTGAGATTAAGTACTTCAGCCAGATTTCAGGCTTATCCGTAGAAGAAGTGTTGAGGATTCTAAAAAATGCAGGACTGGGATCACTCCCGGGAGGAGGTGCTGAGATATTCAGCTCCCGGATAAGAGAACAAACCTGTGAAAAGAAAGCAACTGCCCAGGAGTGGCTGGACGTCATGGAGACCGCCCATAAAATCGGTCTGAAATCCAATGCTACTATGCTTTTTGGTCACATTGAAACGGTAGAAGAACGCATAAGCCATCTTTTAAAACTACGGGAACTTCAGGATAGCACGGGGGGTTTTCAAGCTTTCGTTCCTCTCACCTTTCATCCCGAGAACACCGATCTTTCTTATCTAAAAAAATCCTCGGCCTGGGAAATACTTAAAATGCACGCAATCTCCCGTCTCATGCTGGACAACTTTGATCATATCAAAGCCTTTTGGATCATGACTGTCACTAAGCTTGCTCAATTAACGCTGGAATTTGGCGCGGAAGTGCTGGACTGGAATATTCAGCGATAGATAATGACCCATTCAGCGGGAGGCCAAACTGTACAGTAAGTCGAACTGAAAAGGCTAATCTATACGATCATGAAAATGATCAAAACACTGGTAGAAATAGATACGTTATAAAGACAAAATGTGTTAGTAGACTACTAATTGAGATTAATACAGGTA
>SDBS01006218.1_pt1 | contig 11618 bp, 9 predicted proteins | sample 2277091 | NCBI WGS metagenome assembly SDBS01 (sample SAMN10404972, study PRJNA504765) | marine sediment metagenome | isolation source: marine sediment core GS10_PC15, 163 cmbsf | place: Arctic Ocean: Southern Knipovich Ridge | collected 2010 | reverse complement strand
TCCGAGAAAGGCCTCCACGCCTGGTAAAAGGGCAATCTCCTCAGAATGCAAAAGCTCTAAGTAAATCTTTTTTTTCTCCTGGTAGAGCGCATTCCAGTCTTTTCCTCCAAGATGAGGATGAATGGCTTTCTGCAATCCCCCTGAGCTGGCATGGGCAATTCCCAAATACTCTTGCAGATCCCAAGAAAGCTCGTATCCATGACGCTTGCATAAAGTTTGGTAAGCCGCAAAGTGAAGAGGCTCGGTATCCACCAATAGACCATCTAGATCGAGAAGAAAAAGATCAAATTGTTTCATCCAGCGCATGAGAAAACATATCTCACTGATTTTTAATGATTTATGATTTTTGCTACCATCGTTGCAATTTTTATAGTGAATTTTGCATCAATGGTAGCATTTTCCTCTTCCAGAAACTTGCCGGTGATTGGATTCGAACCAACACTCCATTGCTGAAAGCAGATTTTGAATCTACCGCGTCTACCATTTCGCCACACCGGCATAGGGAAGAAATAATAACGCAATTAAGCCTTATTATCAATATCGCAAATACCCGTTGAAAGCCTTGGACCAATTATAGGTCACCGGCTCACTCTGATCGCGATCCCACTTGAGTTGGATTGCAATGAAGGGATAGCGATGGTCATTGTCAAGGTCGCGCCCCTCATCTTTTTTGAAGAGTTTGACAAACACTTCTTTGTTGTACCAGGGAAGCGTAGATACATCTGTTTGCCCTTCAAAGCGAATAAAATGACTAAACCGTTCATCTTCTTTGAATTTTGGATGCTCATGGTAGTAGTTTTTGATGAGTTTCACGATAGCTTCTGGATTCCATTCCATTCCTTTTACGTAGAAATCTACCTCTGCACCAATCATATGTTTTGAAGTGGTGTTGAATTTCGAATGATCTGAATAGGTATTGTGCATAGGGCACCGATGCCCACAGGTGATGATCACCTTTTTCTGTGTCTTTTTCTGAATGTAGTTGAGCAATTCGATGAGCGCTGGATAGATGAATTCCTTTCCGCCTTTAAGAGGAAGGCTATGCTGATCCATTCCTCCACAATCAAAAACATGCATTGCTTGTCCATTTATATGTTGCGTAATCGGAGGGCTGTGTTGACTTCCCATACAGCGGAACAAATCTTTTGTGATCCTCGAATGATTGCCCACATCGGAATCTTCCCAGGGATAATCCTCTCTAATATGGCGAACAGGTTTTTCTAAGGGGAAGAGAAATTCATCATGTGAGCGATAGATATGCTCTCCAATCGCATTCATCTCTTTGATTTTCTTTTTTTCAGAATCCTCTAAGCCCGAACATCCAGCAAGAACAACGAGTATCAAAAGAAAAAGTCTATGCATAGGCCTTTCTCTTATTGAAAATATTTTTAAATTTACTGATTTGGCGCTTTAGCTCATGATATTTTGCCATTTCACGTTGTCTCTTTCCTTCATTGGGATCGAGATGAGGATAATAGCGAAAGAGAATCCGAGATAGTGCAATATCGATTCCTTCCAAAAGCCAGCTGTAGGCCATTTCATCGACAAAATCGCTTTGGTGCAGAACCAATTTACCACTTTCTTTTTCTAGGAGTCGGATGATTTCCAAACAAAGCGTTTCACAGCGCTCCAAAGAGCTTTCTAAATTCTCAAAAATCTGAAAAAGTTTTTCCTCTCGAAAATGTAAGGGAGAAGACTGTATCCATTGATGGATACGACCCTCAAAGTCTTGTGATGAAAAATTCGCAAGAGGTTCATCTAAAGCGGTATTTTTCACCTCTGCAAAGCCAAGCCCACCGCCTGTGCAATTGAAAAATTGCACCTCTGGATGTTTTTTTGCAAAAGTGCTGATACATTCTGCTTCCATCACCCACTTGAGGAGGGTTTCCACATCTTTTCCATGGATATCTTTTCGCATGATGCGCTCTTCCAAAGCACTCGGATCTTGCGCACGCATTTTTTCAGCTTTGACTCCCCTTGCATATCTCTCGCCTCCTGTATAAGCGAGATCCACACCCGCAAAAAGGATCGGATTACAGCCCATGGCAAAGGCATAAGCCAAAGCAAGTGTTGTAACGGAAAATGCTTCCGGGCCAAGATCCGGACCGATTGGGTCTCCGCTAATTTCTAATTCCTTTTCTAAAAAATTTTCAATGAACCCGCCCGTATCACTTTTCAAATAGCCAAAGGGACCATTGCTTGTGCAAAAAACATGGCGATGCAGACGAGGAGCAAAGAGAAAAGGCCCTTCAAAAAAATGCGCCTGTTTGAGGCGATCAAACTCTTCATCATTGGGGTCAAGTGCCATAGCAAAATGTGGCTGCAAACCCAGTTGTGTCAGAGCTGTGATTGCAGAGCCTCCTGCAAAGATGAGCGCTTTTTCTTTCGCATTTTCTAAGGCAGGAATTGCTTTGGATAGAGAGGGACCCGCTCCACAAATCACAGCGGGAACTCCTTCAAATTTTCCCCGTGCATCAAAACATCCTTTAAGGCGCTGAAAATTCGTCGTAACATTTTCGACAATCTTATGACTATAGAGCACATCGGAATACAGGGCAGAAAGGCTGGCCGATTTGCGCTTCAGCAGGGCTCCATCAAAGGGTTTTCCCTCAAAGATGGCCAATCGATCTGTTGGAAACATTTCTGCTAAGACATCTATTGGATCTTCTTGTGCATAATGGAAATGGATTTGCGGATTTTGGAGCAATTTTTCTTCTTTAAAGGCAGCAAAAGCACCCAAATCCTTCTCCACAAAAACCAAAGTTCTTTCCTTTCTTTCTGCAAGCCAGTTGTGCAAATCTATCGGCAACGCAAAATTAATCAGCCCACTGATATAGAGTACTTCAATCTCTGCAAGCCGCAAATTCTCAAGCCATTCTTCAAGTGGTTTTGAATCATGGATAAGCTCGGCTTTTTCATATGGAAAAAACGAAAGAAAAAAACGAATATCAGGATAGCGCTGTTGCCAGCTTTCCATTTTCATCATAAAATTTATCGTGTATCTTTTGCCCATTTTGAAAGAGGCATTCTCGTTTGAGTGTTCCATCAGGCCAAAACAATTTTGACTCCCCGTGATAGACTCCCGCATCAAAATGCACAATCGTCTTCAAGGAACCGTCAATATAATAATATTCCTGGACGAGATGGGGTTTCCCATCGATAAAACGCTCCAAGCTGTAGAGCTGTCCGTTGGGATAGTAGCGCCATGCCTTTCCAACTTTCACACCTTCGAAATACCAAGTTCGAGAAAGAACCTCGCCCCCATTTCCATAATAAGTCGAGGGTCCGTGCAGTTTCTCTCCCTTTCGATACGTCTCGTAGCGCAAGTTTCCATCGGGGAAATAATCCTTATCGAGAAATTCTAGTTTCGAATGTATTTCAAGATCCAATTCCTCATCAACAATCTCGAATTTTTCACCGATGATCTCATATCTTTCCTGCGTCATCACATATCCTTTTGATAAACAACCATTGATTCAAGCCAATTCCATATGCCTTTGGAACATCCTTTGGAATCTGCCTTATAAGAACATACTTCCACATCTCCCAAACAGGGCGCAAAAATTGTGTGTAAGCTATTTCTTTTTCCACATCGAGCTGTAAAAGAGCATATTGCCCATTTTTTTCTGGTGGCTGTGGGAAAATCTGCTCTAAGAGTGCTAAAATCTCCACACAAAGTTTGGCAACCCTTTCAAAACTCGCCCGAAGCATTTCAGCATTAAAATTGGGAAATACACCCTGCTTAAGCGGCTGGATTTCGCTATGGATCATGCCAAATAAATCCGCTTGGCGATCAAACGAAAGAGTGTGGAGCTCGCGCCTTTCCATTCCTTTGATCTCAAGACCATCTGATGCATTGACCCAGTCCACCTCCGGGTGACTTTTGGCAAATTGGGACAACCAATCTGCGGCAAAAAGCCAATCACGCCTCGTATATAGGCCATCACCTGCAGCAAGCAATTCTCCCCCTTCTGATCGCTCAAGATCACCCGCGTAGCACTTTTCTCCCCTTTGCGACAGATCAACTCCCACCAAAATGATTGGATTGCAACCCAAATGGCAGCTAAGTGCCGTCAAAAATGTCGTTACATTCCATCCCCCATCAAAACTTTCCTCCTCAAAGAAGTCATTGCCACTGCCTGCAATTTTGAGCAGCGGTCCTTGCACCTGTTTAAGCAATGCTGGGTGAACGCGACTTTGAAAAAAAAGAGGAACCTCATGGGCTTGTTGCGAGAATAGACGTTCACTTGGGGGATGAGGATCGATCACCCCTCCAAAATGAGGACGCATTGAAAAAAGCGACAAACTACTAAGCGTTGTTCCCCCAGCAAAAAGAAGCGCCCGATCCTTCAAACTGTGGAGATAAGGAACTTCTCTTTCAAGCGAAGGCCCTGCCCCGCAAATGATGGCAGGAATATTTGAAAAGGCTCCAAAAAGAGATTGCCCTTCTCGAGCCCTTGAAAAGAGAGAATGATTCCCCAAAAAATTGCTAAGTAGATCGAGACCTCGCTCTTTAAAATCAGAGGCGACCAAATGCACACCTTCTTGGAAAAAAGCCATTTTAGAAAACAAAGCTTGCCTCTTTCCCTCATCCTTCGAGGTATGCTTTGCGTAGTCAAATGACAAAAAAACGAATTCCCAGGCAATTTTTTTAAGAGACTCCTCATTTTCTGCGTTGCAAATTCGCATCCGCTCGTGTGAAGGTTCTTCAAGAAGCGCACGTTCCTCATCTTCAAGGACAACCACATACCGCTGTGAATTTTCCTCCAGCCACTCCACAAGTTCTAAAGAAAATTCCCTATCAGGAAGACCATAGACACATAAGACATCAGCGGCAGAAAGATTTAAGACTTGCATACACTCTCTAATAATTCTGAATATTTAGGTAAAAAAGAAAGCCTTTGCGGATGCACGAGCCGCACCTCATTCTCTCCTGCAATCGCTACATAAGGGGCTTGCACATAGTGATTATAGCCCAGTGCTTGAGCCGCGGCCTCTTCACCCACTTTCCCTTCCTTACATTCCACTAATAGAAGAGGGAAAAGAGGGAATTGTGCATGAATCTCCTTGGCAAAACAGAGAATATCTGCACGCCTCTTCGGCAGCCCTACCATCCCGCTTAAATGAGGCAATTCCGAGAGCTGTTTTTCAACAACGAGGAAATTTTTTGGAAAACCCAATTGCGTTATCATGACATGCAAAAGCTTTTGACGGACCACCTCTTCTGGCAACGCTGCGACCCAAAGTTTCCGAAAGGGATCATAGAGACTATCCTTCTGCTTGGATAATACCATAGTGCCCATCTTCATGTCGATAAATCAGCTTCAGCTTCTTATCGATTTCATCGCGGAACAGCATAAAAGGATCACCAGAAAGTTCCATCTTCATAATCGCCTCATCCGTTGATAGAGATTTTAGGACCTGCGACTCCGTAGCAATTACCTTATGCGGCATCCAATTTTTTAGATTTTCCATCTCAATATCTTCATTGGCCTCTTCAGTAGGATCCATAGGAGGACGGTGGTGGACATTGACCGTTATATCGACCATGCTGACAGGCCGTTTATGATAGTCTTGGATTTTTCCCTTCCATTTGCGGAAGAGCCGCTGCAGTTTTTGCACCGCCCGATCGATTGATGCATACATATCCGTGCTGCGGGCTTCTACCTTCACCTTAAAATGGTTAAAATGACAAGTAATGACACAGACATGCTCCACCTTTTGGATTTCCATAGTGACATGCACATCCATGATATGATTGTGAAACCGCTCGATTTTTATCAGCTTATCCCACACATGCGCACGCATAGTGTCTGTTAACTGAAAATTTTTCCCAATGATATAGATGTTGTAACCAAGGGCTTCCTCTTCTGCAAATTTTTCTTTGTCTACCATTTATTCCTCATATTAACCCAACTTGTCCCCTATTGCTTTCTTGAGCTATCTGCACGGGCAAACTACTGCCCTTTTCTCCTCAGCAAAGTGTATTCCACCTTGCCTTCGTCGAAAATGTTGTATTTTACCCGTTCGCTAACGCTCACAAAATCAATAGGGGGCAAATTGGGTTATTTTCTCACTTAGAAGCATTTTACCCTTTTTTCTTCGCAATTGCAAGTTCCCCAGCTGACCGCAAGCCGCCATAATCTTCCGCCCCTTCGTCTTTCGTAAAAAAGTCAAGTAGCCATGCGCCTTCATTCTCATCAAAAACGCCTCCAAAACCTCCGCCTTTGGCGGAGCAAACCGATCTCGACTTTGCGGATTATAGGGAATGAGATTCACCTTTACCTTCAAATCCCGCAGATACTCTGCTAATAAATCGGCACACTCCAACGAATCATTTACCCCTTCTAGTAAAACATATTCCACAAAAATCTGCCGCCTTGGATGCGCGCAAAACCGGATCATCGCACCTTTTAGTTCCACCATATTCCACTTGTGATTAACCGGCATAATCCTTCGCCGAATCTCATCCGTTGGCGCATTGACCGACACAGCCAAATTCACCGCCGGATTCGCCCGTTCTGCCATTGCATCAATTTGATCCACCAGCCCACTTGTTGACACCGAAATGCGTGACGGGCCAAATCGAAGCCCCGCATCATCCGTAAGCACATCGATCGCCTGCATCACCGCCTCAAAATTGTCAAGTGGTTCACCCATACCCATGAAGACAATATTGTCGACCGTTAGCTCCAACCGGTGCACCGCCACGAACACTTGTGCTACAATCTCCACCACCGACAAATTCTTGAGAAGCCCCATCCGTCCCGTCTCGCAAAAAGTGCAACCCATCTTACAGCCCACCTGGGAAGAAATACACAAAGTCCCCTTCGAGTGCATAGGAATAAAGACCGACTCCACCTCCAAACCACCTGCCACCTTCATCAAAAACTTAACCGTGCCCCCCTCTTCCTTTCCCAGCACCATCTCAGGCAGCCCAAAGTCAACCGCCTTGATCATCTCTTCTACAAGGGCCCTTGCATGCGGCTCTACTACAAATCCTTCTAGTGATCCCTTTCGCATAAAATGCGCATACAACAAAGCCGCATGGCGACGTCCTTTCCCCAATAAAGAAAAAATTCGCTCGGCAAAACTACTTTGAGTGTGGTAAAAGATAGAAGACATTCGCAAATCACTGGACATATTAAAAACTTTCCCGGGACCTCGATTGGCATAAATTTTCTAGCGATACCATTGATATTTTTAAGGAAGAGTTATGCATATAGCCGAACATTAGGTATGTTAAACCTAGAAAACAACCTAGAAATACCTAGAAGCTAAAAATTTCTAGGTTGATTTCTGGGTTCTGAAAAATGCACCGAACAGGACTCGAACCTGTAACCACCCGGTTCGAAGCCGGGTACTCTATCCAATTGAGCTATCGGTGCAGACCTATACACATTCCAGTTCAAGAATTGGAATTTTGGCCAGGAGGCCCTCAAATTTTCCTTCTGCGACGAGCTTCAGTGTTCATAGACACGGAGCGAGAAGCAAAAGAAAAATTTGAGGAATCGCCGACGCCGCCAAAAACCAATTCTTGAATTGGAATGTGTATAAAAATAGCATAAGGAATCCATTTAATGCCATTGGAAGAAAAGCACGAAGGCCTCGTACTGCGAAGCATTGATTACAAAGACAGACAGAAGATCATTACCCTCTTCACCCCAACGCGCGGACTCATCAGCCTCATCGTCAAAGGCATCACCCGCAAGAAAAGCCATCTCCTCACCCTGACCTCACCCTTTACTAAGGCCGAGTACCACTTTAGCATACGCCGTTCTGAGCTTTACACCTTCCGCGACGGCACCCCCTTAAAGACCCACCACAACCTGCGCCAAAACCTACGCCATCTCCAGTCTGCGACCACACTCATCAAAGCCCTACTCACCTCTCAACTACCCGGCAAGCCTGCGCCCAAGCTCTACAACCTCACCCTCACTTACCTGAAACACCTGCCCACCTTCGCTGATCCCACATCACTCACCGCCTCCTTCCTCCTCAAACTCCTCAAGCACGACGGCCACCTCAGCGCCACGCACAGAGAGCCCCCCTTCACTTCCTCAGAGTGGGAAGAGCTCCTTCCCCTCCTAAGCGCCCGCACCATTTCCTCGCTCCAAAAGCACACTACACATCCCAATCTTCACCAACAAATCGAGACCCTATTCCACCAAAAAATAAGCCCGTAACTTTCGTTACGGGTTTAAAGACTAGAATGCGAAAGAGGGGACTCGAACCCCTAAGAGGTTTCCCTCACTACCCCCTCAAGGTAGCGCGTCTACCAGTTTCGCCACTTTCGCAAAACAAACAATCATACATTTCCTTTCCAAATCCAATCAAGAGAATTGCACAAAAATTTTCATTGACATTTACACACTAAAAAATTTAATTTTCTTGCATGTTTAAAGTGCAGCTTGCAGCATTTTTTCTTTTTATCGGATCCCTTCAAGCCACAATATTGGATCCTGGGGTGGAAGCTGCAACAGAAGGAGATCCTTCCAGCACACTTTGTAATTCTGTTAGCATATTAACCGGTGATTTCGTTGTCTTTTCCGAAGACCTTGTCATTGATGGAGTACATCCCCTGCGCATTCACCGCCATTATGCGAGTGGCAATGGGAAAGGAAAATATGGCGGCTGGGAATTTTTTCCTCATTTAGAGATCAAAACCAAAAGTTACAAAAAAAAGCCCAGCAAAAAGTTCAAAAGAGCCATTGTAAGAGAGCCGAATGGGACACATCTTGTTTTCAAGAAACAAGAGAAACACTCCTTTGATAAAGGATGGGTCAAATTCACCATTGATTTTGAAAAGAATGGCAAAGGCATCACCAATACATCACGCGGGACCATTTCGGGGCGAGCAAATCTAAAAAATTATACCCTTTCTCAAGTCACAGATCATCAGCTTCTCCTTCGTTGTGCGGATGGAACCCAGCGCACTTATACCTATTCTCACAAAGATAATACCGAACAAAAAATGCCCGTATTTCTTTTGCGAAAAGAAATCCATCCCAATGGGCATAAGACCTTCTATCAATATGATTCTCACCATCGTATTGAGTACATAAAAAACACCAATATGGAAAATTCTGAGATCTATGCGTGGTGTCGCTTTGAATACGAAGATTTATTCGATTCCGATACCAAAGCCCAGTACTGTAAAATTGAGACAAGCGATGGAAGGAAACTTGGATATGTATTTATGTGCAAAGGGAAAACTAGCAAAAAACCCCGCTATTTCCTAAGAAGCATCCAAAGCCCAGAGCTTCCCGAAGAATTCGTAACATACGATAAACTCCATGGAAGAATAGACCATCTTGTCAATGCGCGTGTTTTGCCTCAAGGCAGAAATATTCGCGCTGATTACTCCCAAGGCCGTGTAGAGACCCTATATCAATCTGTTGGCAAAAAAGATGAGCCCATCGCCACACACCGATTTGACTACCACCTTGAAAGAAACAAACCTGGCAGCACAGATGTCTATGATGCCTACCAGAATAAAACCACCGTTTGCTATTCCTCTCGTTTCTTGCCGCAAGAAGTTCTTTACTACGAACAAGACCGGCTCCATCACAGCATCCAATCCATTTGGGATGAACATGGCCAGCTTCTTGAAAAAATCATAGCAGATGCAGATGGAGCGCCACATCTCATCAGAAAATACAATTACGACAAACGAGGCAATCTCCTTGCAGAAGAACTTATAGGCAACATCACCGCGCTTTCTTCCCATGACACCTATGCATTTGAGCAAGACTTTGATGAATACAATCGCCTGATCGAGAAAAGAGAACCCTCAGGCCTTGTCACAAAAATTTCCTACCTAGAAAGAACCCCTCTCATAGAAGAAAAAACCATTACAGATGGAAGAGACATCCACATCGAAGAATCCTACAAATACAATCGCAACAACATACTCATTGAAAAAAGAATCAATGACAGAGTCTATTGCAAAATCCAAAAAATCCATCCCAAAAAAGAAGCTCCTGCACTAGACCTTCCTGAAATCATTGAAGAATGGGCTCATGACCTTTCAACTGGCGAAGAAATCCTGATTAGTAAAATCCATCTCCACTACAACAAACTAGCCAAAGTCATACAGAAAGACATTTATGGCAGTGACAACAAAAAACACCACAGCTTGAAATACAAATATGACTATCGCGGGAAACTCATAGAAGAAGAAAAGCCCCTTGAGCAAATCACCTCATACGAGTACGACTACCTCAACAACATCGTGCTTCAAAAAGACCCCACTCAAAAAGAAACCCACCTTCACTATGACGCCGCGAACCGCATCATAGAAGAGCGAGAAACCACACCCGAAGAAGAAACCCGCATTACCCAACATGAATACGACTATAAGAACAACAAGACCGCGACAATAGATCCCTTTGGCAACAAAACCCTTTATGAGTACGATGCCTTCTCCCATATCACCAAAACCATCCATCCTGATGGATCTAAAGAGACCTTCACATATGACCTTCTGGGGAACATGACCTCCCACACAGACCCCTTAGGCAACACCCTACAAAAAACGTACAACTCCCTTGGCAAACCCCTTCTCATCATCCATCCAGACCATTCCCAAGAGATCTTTGAATACTATCCCGATGGCAACCTCAAATCGCACACCAATCAAGACAACCTCACAATCGAGCACAAGTACGATGCACTAGGAAGAGAAACAGCCCTCTTCTACTACGATTCAAACGGCACGCAAATTGCCGAAGAGAGCCTTGAATACGAAGGATCCAACCTCCACCGCTCCATAGACAAAGAGGGAATCCCGACCACCTATGAATACGATGCAACCGGAAGAAAAACCGCTAACCAACGAGCCAATGCACGCATAGAATACGAATACGATGTCCTTGGCCGAGTACATAAAGAAAAACAAATCAACGAAGAAAACACCCTAATCACGACCTACCAATACGACCTCCTCAACCAAGTCACCCAGGAAATCCATCAAGACCTCGAAGATCACATCCTCTATCAAGTTTCTCACACCTATGACAAACAAGGGAACCGGACAACCACAACCAAAGACAATTCCGAAGAACATTTCACATACGACAACTTCAATCGACTCATCTACCATGAGAATGGGGAAGGACATCGGACCATCATTGCGTATGATGAAAACCACATCAACGAAGATAACCAGCGCGTTTTACGCAAAGTCACAACCGATCCCATGAACTATCGCACCATCGAGACCTATGACATCCTCATGCGCCTTGTGGACAAAACCATCCACAACCCCTACGGGCACACCATCTCTTCAGAAGAATACCACCTTGATCCTAATGGCAACTGCCTGACCCAGAGGTGCCACATCTATGAAGACATCAACTATTTTCGCACACTAGTGATTTCCAAAGAGTACGACTCGATGAACCGAGTCACCTCCATCCAAGAAGGCGCCTATACCCCCGAAGAAAAAACCGCCTATTTCACATACACCCCGAGCGGCAAACTAAAGCAAACCGAAAAACCCGACGGCACCCTTCTAACCTACCAATACGACACCTTTGGCAACCACATCGAGCTCCACTCCTCGGACAACACCATCCATTACACCTATACCTACGACCTCAATTCCAACCTCCTCA
>SDBS01006217.1_pt1 | contig 11618 bp, 10 predicted proteins | sample 2277091 | NCBI WGS metagenome assembly SDBS01 (sample SAMN10404972, study PRJNA504765) | marine sediment metagenome | isolation source: marine sediment core GS10_PC15, 163 cmbsf | place: Arctic Ocean: Southern Knipovich Ridge | collected 2010 | reverse complement strand
AGAATTTACAGTAAAAGATACAGGAGTCGGCTTTACTAAAAAAGAAATGGAAATTTTATTTACAAGATTTGGAAAAATTGAAAGATATGGACAAGGATTAGATAATACAGATATTCAAGGTTCTGGTCTTGGTCTATTTATATCAAGAGAACTTGTTAAATTGCATGGAGGTACTATTCAAGCTGAATCACCAGGAAGGAATAAGGGGAGCACTTTCACAGTTAAATTACCCTTAAAATAGTAAATGTAGTTATTTAAAAAATTCTTTTTCTTTAAAGTAAAATTAGTAAATCTAAAGAATATATAAGAAAAATAAAAAAAAATAAAGAAATTAATCTATAATTCCGGCTTCTTTCAATATATCTCTGTGATCGAAGGCTAAGTCGAGTGTTATTATCTTATTTTTCGGGATAAGTTCCACATCTGCAGAGTCTGTACCACTTTCCATGTTCGAAGAATCACTAACAATTCGGCATAAATATGCTGTCGAGATTATTCTCCCCCGAGGGTCTCGTCCTTCTTCATCAAAGACACCAATTTTCTTAATAACATTAATATTTAAATTAGTTTCTTCTTTTACTTCTCTTCTGATAGCTTGTTTAGGATTCTCACCTTTTTCTATAAAACCCCCTGGAAGAGCGTAATAATCTTTGAAAGGTGGATATTTGCGCTTGATTAATACAATATTACCTTGAGCATCCTCAATAACAACGTCAACAGTTTTCCCCGTTTCTTCTTCTCTGATCTTTAACTTGGAGTAAATGAAGTACCCTATCGTTAGTGTTAAAATTCCTATAATAATAATGAATATAGATATATGAAGAAAAATCGCGGGTAAGCCTGTTTCCTGTAAACTAAAGGCAATCATTATTACACCTGCCAAATCCGCTAATATTCCAGCGCCAAATAGCAAATTTAATAAATTTAATCGTCTTTCGGTTTTTTCGGCATTTTCTTCACTCTTTTTAAGATATAATTCTTGCATTGCACCATAAATTAGATTAAACTTTTCATTTACTCTACTAACTACACTATTTAAATCAAATTTCTTAATTAAATGCTTCAAAACATTTGAATAATGTTCTCTTCTATTATAATCCAATTCATTATAAATAATACTCAACTGTGTCTGTACAAGGCCTCTTAAAAATCTTAGATTCTTAATTTTATTATCGATTGTCTTTATATCTGTAAACGCTCCTGAATATGTTTTTAAGAATAAGAAATCGAGTGATTCACTTATTGATCTTAAAACAAATAAGACTGCTCGCATTTTGGGTGTTGGGTCCAAAACAAACGGTTTCATGTAGGATCCAAAGAATTTCTCGTAATTCTCTTCAGCCATATAAATAAATCCTGAATTTCGATAAATGAAATGTAATTCAGAAAGTCGATTAGAAAGGTTATCTTTAATCTGTCGGTCATATAACGCTTCTGAATAATCTGGCCACTGCCCAGAATATATAACGGATTTTATCCTGAATTGATTGTATTCTGGTCGTAATTATTGAATTAATCCAATTTTTTCCTTTTTAAATCAGAACACATATTTTCTAACAAATCAAGATATTTGAGTAGAACCTTGTTTGATTTTAGATTGTTATCGTGGGCTGTTTTGATTATGTGTAATATATACTGAGGGATATGAAAATCGATATAGAAATCAGATATTAGAGCATAATACACATTTCCTTCTGTATCAGTATATGATTTCATCATTCTAGATTTTTCTAATATTCTTATTACATTTCTATTCTTAACGCTAAGTCTTTCATTTTTTTTTTTAATGATTGCGCCCTTCCTTAATGAACTCAACATTTCATAGAATTGTGGACTAATCAAACGCTCTACTACTTCGAGATTATCTAATTCAGATATTGTGTAATTATTAAAAAAATCATGGGAATCGATAACATAAGTTTTATGTAGCTTATTAGGAAGCCCGCTTTCTTGTGAATTTTTTAATAATTTAAAGGGAGGAACACGAAACATAGTGATATCGTTAATGAAAAATATTACTAATGAACGCTCACCTTTTACAGAAATAATTTCAATAATCTCTTTTTGGACTAATTCAAATAAAATTGTATCTAAATCACCGAAACCTTTTAAATATCTTTCTTGAAGCCAATTTGTTAAATCAGATTTTAAAATAACGCCTTCTTCTCTTAACTGGATTAATAAACTTCTTTTAATCTCATTATTATAAGTTGTAGCAATTTTTTGTTCAAACGTTAATGAAGGATATTGAACTATTTTTTGATAAAGTGAAGGAATTATCTCAAGGTATACATCATCTTCAAGATTTTGAAGAATTATCTGTGATACTTCCGATAAACCATCCTGGTAATCATCAGGATCATCATCTATATTTAAAAGCAAAGTAATGCAATAATTAGTATCAGGACCCGAGTACCAAGAAATGACATTTAAACTTCCAACCATTAAACTAATTAAACCTTTTTCGCCACTAAAGTCATGAGTGTCAAAAATTTGCATTAAATTTCTCTCAGTTATTTCAACCTCTTCGGGATATTTAGTTAATATTTCGTTTCCGGTTATTTCATTCCATTTCATGAAAATTAATCCAATAGGCATTATGAGAGTCCTTCCTTTTAGCTAAATAGTATTTCAGAACACTTTAGAATCCTTTTTCTTCACAATAGAATTAAAAAGATTTTGAGTAAATTCAGTCCTAGAAGAAAAGAGAGTTGATTCAATAACGGATTTACTTTCGATAATTTCAGCTCTTATAGCTTTAATATATTTAATAAAATCAGCAATTTTAATCGATTTATTTTTGACCATAAATTTCCTCTCTCAACTTAATAAGAATTTAATTTGACCTTTATTTTATACAATATTAAATTTGATTTTATTTATAAATTTGGCAGAATATTAGGGGAGGTTAAAATATTAGAAATTTTCTCCCTATATGCAATAATATCAAATTCTTCTTTTTCCTTAATCAGTAATGAAAGTTCTTTAAAAACTTCCTTTATTCTCAACGAGTTAAAATAATTAATTTTTGGAGCTATGACTGTTATCATATATTGTCTTTCGTTTCCTCTTGTAGTTGTATCAGGATAGGCATCAAAAAAGATATAACCAGAGCTATTTATATTATCAATATTAAGAAGAATTCCTTCAGCAGTAGTTATATTATCCTGACCATAAATAGAAACTGCGGCATGAAATAGCTGTTGGCCTACACTTTTTACTGAAAATGGTAAATCAATATCAATAGGATATTGATATTTTAATTCAGGACCGATGGTATCATCCCATATTGTTATTAATAAAACAACAAGGCTCTTTTCCTCTACGGAAATTGAAGGTTTTGTTTCCAATTGAGCTGTTAATAAAAGCTCATTAATCTTTTGATTAACCGCATCATTTTTATATTTTCTACTTACTTTTCCTGAAATCGTTGCTAGTAGATCTTCTTCTTTAAATGGTTTGGTGAGATAATCATCTACGCCTAGCATTTTTCCTAATCGAATATCTTCGGGTGTAGAAAGTGCTGATATAAAAATAAATGGTATTCTATTCCATTTTACATTATCAGACACAGTTTCAAAAAAGAGGTATCCATCCATTTTTGGCATCATTATATCACTTATAATGATATCTGGAGGAGTTTTGAGATCACTTAGAATTTTTAGAGCGTCCTCTCCAGTTTCAGCTGTTTCAACAAGATAATTATTTGACTCTAATAGTAATTTGATATTAAATAATATATCTTTATTATCATCAACAACTAAAACGAGGGGCTTCAAATTTAATTTCTTATATTGTATTTCTCGTTAGCTTATATTAACTATCTATCAATATGTTAATAAAACTTTGTTTAAAATTAGGTTTCATTTTTTGGAAGAAATATTAAGAATGTAGATCCTTTACCAACTTCACTCTCAACATGAATGGTGCCATTATGGAGTTCCACCAAATCTTTTGCGATAGACAGTCCTAATCCGGTTCCACTAATATCTTTCACGTGGTCAGATCGAAAAAATCGCTCAAATATAAATGGTATATCTTTAGCGGGAATTCCTATTCCTGTGTCTTTAAATTGAATAAGCACCCCAGATCTCTCTTTTGGGTTATATTTGCCATTATAATTGTCAAATGCTTTAATTTCTATTTTAGAATTGATATTAGAGTATTTTATCGAATTATCTATAATTATTCGAAAAATGTGGTCTATCCTTTTTGGATCACCTTTTAATCGAATATTTTCATCAACATCGGTTTCTAAATCTAAATTTTTTTCTTTATAGATAGGTTCTAATAATGCTAAAATTTCATTTATCAATTCGTGAGGACTATATTCTGCAAGTTCTAGTGCAATCTTTTTCTCATCAATTCTAGAGATAGTAAGTATATCTTCTGCTAATTCGTGGAGTAATGATGTATTACGTGAAATTCCATCCATTAACTGCTCTTCTATTTCTGGAGTAATGGTCTCTTTTTGGTTTTTTAGAAAATCTAGTGACATTAGAATAACTGTAATAGGTGTTCTTAATTCATGTGATACTGTAGAAATTAATTGCTCAAGTCTATTTTCTGCTTTTCTCCGTTCTGTAATGTCAGTTCCATAAATATTGATATAGCTCACTCCTTCGACAGGTGTAATTACAAATGAATATACTTTACCATTAACCGTTCTTTCCACAGTGTTCAAAATTTTGTTTGATAATACTTTTTCAACATCCTCTCTTAAAATTGGAGGAATTTTATCATTTATCGCGATTTTAAATATATCTTCTCCAGCTTTATTGGTATAAATTATAGCTTTTTTACTCACTCTTAATACTGGATAAGGATTTTCAGAAGGAAATTTTGAAAGATTAATAATCTTTTCTTCTGCCTTTTTACGTTCAGTTATGTCTTTATTAATTGATACGGCTCCAATAGGTTTATTTGAAATGTCATTCAGTAAAGAAACCGAAGAGGCTATATTAATAAAAGAACCGTCCTTACGAGGTTGAATTATTTCTCCTTTCCAAAAACCTTTTTCAAAAAACTGCTTCAAAACATCCTCTTGCTTATCATTTATATAATGCACAGTAATTGTGTCCATTACGTTTTTCCCTATTATTTCATCTGCCATCCAACCATATATTGATTCTGCTGCCTTATTCCAGCTTACAATGTTAAAATCTAAATCTGTAGAAATTATCGCATCAGAGACGTTTTCTACAAGCTTAGCTTGGTATTGTACTTGTTCTTCTGCTTTTTTTCGATCTGTGATGTCTGTATAATTCTGTATAAGACCCAAAAACTCACCCTTAGGGCTTTTATATGGAATTGAGTCAACCATTAAGGTAATTTTTGTCCCATCTGCCTTATATTGTTCAGTTTCATAGGTTACTTTTTCCTTTCCAGATAAAATCTGATTTCTTGAACAAGTATCTGTATGACAAAATTCGTGAGGTAAGATTTCAAAACAATTTTTTCCAAGAAGTTCTTCTCTTTTAAGCTTAAAAAGGCTAGAAAATGTATCATTTACCTTAATAATTTTACAATCTTTATCAATTATTCTTATGGGGAGTGCAGCATTAAACATCTGATCTAATTCAGAATAAGCAAGAGTAATTCTCTGTTCCGATGTCTTTAATTGTCTATAAACAAGATCAAATGGTGATTCTAATCCTATTCTAATAATTGATTTATATAATAAGTAAAAAGCGATTATTTTGAAAATATGCCCTACTAAGTTAGAAATTCCATATACACTCACATAAAATGTAAATGCTAATTCCGCAACCATAGTAGCAATAATCGAGGCTATGATTAAAATCAGCACTTTTCTATCAAAAGCGTTTCTAAACTTATACAATATGAAAATAGTGACAAATAGAATAAGATTAATAATATATTCACTAATTATTTTAAAAGGAGTCAAGCCAGATCCTACTATATAAGCATCAGGAAATAATCCTATAAAAATTAAGGAGACTAGTAAAATAGAAACTATGCTATAACCGACAGTCAAATAATATGGTTTTAATTTTTTGTTTACTAATAATGATCCTAATAGAAAAGAAAGAGCTTGAAGATAACGTCCCAAAATCCACAACTGGGTGGGAAGATTCGCATCATAACCTATAAAAATATTCATTCCCGCATAGGCAAGGGTATGAAGTAAATCGATAAATCCTATAAAAAGAAATGAAATTCCTATAACTAAAAAAAAAGAATTATCTATATTCTTTCTTGAATTCCATGCAATGACAAAAACACCTCCCGCAATAATAATACTGAATAATTCAGCTATAGTATGAAAAATAAGAAAACTGTAAGAACTTGAGATGTATATACCAAAGACTATTAAGGCAAAAATAGTAGGCTCTAAATAATCTCGCTTCTTTTCAGGATCTTCAGAAATAATATTCATTTAACTCAATTTTGTATAGCTCTAAATTATTGAAATAATTACAAGTTTAAAATGTAATCCTATCTAATCTTTAAAAATAAGATAACCTCATCTTGAAAAAATTCTAAATTTATATAGTTATTCTAATCTATTAATATTATAAAATTATTTTTGTTATTTTCTATAAACATCAAAAAAGGATAATTAATTTCAAATTATAAGTTAATAATTTTTATTTTTTAAAACTCGCGTTAAGGGTAAACACAATGGAAAATTTAAATGACAAAGAAAAACCAACTAAAATATTAATAATGGGCCTCGATAATTGTGGAAAAACATCAATCTTGATTTCTTTAAGAAAGGACGCAAATATTTTATCCTATTTTTCTTTACGGCCTACTAAAGGAGTCGCTATTGAGAAATTTGAAGACCAAAATATAGTTTGTTGGGACTTAGGTGGACAAAAAAAGTATCGTGAGGAATATATTAAAAATTTAGAAAAATATGTTAATAATACAGATAAAATTATTTTTGTCATCGATGTTCAGGATATTAAACGCTATAAATTAGCACTTGAATATTTGAATAAGGTTGTTAATAATCTCCAAAAAACGGACTCTATAGATTTTTCTATATTTTTACATAAATATGACCCTAATTTAAATAAGCTAGCTAAATTTAAGGATATAGATAATTTAATTGAATCAAATGTAGTTTCTGAAATTAAAAACACTATTCCATCGAACTTTAACTATGACATCTTTAAAACAACAATCTATACCGTATTTGAGAAAACTTCATATTAATTTAAACAAAATAATTAACCAACAATTGGAATTCTGATGATAAAAGAAATTCATAGGATATATATCATCGATAAGGACGCAAAGGTATTCTATCTTCGAGAAAATTATGTTCCAGGTTCAGATTCAGCACTTGTTGATCATGCCTTATTATCTAGATTCATAAGTGCGTTGGAATCCTTTACCTCAGAATTAGGTGAAGAAAAGACAAAAATTATAAACTTGGGTGAAGAGAAAATTTTTGTAATTAAGGACAAAATAACAGCTTATCGTTTTGTCCTATGTTGTGATATGAATTCAAAACCAAAAAAGATGTTTAAAATACTTAACAGCATTATGAATACTTTTATTACTCAATTTACTGGTAAATTCTCTGCTACTGAAGAAAAAAAGAAAGCAATGAATTCATTTGTAGAGGAAATAAACGAGTTATTAAACCCAAGAAGATCTACAATTGAAGGTTTATTTGGACCCCAACGATAAGTAATGATTATTTAAGTGTTCTTAATCCATTCCTTATATCTTAGAACAAATTCATCAATAAATCGATCAAAGAAATTTGGAGACACTGCTGAGCTATGAGGTGTCATTAGTAAATTAGTAGAGCAATTACGTAAAGGTGAATCCTTTGGTAATGGTTCTTCTTTAAATACATCAAGATAAGCCCCTTTAATTTGATTGTTTTTCAATGTTTCAGCTAGAGCATTTTCTTCGATTGCATTCCCTCGACCTACATTATAGAGGCACGCATGTTTAGGTAATAAATTCAATCTTTCTTTATTTATTATGTTGTCTGTTGATTTGTCTCTAGGCAACACAACAACGAAATGGTCAGCACTTACCAAAACTTTATCCATATCTTCTTTAGTAATTATTTTATCTTCATCCTTGTTAAGAAAATCTGGTAAATCAATAAGAGTACGTTTAATTCCAGTTATTCTAACACCAAAAGGCTTAGCTAATCTTGCTATACGCAGACCTATATTTCCAAAACCTAAAATCACAAGATGACTGCCTTTTAATGGTAAAATTTGGGTAACAATTTCCTCCCGGGGCCACACATAATCTTTTTGATTCTGGGATGCCCAAAAAAGCCCCCTTGAAAATCCAAGCATAGCTCCAAGTACTGTTTCTGCAATGAATTCTCCATGGAACGAACTGTTAGTTAATATAATACCCTCAGGTAAATCCAAATGAATATGGTCCAATCCTGCAGAGGGTAGAGCAATCCACTTTAATTTTTTCGCTAAGGCAAACCACTTTTGATTAAATACCCATATAAAAGCAATATCCGCATGTTCTAAACTTTCCTTAAATGTTGTATGACTCTTGTGTAATGAAATCTCAACTTCAGGAAGTAATTTTTGTAGTTTTTCGCGGTTTTGTTCAGAAAACCTCATGTATTCTACTGTTGGGTGATTCAACCATACACTTATATGCATTCTTATTAACCAAAATTATGTAGTTTCTATTCTAATTATACTTCAATTTAGTTAAAGGTTGTTATTACAGATAAAAATAGTTCTTACTATTAAATTATTTTCTAATGAATCAAATACTGTGATTTGTTTATTTTTTAAACAATTACCTTTATATGAGATTACTAAATAATCTTCATTATGACAGAAATAGATGAATATGAAATTGTGAGGAGCAAAATGATTATCGGACCGGTTTCTACTCCCAAACATAAAAAAGTCATTAAGCTCTTGAAAGTTTTTTGGAATGAAGAGGAAATAAAAATCTTAGCTCAATTTGATCCTGTTGAGAAGTGGATGACACTAAAACAATTGGAAGAACGTACCGGTATTCCTAAGAAGGAAGTTAAAAAGGTTTTAGCTAGATCTGTAGAAATTGGTACTATAAATAAGGAAGGTGGCAAGTATTGTTTGAAACCAATTATACCTGGAATATTTGAAGGATACTTTATTTCGCGAAAAGATACTGAGGAGAACCATATCAAGGCGGCTAAATTATATCGGGATATTTTAAAAGAGGTGATGCCACAAAATCATTATGAGTCTGGCTTCAAATTATTTAGTCCATTGCTTCCCATAGAGGCGGAAGAAAAATTAATCGAAATTAATGAAGAATATGATGTTGAAACGCAAGCTCTTCCTTATGAATTAGTAAAAGAATTAATCGATAACAATGATGTTTTTGGAGTAATTCCTTGTCAATGTAGATTAATTGGTGAATTATCAGGGGAACCGTGTAAGCAAGCTCCAAGTGAGATGGGGTGTTTTGTAACTGGAATGGCAGCTAAAATGATGAATGAGCAGAGTATCCCTGGTTTTAGATTACTAAATAAACAAGAAGCTATTGATTTTATTAAGGATACTGAAAAAGCAGGATTAGTACATAATGCTGTATGGGATAAAGGAGTAATTTCGTCCTTTGTTATATGCAACTGTTGTAGTTGTCATTGCGGGCAATTATTTCCGGGAAAGCAATTACACTTTAAAGGAACTTATTCATCCAATTATGCCCCTAAATTTAATATGGATCTCTGTGTGAAATGTGAAACTTGCATAAGAAAATGTCCAAATGAAGCGATTTATCATAAATGGCCTCTTAAACCAGACTCCTCTGATGAGGAAATTGTATTAAGAGAAGAAAATTGTTTAGGATGCGGGATATGTGCCGCTAATTGTCCTGAAAATGCAATTAAATTAGTAAAAGTTAGGGACAACATCCCTCCAGATCAGTTCAAAATAGGGAATAAGACTTTTTTAGAATTAATTTAAATTTATCTTCCTTTTTTCCTAATTTTAGAACAAAATTCATCTATTTCTGATTTATATAATTTAAAAAAGCTTTAACGAACATTTGAAATTTAGGATCAGAGACAGTGCTTAGATGATCTCGTCCCTGAATCTGAATGTGACACGCATTCGGGATAGTATCTGCAAGTAGTGTTTTATTCTCAATTAAAACATCATCTGAGCCAACTACGGTCAGTACCGGGACTTTAATTTTACGCAGAAGTTTTTTACTCATTTTAGCAGTAAACATTATTTCGGGATTTTCTATATAATTCGTCATTACTGCTGCTAAAGCTTCAAGGTCACCACCAGAAGATTCTGCAAATTTACGAACACCCATCGCGATAGGATTTTTAATTTGATCCAAACTTTCAGCTAGAAGCGCGTCTACAATTGGCTTATATCTTGAAGTCATATCTGTACCCAGTAATCCAAATCCTCCTAGTATTGCGCATATAATACGATCCGGGTACCGTAGAACTAAATTTAAAGTAATTCGAGAACCCATTGAATAACCAAAGATATTAGCTTTTTCTATAGATAGATGATCCATCAATTTAATAACATCTTCTACCATTTTTATTCCATAATCCTTTGCATTCTTCGGCTTGTCACTTTTACCATGGCCACGATTGTCAATGAGGATTACTCGATAAGAATCTTTAAGATTTTTTACCCAATTTGAGCTTTTCCAGTTATTTTCCATATTAGATCCAAATCCATGAATCAATACTAAATCAGGACCCGATCCTTCTATCTCATAATATATGTTAACACCTTCATTTTCGATATATGGCATAATTATTATAGATTATTTTATTTGAAGCTTAATTAAAGTTAATATAATGAAAATAATAGTAATATTAATCTCTTATCTTAATTATGACCTTTTGACATTCTTGTAAATTATAACAATTATATTTTTATTCCAAAATCTCATACTATATTTATGTCTGATACTGATTATTATGAAAATGTGAGACGTAAAATGGTACTAGGGCCTCTTGTGGCACCAAAGCATAAAGCAGTACTAGGATTATTGAAAATCTTCTGGAATGAGGAAGAAATACAAATTCTCTCGCATTTTGAACCCGCTGACAAGTGGGTCACTATCAAGCAATTGGAGGAACGTACGGGAATTACTAGAAAGGAAATCAAAATAATTTTATCCAGATCTGTAAATCTTGGAACTATAGCCAGGAAAATGAATAAATATTGCCTTGAGCCATTAATACCTGGAATATTTGAGAAATATTATCAGAGAGGAAGAGACAGTCAAGAAAATCAAATTAAAGCGGCAAAATTATACCGAGATGTTATGAAAAAAGTACTCCCTCAAGGTTTATATGAAACTAGTCTCAAAATTTTTCGACCCTTACTCCCAATTGAAACAAAAGATAAGTTGCTTGAAATTAATAAGGAGTTCGACGTTGAATCTCAAGTACTTCCTTACGAAGTAGTTTCGAATTTAATAGATAATAACGAACATTTTGCCGTAATAACTTGTCAATGCCGCCTAATCGGTGAAATGTCTGGGGAACCATGCAAAGTTGCACCCGCCGAGATGGGATGTTTTATTACTGGTGCAGGAGCTCAAAATGCAATAGACGAGGGATTAGTCGGAGCAAGAAAATTAACTAAGGAGGAAGCAATCGATTTTATTAAAGAAAC
>SDBS01006216.1_pt1 | contig 11620 bp, 14 predicted proteins | sample 2277091 | NCBI WGS metagenome assembly SDBS01 (sample SAMN10404972, study PRJNA504765) | marine sediment metagenome | isolation source: marine sediment core GS10_PC15, 163 cmbsf | place: Arctic Ocean: Southern Knipovich Ridge | collected 2010 | reverse complement strand
AAACTCATCGAAATTGTGCTATGGAGATTTTTAGCTGCAAGTGGCAGGTTTCTATGGCCGTTGCGTTTTTTAGTTTTTAACAGGCAGCCTGCGGCCATTCGCTTAATTACGGATAATGTGCTGTCAATCTGCATTTTTTCCAACGTTACTTTCTTCATAATATGTCTCCTTTATTTGGGTTATTGTTTACAATCATACATATATATAGTGCAACAGCCATGCCAAACAATGTTTTAAAAGGAATAAAAGAGTAAATTTATATACCATAATATCAATACTTTATATCTTAGATATAAATATAAAGTTCCGCAGAAAACAGACAATAGCTAAAAAGTGACAAATATTGTCAACATGTGACAATTTACAAACGTAATAAACATGGGGGTTCACAGCAGAAAACGTTGTAAACACGCGTCAACCGGGAGGCCATAATTGTCACTAAAATCATGGATGGGCAACCAATTATGTTTTCTCTGCAGCAAAAACTAACAAACACTAACAAACAAGAAAAAGTACAATAAATGCAGAATATTGGGATTCTGGCACGGAACTTGCTCTTTTTCCCCTATTAATAATCTTTTAGGCTCTTCCCTGGGTAACCGGAAAGTACAAATATGCAAAAAAGCAGTAAGGAATAAATAGGAATAGCAGTATTCCTTATTGTTTTTTTATAATACTATCTATAACTAGATTATATTGTCTCGCTAGTGAGACACGGACGGGGTTCAAGGGTTTACGAAAGCCGGCATTGAAAAAGGCGAAAGCAAATTGAAGCATAAACGCCCGGGATGACGGTGATTTCACTAGTTATGAACAATAGAAATCACGGTCATTACGGGAGCGTGAAATATAAGCGCTTTTCAAGGGCCGTTTTAAGCGTTTTAAAACATCACGGCGCCGCCATCACGAATGATGATGATTTCTCCGGGATCCTCCGGGAGAAATCATGATCGTTTGTGAGGCTCGGAAAAAAGTTGTTGACAAGATCTACGAATTTGATAAAAAATGTATTTATGACAAAAAGCACAGGTAAAGAAGTATTTTTTATAGCAACAATTATGCACAGTAAGTCGAGCAACAAGATTAATATACCGATTAGCTATGCTGAAGCGATGGGATTTGATAAAGCAGATAAAGTGATAATTACAAGGAAAGGGGATAAAAAATTGGAGGTAAAAAAGTATGGTGGCCCAGAAGACCTTAAAGAATACCTTTAAGATAATAAAGCTTGATCTGATTGACCGGCCAAAAGATATCGCCCGGCTGGTAATCGACGAAGATGAACTAAAAGAGCTTGCGGCGTCCATTCAAGAAAGAGGCCTCATGCAGCCCATCGGCGTAACCCCAAGAGATGGAAGGTTTATGATCGTGTATGGGGATAGAAGGTTTCTATCACACAAGCTTTTAAAGATGACGGATATCCTATGTAGAATTGAAGACATTGACGATGATCAAGTAATTATTGATCGAGCAATGGAGAACGTTCAAAGAGTAAATTTAACGCCACTCGAGGAAGGGCATATATATTTAGGCCTGCTCAAAACAGCGGGCATGGATCTGAAAGAAATCTGCAAAAGGGTCGGCAAGTCTCCGGGGGTAGTTCAAAGGCGAATGGACATCTTAAGGATGCCGGATTCATTTCAAAAAGCATTACATCAAAAGAAAATAAGCATTTCTGTGGCGGAAGAGCTCTGGAGCTGTGCAGATGCAGAAAGGCGCGAATATTTTCTCGAACTTGCTGTTGAGCATGGTATAACCAAACAAATTGCCCGCGATTGGGTAGATCAATATAACAAGGCAAAAAGAAGAACCGAGGGAGCTAGCGAAAGGGGAGGGCAGGTTGCCGGAGCTTTTGAGGAAACGCCTATATACCGGGCTTGTGACATCTGTAAGGGGCCGGTTGAATATAAGGATTTGAAGAATTTACAAATCTGTGTAGGCTGTAATAAAAAGCTTGAAGCAGCCTTAGAATAACAACAAATAATTTTCAGGGGAGGTAAAATAAAGAGCGGTACCCCGCGCTCCGTTCTTAATAGATACCTTCCCTGATTGAAAGGAGGTGATCGAAGCATGGCAGAACCGACGGTTATTATGGAAGTGGAAAGAGTAATGAACTTGGTCGATGGTTTCGGATGGACAAAAGTGAAAGAAGAAATTATTGTAGATGAAATCCATCTGGAAATAAAAAAGGGAGCTGATGAAGCTGGGACAAAAGCGGTAACCATGGAAGTTGGAAGAGCAATGAATTTAGTCCAGGGCTTTGGATGGGAAAAAACCAAAGAAGAAACTATTGAGGATGAAATTCATATTACAATAAAAAAGAAATCCGCTGCGGCTGAAGAAATAGGGGCACCGATCGGCCCGACCTAGAAAGGAGAAAAAATATACCGGCGCGATAATGCGCCGGTAATAAAGATAAATCTGAAAAGAAAATCACCTCGATCCAAGAAGAAAATCACCTCGATCCAAGAAGAAAATCACCTCGATCCAAGAAGAAAATCACCTCGATCCAAGAAGAAAATCACACCGATCGAGAAAGAAAAAGAGATATAAAAAATAATGTGGATGTGTTGGTTAAAAAGGGGGAGTCGATACAAGCAAGAGCAGTTAACTTATTTGTAGTCGGGGCCCCGATCGGTTCGTGCGGATAAGCACGAAATTTACCCGGCTCTCCCTGTGCACTTCAGGGAGAGCCGGGTAAATAGATCGGGGCCCCGACTACAAATAAGTTAACTGTGGGAGCTAAAAAAGGGCTAAAAAGTAAGTCATTTTAGAATACCCAAAAAAAAAATTAGTAAAGATCTGCCAGGTCTACTCGTCCATCGAGGTAAATATGGCCTGTCTCCACATAACGAGCCCACACCTCGGGTCCTAGAATTTCCTGCAAGATGCGAGTATTCTTCAAACCTTCACATTCCAACAAACGTATAAAACATAGCGGCAAAACACGATCGCGCAAATATTGAAAGTCCGGATAAATGCCATCGAGGGCCAAGTCGGTAACAAGGCGAATGAAACACTCTATCTGGTTATATTTAGTTGTCTCGGCAAAATACCAACCGGGCTCAATAATTTTAATGCAAGCTTTTAGGACTGCACCAGGTTCAACTCGAACCTGATCAGTACCTTCCCATAGGGCGAGTAAATTTTCAGTGGCATTATTAGCCGCCTGCATTCCAACAACTCCCATAGGTGTGTTACGATTTCTCTGGGCGTATTTATACAAGTCGGTAAAACCGCGCTGGGGGCCTATATCCATTATTTCATTAGCTGAACCGTCTGTATCTTCAGCGCCAGGGATCCCAACGAATTTATCCGGGTCGATTTTCTCATCGGCAAAAAGAAGTTTGATTAAAGGGTCTGTAACCCGGGGAGGAGTAAGGATGATATTTTCGAGTCCGTCAATATTATCAAGAGGATGATATTCTTCGAATAATGGATATAACGCCTGGGTTGCCAATTCAATAATGAGGTAAATCTTTGTGTGATCTTCCTCAGAAAGCTCATCAGTACCCCAGGTTAAACAGCGGGCACCATATAGGCTTCGCATGGCTTCTTTTTCGTATGTTTGGAGCTTGGGCCAGGGCCACTTGACCCTGACTTTTTTACCCTGTAAAACTCTGACAGGGCCGGTAATAGCTTCAAGAAAAGCACCAACAAGAGGGCCGAGAGAAAGGCCGATGCCGAAAACATTGTTAGTCGTTTGCAAAGCCTCGATGATTTCACCTTTAGAGGGCTTTAACCTCTTAAGACGCTTTGAGCGTGCAACTTTAGCCTCCTTTGAAAATGGGTTCATATTATAACCAGCGTTGAGATAAGATTTACGCGTTATTCTATCGAGGGGAGAGCGTGCTATGGTCATGGCAACGTTAACCGTCTCGGCAAGAGTTAAAGCCCAACCGGCGGGACCCATTAAAAGTTTACCAACGGCCTTAGGGAGCAAGCGGGCAGCAGTGCGGGCAACGACAGACAATGTACCGGCAGAATCGTTAATATCATCAAGAAATGTCATTGTAGTTCCGATATTTCTAACCCATTTTGGGTTAGGTGAAGACATCATCCTTAGAAAAGCATCCTTATTCCTTTTCATAACCTTTTGAATTTTGTTGTACTTGTATTGTCCCAAAGCCGTAATATCCTTTTTTCTGTAGAGTTCGACTTCTTCCTCCGTGGGTTTATAATATTGACCGATTTTAAAAATATCGTGGAAACCGGGAATATGAATTACATAACCGTACTTAGCAACATAAGCGGCTTTCTTAAGATTAAATTCTTCGGTTGTAAAGCGATGTTTCTTGATAGGAAATTCAAATTGCATAATTTAACCCGGGCGAAAAAGAATTGAGGAAATATAAGCTTCTGTATTGATAAAAGAGGAGCTCATGAAAGTATTTAGACGCGTAATTAGACTTAAGAGCGAGCGCGGCCATGGGCGGCAACCGATATTTTTAATCCAGGAGCTCCGATTTCATGATATTAGAGTTTTTAGTCCTTCTGGCCACTAATAAAACCGCTGAGACGGGCTCAGAAGGACGAACTAGAGAGGATCAAGGGTATGGTATGGGCTCAATCAGGTAAATAAGTATACCGTACATGCTCGCAGCGTCAAAGAGATCTGGGTTATGACTAGAGGCTACCAAAACCAACTTTTCAGTCTTGCTGATTTTTGGATCTCGTAACCAGAGTGCCCTATAAGCCATTAATTGGCCGATTATTCTTAGGCCAGGATCCGGAGCGACCTCGATGATCCACAATTCGTTATCAAGCTCGGCGATCGCGTCGGCTCGTTTCGAATTTAAAGCCCTCCACATTTTCGAGAAGGGATCTTTTAACTGCTCGGGGGATTGGACCGGACCACCAAGAAGGCAGTCGTAATAAAGTTTTATAAATCCGGATCCCCACTTTTCTAAAAAACCATACCAAACGGGAACATCCTGGGACAGCATATGAGGAGGATGGCCACGCCAATCTAGAGAGTAGTTTTTCCCGAGGTCTGTCGGCATTGAGGAAGCTCCTTTTTTAACCAGGTTAAATCAGTTTCAATTCTCGTTAAACGCCTATCAATCATTATGTAGAGAATGAGCAAGCCCACTAGGTAAGATCCGGATTTGAAAATCAGGGGTATAAATTCCATAATAATATCGATTCATACAGGATAGATAATTCTATAGTTATCAAGGTAAGTGGTTAGAACATCTTCGGTTATCAAGGTACGCTTTCCCTTATTAGCAGGGGCCTGATGGATAGTTAAATCAGATGCAATTAAAATATAACTCTTATAAATAGTGCAAAGGGTTCCATCATAGAAAAATTTCCATAAGAAACTGGTACCCATGAAATTACCGACATCAATATCAATGTAACCGGCAGGCTGTTTCCGCCGAAACCTTAAAGTATTAGGAGCCTGAAATATAACAGAAAGCACATGAACACCAGTTAAGATTTCAAATTGAAATTTTCCGGTACCTGAGGCAATATTTAAATTAAATGAGAAACGAAACGTTTCAGGGATAGTATTATCAGAAGTGGTGACAAGGTATGCATAGGACCCTGGAGCGGATGAAAGCATTTTTAGTTCATTATTAACTATAGAACAAACGCCGGTACCGCCGCTGTAGTCTGTCCAGACAGCCGGGTCTATGATATCGAACGTATCCAAAAACCAAACAGCTTTAAGATGTGGCCGTTGGCGAGGTGGTGAACTTAGAGCACCAGGGCCAGGAACGGGCGGGCCACCATAAACAGGTGGAAAAGGATCTTTCTCAACAGGAGGGACAGGAATAGGAGGGATCGGAACTAGATCAGGGGCCGCATCGGAAATGTCTATAATTTCATCGATGGAGCTGGTAACCTCGACGAAAGAATCGACGATTTGTTCCGGAGTGTAGGACCCGAGGTCAGAAACAATATCAGAAAGAAGTGAAAGAGATTGTTGAGAGGCTTCTATAGCCGCACGGAGATCAGCGGCATAAGAAGCAAGCTGCTCAGTGGGAGGAAGATCTGAAATAACAGCAAGAAGAGATTCGGCAGTAGCTACAACGTCGGCAAGAATTGAATATATAACAACAAAAGCGGATTGTGCCCACTGACTAGGAACTTCAGCTGAGGGCCCACGGAAAAGACGATGGAACATACTAGGGAGTTTCTTGGAAAGTGGGTAAGGCATAAGGAAATAAAGAAGTCTGATTGAAAATTCTTGTTTTGTCATAATGTTTAACCTAAAGCCGCTTTTAGAAGTTCTTTGAACGAAAAAGGCTGTAAGATCCTCTTAGGTAAAAGACCGATGTTAACAGTAAGTAAAAAATCGTCTGTCGCGTGTGTGTTCCAAGAATGAATGGTAAGCTTATTATCTCCGGGGGTGAGTTCAAAGAACTCTCGGGTTGAAATTATGGTATTATCCGCTCGAATAGCTGAAAGCTCGTTAGTAGGGATAAGCGGAGAGCCACCATGAGTGATCCGGACATAAATATTTTTATCGGAGTTATCCGGAAATATGAAATCAACCTGATGGATAATTCCAGAAGAAAGATGAATGACATCTTTTTTCGGGCTGGCCGCAGTGTGAGAAGTTGTTACGGTTAAGTTATAAGAATAAAACATGAAAAACCTCCTATATTAAATTACTATATATTGTGGTTCCCGGGGCCAGATCAAGCTCCTGAAACCACAAGATGTTGTGGTTCCGGATCCCGCCTGCAGCTCCTAAAACCACAAGATGTTGTATTTTGGAAAAAGATAATTTATCAGCCTGGCCAGAAGGATATTATCCGGAAAAAGGCAAATATTGTCAATAAAGATATTCATGCTTGCCAACAGAAATCTTTCAAATTTGCAACATCATATCCAGTACCAACATATATTTTTCCGTTCGCGGCCGCAGCAACGGCGGCGCGCCTTTCCGAGAAACAAAGGTCTGTTTTCTGTATCCACGAATTTCCACCCGGGTCGTATTCCCAAAAATCTAAATGGTGTGTTCCGTCGTAACCGGTGCCGACATATATTTTTCCGTTCGCGGCCGCAGCAACGGCGGCGCGCCTTGCAACTCCGGGAAAGTCTGTTTTCGGTGTCCACGAATTTCCAACGGGGTCGTACTCGTACCAGTCTTTATAGTGTGCGGCTCCGAATCCGGTGCCGACATATATTTTGTCATTAACAGCAGCAGCGACGGCGGCGTATCTGGTATCTCCGGGAAAGTCTGTTTTCGGTGTCCACGAATTTCCAACGGGGTCGTACTCCCACCAATCTTTAACATGTGTAGTAGTAAAGCCGGTACCGACATATATTTTTTCATTAGCAGCTGCAGCGACGGCATAACGCCTTGCGGTTCCACCAAAGTCTGTCTTTTGTGTCCACGAATTTCCGACGGGGTCGTACTCCCACCAGGTTTTTGTATTACTTATAGAAAGACCAGTACCGACATATATTTTTCCGTTAACAGCAGCAGCGACGCCGCCCCGAATTGCAAGTCCTCCTTTATCCTGTTTTTGCGTCCATTGATCAGTAGACGGGTCATATTTCCACCAATCTTTAGTAATTGAGCCGTCGTAACCGGTGCCAATATATATATTTCCAATAGCAGCTGCAGCAACAGCGCCGCGCCTTTTTGTTCCCGAAAAAGGTCTCCGGCATAAAGGGGGGATTGAAATCGGGATCCCCTCGAGGGAAGTAAAAGCGGAGTTAAGTTCAGCCCTGTTAGCACGGTCAATACATTGCCCAGGAGGGGAGAGCAGCTCTAACAAATCACAAAGATCTGATTTAGAAGCTCGGTCAATACATAAACCCGGGGGAGAGAGGGCTTCAAGCAGATCGCAAAGCTCAGTATGTGTTTTGGGGGGCCCATCAAGGTAATCAGCATGATCAGCCATGAATTACAACCTTTTTTTACCTTTTTTTCTATAACCAGAAGTAGAATTAAAATGGTTATTGATAATCTCTTTAAAAATACGGAGCTTTGATGATGGAGTGAGGAAAAAGCCTACGGTCAGGGCATGGGCAAGGGAGCTAGAGTCATTCCAAGTAAAACAATCGACTTTAAATGGGGGCTGTAAAAGATCGATGTTAAGATCAAGAGGCACCATGGCGCCGTTGAGCCTATAATTTTGACCTGTGTTAAAGGGCAAGATTTGGTGAACGCCAATTTTAGCAATAAAATGTAGTTTACCGGAAGGTCCTCGAGGAAAATAAATGAAGCCACCTACAAGCCGACCGGCGGTAAGAACAAGGGTCGTTTTAAGGGGCTCTGCCTCTGTTTTTCCAACCGGCGTCGAAATGTATTGGATAAAATCCATTCATTATGCGCCAAAAACATAGAAAAAGGAAACAAAGATAAACCACAATATATTGTGGGTGCGGTAGCCGGAGCTGGTATCCAGCTCCACAATATATTGTGGTTCGTTAGTTAAGCGGCATATTTCCTAAGTTGTTGCAAAAGAACCTGGCAGGAATCGCTTGAGCTCCGGCCGCTGTGAGAAAGAATATCAAGGCGCAAGCTTCCAAGCTTTGTGACATCATACCAATCAGCCGGGTCGTCCTGAAGGCCAAAAGGAATTTCAACTACTCCATGTGGGCAATGACCTTCAATAAGGGCCTGCCAGTTGGCCGTGGCCGTGTTCATATCTAATGAGAAACGACCACCGTCACCACCGTAAAAGGAAATCATTCCGGCAGGGCAAGTGCCGGTCCAGAAAGTAGCAACACCGGCGGGCCAATAGGTAGGAGTGCAGCGGTACTTAATTTCGTTCAGATTACCGGGCCCAAGCTGTTTTTCACGATAGGGCCTTCCACGGCCGGTGATTGCCTTCAAGATCTCGCTGATGGTATTATCGATTGGTATTCGCTGATCGTTATTCTCAGACAGCTTGACTGTGTTGAAGATATAATCAGCACCAACGTCGGCAATAAGGCTGGATAAAAACAGTTTACGAATAACCTGATCGGTTGGAAGGTCAACATACTCATGGGTTCCGGCCCCAAGTGCATAATCAACCAATTCTTTTTGCATTAAAAACCCTTCCGGAGTGACGGCCTTTTCGTCAAAAATATGAGCGAGCACGGTGATATTAAGGGCGTCGGTGTTACTGCCACCGCCGTTAATATCCAATGTGATTTTCAGTTGTGGGTTGGTGAACTTTAAAGGGTCAAAAGCATAAATAGGGTCGAATAAAAAGCGGCCGAAATTAAGATTGTAAACCATCTCGGCGTTCATGTTGTTAAAGTTTAAAAAGATGTTAGCTGGCTCTTGTTTTCTGTGATACCAATCAACGCCCTGGGATTGGATGCCGGAAAGCGAAAATAAAACATCAGAGCCATCAACCAGCTCAATTTTATCAATACACTTAGCAACATGAGCGACAGGAGCAGCATCCGCGCCGCCCATAGCCTCGCAAATTATTACGAATTGAGTGACAGAGTTGGAAAGGTTGAGGTCGATTACTTTTGTTGTATCCGACGTGTGCCCTTCCCGTGCTAAAATAGTTGCAAGTCTGTAATTCATGATAAATTACCTCATATTAAAGTTAATGGTTAATATGGAAGTTAGGCGCCGACTTTTTCCGCGATAAGAGCGTCAACTATCTTCCGCACTCGTTCAAGGTTCCGGGGATCCCTTTTTGGAAACCTGGGACCAAGATCAACACGTTCAATAGCTGCATGATAGGGTGCGAATCCCTTCTCGTAATCGGGGCCAGCGATATAAACGCCTTCGGCAAAACGGCCAGGACCTTTTTTCAAAGCTTTTTCCTTCCACTTCGCAGTACCGGCCTTATTAACTCCTTTAGCGAACATGCCTTTAGCGTGGGCAGCGTCCACGCCAGCCTTGTAATTACCTTCGGCGGCCAGAGTTTCCTCCATCCAATCACGCCGAGGATTCTGGATGCCGAGCTTATAATCCTCCGTACGTCCGGGGGTAACTCGAGTCCATTTATCACCTATTGCACTTAAAGATTTAATTTCTGCCATTTTGTAGCCTCCCAATAAAAGGTTAATGAAAATAGGGGTATGGGTACCAATTCCTTATTACAACTGGATACTTAGTATCCACCCTGGATACTTTCTACACACTTGACAAAAGATGTCAAGTAATATTATTAGAAGGGCTGTATAAAAAGCACTAGGCAAGATCTCATGAAATCTAAAATATGTAATGAAATCAGCTGGCCGGCGGAGACATAGGAATGATTCTTGAGCTTTGCGCATTCCCAATATTATGCACGATAAACGGCCTAAATAGAAAATACGGCAAAAACTACTGTTATCCATCACAAAAAAGATTTCTGTGGCTAATGAAAACGTTTTATAAAGTAAAACGATCGAGGGCAACCCTAAACCGATGGTTGAGGGTGATGGAGGACGAGGGCTATATAAAAAGGGTTCGTCGGCACACAAAAGATGAGATCAGAGGTTACCTTTTCAAATCGTCGTTATATTCAATAACACACAAAGGTTATTTGAAATTAAAAGCGATGGGAATTGATGTATTTAAGCAGTTAAAAGAGATCCGGGACAAGATACTCCGGAGTAGAGAAAAATCCGCTGCGGATTCTGAAGAGCAGCTTAAAATAAAAAAGGATTTAGGGAAAAACACAATGAATAATATTAACCCAGGGCCACTAATCAGGAAAGAATAAAGCCCGTGTCTCATTTTGTGGGACACGGGCTTTAAATGCAGGGTTTAAGGGGTATTAATACTTTTAGAGTATCTTTCAATAGCTTTTTCAAGGCCACGATTAAAACAAGTAGCAATCCTATCATTCAACTCGTTTATAATATCAAAAGCCTTGATTTTAAGATTAACTCCAGGTCTGCTCCTGGCCTCCTTCATTATCATTTCAAATATTTCATCTATCATAGATCTTCCTCCAATCCAAAAACTGTTTGAAGCTGTACAATAAAAGCCTCGCCAAATCTCCGGGTACCAAGAATAAGGCGCCGGTGTTTCTCAGTAAGCTCTAAAGCTTCGCGCAAGCCCTTGCCGTGGTTGATACCGGCGCAAACACAGTTGCATTTTTTACTCATAGCTAAATAACAACCGGCGTCACACTTCCCGGTGACGGCGCCGGATTTATCTCTTCTTAAAATCAGAGTTGTCATGCATGGTCCTCCTCAATGCGCTTACATTCCTCTAAACATTCCCTGTAAAACTGAGACAAGCAGGCCAGGCATGAACAAAGATCAAAATCCGGATCCTCTTCATTAAGTAGGGTAACACAAGCTTTTTGTATTCTAATTCTAAGATCACCTAAAAAGCCTTGCCTCTCTACAGAGTTCCAAATCAGCTTGGCATATAAAAAGGCGTCGGTCGTACTCTTAATTACAGGATCACCAAACAAGCCGGTTGGCCACTCTTCTAAACCTATTATTATCCGTGTCATTTATTATTATCTCCTTTATAAATAATAGCCTACTGGCTTTCACCGGCAGGCCGCGGTTTAATTATCCTGTACATTCTCTGTCGTCGGCATCGCCAGCGACAGTAATAACATATTCAAGTGCCTCATCCAAACTCATCGAAATTGTGCTATGGAGATTTTTAGCTGCAAGTGGCAGGTTTCTATGGCCGTTGCGTTTTTTAGTTTTTAACAGGCAGCCTGCGGCCATTCGCTTAATTACGGATAATGTGCTG
>SDBS01006215.1_pt1 | contig 11621 bp, 3 predicted proteins | sample 2277091 | NCBI WGS metagenome assembly SDBS01 (sample SAMN10404972, study PRJNA504765) | marine sediment metagenome | isolation source: marine sediment core GS10_PC15, 163 cmbsf | place: Arctic Ocean: Southern Knipovich Ridge | collected 2010 | reverse complement strand
CGTCATCATCGTAAGAGACGATGCCAAAGGATACGCAATAAGCGACCCGATAACTTTAGAGTTTGAGTAAGTCGTAGATCAGTAACAAGTCACCAGTAACCAGAAACCAGCACGTTATTAAGCTGATGAATAACTCGCGATCCGCAATCCGATGTTAAAACCATAGAACCATTGTGCAATAGCTAGTAAACCGCAAACCGTTGTTTTTGAGCTGATGATGAATAGAGCTGAAGTGCGGAAGAGCGGAAGTTGGTTTTAAGCTGTTGACATAGAGCAGTAGAGCACAAACCTCAAACCGTAAAATGCAACTAGTAACTCGCAACTAGCAATTTGATGATTACTCATGTGAGGTTGCTTCGTCGCGGAGTTTATCCTGAGTATATCGAAGGGCTCATCGCAATGACGATTTATGTTTCTGATGTGTGAGGTTGCTGTTAGATTCTTCGCAGTACTAATAAATGCACGGTCGCTCAGGATGACGAGCTCGTTTCTGACTAGTATAATCGTGCTCTGAAGACCATAAGACACACATATAAGCAAAGAGCGTAGTGACGAAAAAAACTCGCAGGTCAAAGCACTGGACTATAATCTGCAAACTCCACACTTTCCCTCATATCTTTAAAAGAGAAAAATATCACAAGAATAGTCATATTTCTACCACTACCTGCCGATAATATATATAGAAGAACTCTTTTCCCCTGCAGAGCTAAAAGAGTCCGGCGAACTCATGTTAAGGACCTAAAGCTTGAAAGGGAGCGGAGTGGAGTGACAAAGAGAGTAGATACAAAGAGATCACAAACTAGGGGTAATTTTACCTGTTTAAACATCTTTCCGCACGTAATCGGTTACTCGATTCTGTTGATAGCTTTAATCGCTCTTATTTTTATTGCATTATCCGATAACTGCCAGGCAGGCAGCCCCCATGGCCCCTTTTCTTCTGCGACAGATAAGTGCAGCTCCTGCCATAGAATGCACACGTCTATCAATTCTAAACTGTTACCACAGTTATCCAATGAGGCTTTGTGCGAATCTTGTCACTCCAAGGGCCAGGGGGCTGATACTGCCGTTATGGAGGGTATCTACATTAACAGCCAGAATCCCGATCAGAGCTGGGGTGAAGATACGGTAGTCCTTCTTGGTGGTGGATTTGAGAAGATCGGTGATTCAAACACTGTTACCAGCAAACATCTTTTAGAAGTCGCCGGAACTCCGTATGGATCAAGCCCGAGCAAGCAGTACACTTTGACATGTATTTCCTGCCACACACCGCACCAGAGCCCCAACTACCGGCTCTTAAGGAGAAGGCCGGGAGAATCCAGTGCTGATGTTAATGTTACCTGGAACGGCCCGTGGACTGACTCGACTGAATCAGAGCCCGGCGGTGAATACCGGGGTTTCACAGAGATCGATTTTACCGCGACCAGTGGCTATAAGGAATACACAAGGAACTATCAAAGTGGTTTCTCCTCATGGTGTCAGGCTTGCCATACCAAGTATCTGGAGAGGGGACCGGAGAAATATAACCCCGGTGATATCTACGAGGATGTTATTAGATACCGCCATGGTATCGATGTTCCGATAGCCGACAGGACAAATCCGGTCAACGAGATCCAGTACGATCTGGAGACTGAACTACCGCTTGAAGACATTACAGGAAACGGACGGTCATCCGACGATGAGCTTACATGTGTCACTTGTCACCGCTCCCACGGTACCGATGTGTCAATGACCGGAGAAGCTGTATTATCGTCGGCCGAGAGAGGGATTCTTCCGTCCGGGACAGACAGTATGCTACTTAGGCAATCCGATCGACTGATGTGTAGCGATTGCCATGATATCTAACGAGAGGTGATTGAGATGAGAGCAAGATTAACAAGAAGAGATCAAAAAGAAAAGGAGGTGAAAAAAATGAAAGCAAAGAAGCTTTGGGTATTCAGCATTACTCTTGTAGTGATGTATCTAGCCATGTATGGAGTAGCGATGGCTACATATCCTCACGGGTCTTTCTCAGATAATCCGGATGCTTGCGCTGCCTGCCACCGTATGCATACAGCAGCGTCTCTTAACCTAATAAAGGATCCGACGGGAGCAGCTATGTGCGAAACGTGTCACAAAGATGGCGCCGGAGCAGACACAGATGTCGACAATGGAATCTACTTGCTGGCAGGAGAAGCGGATCACGCGTGGGGTGTAGCGGATGCAACTCTTCTCGGTGGAGGATTCACCAATATCGGGGGATCAGGTTCAATGACTTCGTCACATGCTCTTGATGCGGCCAGTGTACCTCCGGGAGCAGATACCGGGGCAACGATCACCCTGAAGTGTATTAGTTGTCATAGTCCTCACCCGGACAAAGACCATCCCGATCAATACAGATTATTGAGGGTACGACCGGGAGCAGCTGTAGCAGATATTGATGTAGCGTGGAACGGACCATGGGAAGGGGAAGATCAAGCTACCTCGGGTGGCGGCGCCTATCGAGCATACACAGAGCATGATTTTGGTGGTGGTGCTGGAACTCAATACTACACAAAGAACTATAAAGGTGGCATAGCTGCCTGGTGTTCCGGCTGCCATGAACATTATCTGGCTGATGATGACCATTCTGGTTACAAGGAAGAATCAACATACGATACCGGAGACACATACGGAGATGTAACTCGTCACCGCCACAGTGTAAACGTACCGATTACCGGGAGAGTCGATCCTGTGAACAGCATCCAGTATGACTTGACGACAGATCTGCCAATGCAGGATCTAACCGCTGATGGACGGACAGATGACGATCTTCTGGTCTGTTTATCATGCCATCGTGGTCATGGAACGGATACGGCGATGAGTGGCCTGGCTGTCTTAGAAAGTCGCGGAAGTGTTCTTCCATCCGGAAGTGATAGCTTGCTTCTAAGATCAGATGACAGGTTGATGTGTGTTGCTTGCCACGATATGTAAGAAGGAATGTTTTTGAAGATGAAAAGGATTTTAAGCGAGATTACTAAAGATAATAGAAAGAGATGAGTTAAGGAATGAGGACCAAGATACTCGCAGCAACGATAATATTAATAGCGATGTATCTTCTAGTTAGCGGGACAGCGCTGGCCGGATATCCGCACGGATCGTTTAGTGAGAATCCGGATGGTTGCGCTGTCTGTCACCGTATGCACACAGCAACGGCTACCAATCTAGTAAAAGATCCCAATGGAACAGCCATGTGCAACACTTGTCACTGGGCTGGATCAGGCGCAGACACAGATGTTAAGAACGGTGTATATTTGGCCGGTGGTGAGTCCGAACATGCTTGGGGTGAAGCAAACGGTGTCCTTTTAGCGGGAGGATTTGAGAATGTCGGGGGTTCGATGCCAAAGACTTCGCAGCATAAACTTGATCAAGTGATCACACCTCCCGGAAGCGATTCAGGAGGGACTGTCACACTAAAGTGTATATCATGTCATAGTCCGCATCCTGACAAGACTCATCCGAATCAGTACCGGCTTCTACGGCTAAGACCCGGTGAGGCGACATCAGATATGACTGTAGGCTGGAACGGACCTTGGACTGACGAAACACAGGCAAGTTCCGGTGGCGACTATAGGGCTTATACTGAAAGAGATTGGGATTCAGAGAGACCGGGTGTACAGTTATATTCAAATAACTATGGAGATGGCATGAGTCAATGGTGCACAAGTTGTCATACGCGCTACTTAACAAGGGAAGATACCGATACGTATGATGCCGGAGACAGCTTCGGCGACGTTAAGAGGTTTCGTCACCATGCCGATACTGAAATAATGGATGTAGTTAACAGCCAGAATGGTATAACCTATGAGTTGACGACCGATCTACCATTAAGTGATATGACAGGAGATGGGAGATCAGATGATGACAAGCTAATGTGTTTGACCTGTCACCGGTCTCATGGTACGGCGACAACTATGACTGCGCAAGCATCTCTAGAGTCAGCCGGAAGAGGTTCGTTGCCGACCGGTAGCATGTTACTGAGAAGAGATAGTCGAGGAGTTTGTGTAAATTGTCATGCAAATATATAAGAGAACAGGGGAGAGATTTTAAAGATGGTTAATATGGCCAAGACACGGCCGCTAAAGTTCATACTGTTGATTTTCGGGCTCTTGCTTATATATATAGTGAGTGGGACAGATCTATTGTCTATACCTGTATCCGGTCAGGGCGCAGCCGGAGCTATCCAGTATATGCATATAGATGTGCCTACTCGCGTTGATATCGATGCTTCCTTCGAAGTCAAAATAGGCTTGGTCGACCAAGCCGGAAATCCGGTGAATAACCGTACCTATGGTCAGCAGTTTGGCCAATTCTTCATTCCGTCTGACGGGATAAAGAATATCGACGGCCAGTCTGTCCGGTTCTTTGTCGATGAGACAAAAGTAAATGAGGAAGAAGACCAGAACGGTGAGGGTATGGGCATCTACAAAGTTCCCGTCACTGTCCGGGAATGGCCGCAATCTGAGTCGCCACTATATATAGTAGAGGCTTTCTATGTTGGTGATGGCGGTAGTTCAGCCGATCAGGCTAGTGATATATCGTACCGGCTAAGAGCCAACTCTTCGTTTACACTTGGCAAAGATGGAGAAGAGCACATTATCAAGTATGCTCCTGTTGAAGTCAACAAAGTCAATCTTAAAGTTCCGGATAGACAGCCCGGACAACCCGAACCAGCACCTGTGACCAATACGGTTACTTTCAGGGTCAAGTTGGTCGGACAGATCCGGGACCAAGAGACCGGTACACGAAAACTCTCCGGCCGGGCTGCCACAAGTGAAGAGATCACTAAGTGGCTCGAACCAAGAGCTTTCGATAACTCCGGAAATCCACTTAAGATCAAGTATGAGGAGATAAAAGAAGATGAGGTAGAGCTGTTTGGCCAGCGAAAAGGACAAAAACGCGGGACAGGGATCTACCGGGTCAAAGTATCAATCGAATCACCCTGGAGTCTTGCTGGCAAAAGAGCTGTGCTGACGATCGGCCGCCAAGAAGGCGGCATCGCTCAGATGATGAGCGCTACGGTCAACTTTACGACAAGCGATGAAGAACAAGCTGTCCGAAATCCATTCTTCGGTAATCCATATATTATCAATCCGCCACATACTCCCGGTGTAGACGAAATAGGATTCTTTGGATTACTTTCAGGTGGAGATACAGTCGAGCTGGCCGACATTGATGACTATCCGACAAACGGTAGCTTTATTATATCGGCGGATGGCGAAGTGACAGCCGTACTGGGAATGAGACTTAGAGTATTAGTTTCTGATCCGGACATGATCGATCTAAACGCATCCGAGTTCTTCCAGCAAGCCAGTCAACCGGCACCGGCTGAATATGGCACCGGCACCGCTATGGTAGCCGAAGACGGAGCTTTTGATTCCAGCGAAGAGATGGTCGTCTATGATATAAGCAGTGCCACCATCGATGGGATGGCTGAAGAGCAGCATAAGCACTGGGCGCATGGCAAGAATGTCAGTGAGGTATGGGGTACGTTCGGATCTTGCTGGTTGTCAGTCGACAGAACAGCTCCATCGGTACTGGCGACTGCCCCGGTTACCGATGAATACGTCGGACCATCCTACCGGACGGAAGGTGATTCTGCCTGGAATAACGCCGGCGGAACTTACCGGGCAGCCATGAACAGTGTTCAGGTCTATGAAGAGGGAACACTGGACTTCACGGAAGTGGCTGAAAACGATTCCGGCCGCGGCGGTGTGAACTTTTCCAAATGGTTCTATGTCTGGGATACGACATTTACCAGTGGCGAGGAATACGACTATAAAGCGAGGGCCCTTGATGGCGCTGCCAACTACAGCCCGGTCGATACAGTCACATGCGTCATCGATAACACTAAACCAAAAGCTGATATAACCTCACCGGCTGAAGGTGTTGGTTTCGACAATACAGTGACCACAACGGTTGATATAGTCGGATCTGCTTACGATCCGGACAGCGAACCGTTTGGTGATGAGACATTTGACTACTATGAAGTAGAGTGGGCATCCGGTATTAAGATATTCGGACAACCGGGTTACAGTACCGGTTGGACCCAGTTTGCTACAAGCTCGACTCCGCAGAATCCGGGAACACTGGCGATCTGGGATATATCAGATACGGGAACATTTACTCCCGGAGACTATACAATAAGAGTCACATCATATGATCTGGCCGGAAACGAGAACCTTGATCGCAACGGCGATCCTAATACTAACCGGATATATGTTCATATTGATACCGATACCGATTATCCAACGACAACGATAGATCCGCCGATCTCTGATGGTGTCGATGACTGGTATGCCAAGACGATCTGGGGATCGGCGATGGATGATTATGCCGGTGTCAATAAAGTCGAAGTCCTGGTCAAACGGAATGATACAAATCAGTACTGGACGGGTTCGGGTTGGCAGGGTACAGAACCAGCTGATTGGCCTGATGCAACGATTACTTCCGGACAAGGTGAGACTAGTGCTGACTGGGAGTATTTGATTACGGCTGGTGATCTGCCCGGTGGAACCTCGATAACGGTAAGAGCCAAGACAACTGATGATGTTATACCAACCGGTCATACCGGACCGGAAGCGGCCTCATACACGGCTAAGTTTGATCCGGATAATCCGACTTCAACTGCAATTCCCGGGCCGAATGGTCTGAACAACTGGTTTAAAGAAAGCGAACCGGAAATAGATATTGAAGCAATTGATCCGGTGTCCGGTTCCGGAATGGACGAGGGTAAAGTCTGGTATGTATGGACAACGATAAGTGTTGGAACCGCACCGAGTTCCGGATATACGGAAGTCGATTATACGACTGATCCAATAGATGTCTCCGGGCCGGATATAGGTACCGGACCGGACGGAGAAGGAAAATATGTCATCGATCCGGGTCAGACGACGATACCGGAGGGACGCTACCGTCTATGGTACAGGGCCCGGGATCTAGCTAGGAACACAGAAACGACACACTATACGGATATAAAAGTCGATACTACACCACCCCCGACTCCTAGCATGAATGCAGAAAGTGCCTATACGGAAGGAACGACCAATCCGGTAAGCTGGGGTGGAGTCACAGATACAAATCCGGATAGTAGCACATGCACATACTGGTCACAGGCAGATACTGAAAATACCTTTGCCGCTCCTTTGCAGGATGAGACCGGGTGGATCTCTTCGACTAACAATACATATGCTGGTTTACAGGATGCGCAGATCTATTACTATCGGGTAAAGAGTAGAGACTATGCCGGCAATGAGTCATCATCCTGGTCAAATACCGTCTCTTCAACACAGGATGATCTAGCGCCTGTTGTCAATCAGAGTGGACCGACTCCGCAAACTTGGTATAACTCTGATCAAACAGTTTCTGTATGGGTGACGGATACATCGGTCGGACCAAGAGGTTTCCGCTGGGCTTGGGATTCGGATCCGGGAAATAACTGGAATAGCATGTCGGTATGGTGGAGCGCTACCGGCAACACCAGTTTTCCCGGTGCCGGACAAAGGACATTATACGTCTACGGTTATGACAATATTATCTCGTATGATCATAGGAGTAATTATGAACCAAAACACCGGTCTAATCCGGTTGTGACTTACGAGTTCTGGTACGATCCATACGCGCCATATAACTGGCAAAGCTTCGATTTCACACCGGAGTTTAATGGTTGGAGTGTAGATCAGACACCGGATGCATCAATAACCATTCAAGATGACATTGCTGTGGCTGACGCTATATCAGGATTAGATACTTCAACGGCTGAGTATGCTTATTCGACAGATGGTGGAACCGGCTGGAGTGCCTGGACAAATAGTGGAGTCAACGTTACCGGGTACACCGATCCTGATGATATAGCTACTATTAATGTTACTAGCATACCGTTTAACCAGGATTCACCCGACCAGAATCAGATCAAGTTTAGAATTGCCGACAATGCCGGCAGTCTGGTGGAGAGCAGCGCCTATACGGTTCCGGTCGATTCGGTAGCACCAACAGTTACTGTGGAAGTCCCGACAGACGGAGCTCCACCACCGATCGTATCACCATCGACACTTATTACAGCTACTTTTGATGACAATATGTATGAGTCGAGCATCGATGGCGCAAGTTTCACTCTGGAGTGGGACAACGGTGGAAGCTGGGATCCGGTAGCTGGTAGCGTCTCATACGATGATGGCCAAAAGAAAGCCACATTCACACCTCTTAGCTCACTAACACCAAGTGTGATCTATCGGGCTACAGTGACAACCGATGTTCAGGATAGGGCTGGTAATAATCTTGACCAGGATCCGGGAACCGGTGGTAATCAACAGTATCAATGGTCGTTTACGGTTACTGATGTCAACGCCGAGATATACTGGCCGACTGCTGATATTAAGGTTTACGGTACAGTGCCTGTCCACGGTCTTGCTTCAGGAACTGATGCTCAGTACTACAAAGTGGAATATGAGGACAGTTCAAATCCGGGTGTTTGGAATTCGATCAAGACTGATACAGCCACATCAGTGGAAAGTGGTATCTGGTCACAGACTGACTGGCAGGGAGGCAGTGGTCAATTAGCTTGGTCGGATGATACCAAATACTATAGCGGGACAAATGTCGATACGACAAGTGTTCCGGGCACGGTCAGACTGTCTCGCTCGGGTACCTGGTACAACAATAACTGGGTGGCCAGAAAGAAGATCACAGTATCCAATCCAAATGCATCTGCCCTTGCTGATTATCAGGTAAAAGTGGATATACCGTATGCGGCTGATATGAAAAGCGACTTCGGCGATCTAAGGTTTACTGATAGCGATGGGACAACGCTACTTTCCTATTGGATGGAATCATACACGGCATCTACCTCGGCAACTATCTGGATCAAAGTCCCGGCGCTTAGCGCTTCGTCAAGCCGGATACTATATATATACTACGGTAACACCGGCGCGACTTCACTAAGTAGCGTCTCCGATACGTTCCTGAATAATCAGATCTACTTGAGGTCGTGGGCGAAAGGCTATGCTACCTGGAGTCAGTATATGGACAACCACAGCGAGTTCGATAGCAATGTTGCCCGGATCGGTCACTATAACTATGGTGTCTATGGGACTGGTTATGTGACCCAGGTCGATCATACAAGTAATCCATATGGATCCAACGATCGTTATAGCACTCAGTATAAGTTTCTGTTCGTTCCAACAGTGTCAGGAAGCTATAAGATCGGTACCAATAGCGCCGATGGCTCAGAGATTTTAAAGAATGACTACGATACTGATATTAACCATACAGTTATTGTCAGCTGGTACGGAAACCACGGAGAAGCCCCCAGTATCGACGACCACTCTGCGTTTTATTCGCTTGATGCAGGAGAACCGGTCTGGTTCGAGTACCGGCAGTCGGAATATACTGGAAGCCAGAAACAACAGATGGGTATCATGGTTCCCGGTCAAGCCTGGCAGACAGTCAATACTACTAACTTCTCCGGTCAGTTATTTGCTAGAAAGTATACTGATGCTGAACCAACAGTCTCCATTGAAGATGATAGTTATTATGATACCTCCGGAACACTGGTTTCATCTGTGTATGATGCCGGTAGTGCAGTTACCTGGGGCGCAGTGACATGGGATGAGACACTGTATAGTGGAACAGATGTCACTGTCCAGATAAGAGCCGGTGATAATCCGGATCCTGACTTAGGCACCTGGACAGATTGGAGCTATCCGAGGAGTGTCTCATCCGGTGACCTAATACCGCTGACAGTCTCGCCTAATCAGTATATACAATACCGACTCAATCTCTATGGTGACAGCACCGGAGCCAAAACGCCGGTTATCAGCAATATAACGCTTTATGATACATCCCTGGCGGATTGGGATACGACTGCTGTATCCGATGGAACATATACGATCAGATTATCGACTACAGTATCCAGTGACGCTGATCCGCTTATCAGATGGTCTTCAGACAATGTTCTTGTAGATACCGTAGTCGTCGATGTAGAAAACGATGCTAATAATGATGAACCTGATTCAGATATCGTATTACCTACGAATGGATCTTTTGTCAAAGGAACACAGACCATATCCGGAACAGCTACTGACGATTTTCCGGGTATCGGTAAAGTGGAGCTTAGGATACAGAGAGGCAGTGACTCTCAATACTGGAATGGTGGAGGCTGGCAGGCGGATGAGATATGGGTAGAGACAACCAGTTCTGGTAGTGAGACATCAACATTCACATATGAAATGACCGGTTTCCAGAATGGCTTGACTTATACGGTTGATTCGAAAGCGACTGATAAAGCTAACAAGGCGGAGACGACTTTTGACACTATCACTGTCACGGGAGATAGCACCGATCCAACAGCCAGCATTACATATCCTGCTGACAATGATTATCTAAGTGCTCCGAGTGTGTCTATAACAGGTGCAGCTTCAGATGCAAATCTTTCTGAATATAAAGTCGAATACCAGCTCGACGGTGATTCTGATTGGAGTCTGATCGGGACCACTCACGATACATCTCCAGGTAGTCCAAGTATATGGGCACAGACTTCCGATGCTGAGTTTAATACTGGTTCTTATGATCAAACAATGGTCCAAGATAGCGGAACTAATGGAAGTGTAGTCCTTGGTAATGTTCCACCGGCGACCGGATATCCGTCATCATCAACCCAAGATACGAAGTTTAATGCACAGGGAATTCTGACTTCAGGCCGGTATTCAAGGACAGGTGTCGGAGTGGTGACAACTGATGGTTCATACCTGTATGTGAAACGCTCTGGTGGTTATGAAGGACCTCTTGCCTTTACCAAGATCGGTAGTGGTTATGGCGGGACGACCGCGGGAGTAAACTACGGCGAGCTTCCTTCCGGGATCAATGCTAGTTCAGTGTCGGCTTTCTACTATGACGGCTATATCTATAACGGGTACACAACCAGCGGCTTGAATCTGCAGCGGCAAAATGTAGCGACAGGGGTAGTCGATTATGTGACTTTACCGTCACGCTTGGTCAACCGGGCGAACGGCGCTGATATTACCGGCGTGACGACAGAGGTCATGGTGACAAGCGATGGGCGTTATGCCTATTCGATCGGCAAGAGTGGAAGCGCCTGGAAAGTAAAAATATATGATCCTCAGGATAGCTGGAATCTTGTATCTCAGTTTACGACAACTATGGAAGGGACATCATCTTATTACACGGCCGGCTTTGTAGCCGATGGCTCCTATATCTATCCGGTCGAGGCGATCTGGGGCTATCATGGATATCCTTACTATGCTAACGGTTATTGGCCGTCTAATTCCTCACGGGTCACCAGGATCGGAACAGGTTTAAATGGAACGACTTCCGGAGAGCTTGTCAGTCAGTGGTATCTTAATGCCGGCACGACATTTGTTATCAATGGTCAATATGATCCAACTAATCTGAAAGTATGGATGGGTATAATGGGGAAGGGTACCACGACTACCACATATATATATAGATATAGCGCTTCCAACGAATACGAGACCTCCGGTACCTTCACATCCGGAGTGTTTGATGCCGGCTCCACGGTAACATGGGGCGACATCTCCTGGACGGAATCAGGAAGCGGCACTATCACTATAGAGACAAGGTCCGGTGAT
>SDBS01006213.1_pt1 | contig 11621 bp, 9 predicted proteins | sample 2277091 | NCBI WGS metagenome assembly SDBS01 (sample SAMN10404972, study PRJNA504765) | marine sediment metagenome | isolation source: marine sediment core GS10_PC15, 163 cmbsf | place: Arctic Ocean: Southern Knipovich Ridge | collected 2010 | reverse complement strand
AAGCTGCTGAATACGCAAAAATTTCTTAGTTATCTGGGGCCCTTTGGTGGGAAAACTCACCACCGGTTTGCCTAAACCCACCGCCTGTTCATTCCCCATACCAGAAAGACCAATAATCACTTCTGAAGTATTAAGGACATCAGCAAATCTCCCCCGGACTATCTTAATACGAATCCCAGGAGAGGAGACTAAATAAGCTACTATTCCCTGTTTTCTTTCCTCTGAAGCACTACTCTTCAATATCCAGTCTCTGCTTGAAGAGACTACTTCTCCCAATCTTTTCAGGCTCAAAGAAGCAGCCAGAGCTAAAAGGAAATCTGCTTTTCTGAAAAGAAAAGATTCCCTGCTAATTTTCTTTACCGCATCTAAAATAATAGGTAAGTTTTTATAAGCTTCTTCTTTGCTTCCGGGAAGAATTCCTACTATACGTTTATTATCTTCTATTCCAAAGTCTTCACCGGTTATCTTCAAGCAATCCATCATTACATTGCCCGCATAGACAGCATTTATACCAAAGTTCCGCAAAGAAAAAGTAGTCAGCTCATCCCGGGGTAAGACTAACTGGCAAAACCACTTCATTAACCACTTCTCTATTAGGTAGTGGTCCTTATATAACCGCGCATAATCCGACTTTGCTGTGGAAAGAAAGATAATAGGCTTCTTCAGAAAAAGAACAGAAAGGATAACCAAAAGAACATCCCCCACGCAAACCACTAGCCTGGTCGCGGCTCGCTGCTTCCTTAAGACACCTACTTGTCCTCGCAATACTCCTAGCCAACCGGAAGCCATATCTCTAGCTAGCCATAGAGGATTCAACCCTACAAATCCACCACTGGGCATCATTCTACGAGGTCCAAGAACTCTTATCTTTAGATGAGCGTAACTTTCCCCCTCACTAACTAAAGGAAGAGCTTTAATATTTAAAAGGGAAGATAATTTTAATAATTCTTCAATTATCCGTGCACCGATAGTATCTTCCGCATGTCCGTTAGAAATGAAGAGAATATTTCTCTTATCCATATTAATTCTTTTCTTCTACAGGAATCTTTTCATGGGAAAGGTACAATCCCCTCATTCCCATTCCTAAACCTATTATTAACCAGAACAGGAGCCCAAGTCGAAAATAATCTATAAAAGTCTCCACTGCTCCATGAATCATAGCACTAAATATAGAAAGAAGACAACCACCAATTATTCCCTGACCCACAAAAAAAGAGTGTTTTCTGAGGTAAGTTATGGAATTACGAAAAAATATTACAATGACCCAGAGAAGCATTGCAAGACCGAGGATGCCTAATTCGCAGAGATAATTAAAGTAAATACTATGAGCACGGGAACGAATCGCCTGCACTGCCTGGGAATAGTTATGAAAAACCTTCCCATAAGTTCCTAACCCAGAACCGGTTATAGGATAATCTTTAACCATAGGAAAAACAATATTCTTCCATCTTTATCTATTTCCCTCTTTTTCTATTGTTTCTCTAAAGCCTTGCAAATAATAGTGATAAGTAATCAATTTGGCCAGTGAGCTATACAACCAGACCATTTTGTGTTTTTGCGCAAATTCAAGCAGTTTTTTTCCTTTTTCCTTTTCATCCACCCACCTACCTATAAAAGCAAAAGCGAAGAGAGGATTACACCGGGTAGCCAATTTTACTTTAAGTTCGCAATGTTTCTTATAATATAACGCTCCACTTATTCCTCGCATTCTTTCCTTCTGGCAAAGATAATTTAAATCGAAGGAATCCCTTCTTCCCTTATAATGATACCCTAGAGCATTTCGATTTTTTTTCCTCTTTAATCCCTTTTTAATTAATCTGTAACCCAACTCTATATCCTGCCAGCCGTAGGCCGAAAAACTCTCATCAAACAATCCTACCTCTAACAAAAAACTCTTTTTTACAGAAACATTAGCCGTATCAAAAGGAGAGAAAGAAATATCAAAAATCCCCTTTCTCTTTTTACCCACCTCATCAAGAGAAGATATCTGAATCAACTCCCCGCTAACTATAACATCTCCGTACTTTTTATGATAATCTAAATGCTGTTTAATAAAATCGGGAAGAGCTATCACATCGCTGTCCGTAAAGATAATAAATTCTCCTTCTGCCTTCTTTATTCCCCTATTTCTTGTCTTGGGAGCCCCCATTCTCTCTCTATTTTTAAAATATTTTAATCTGCAAGGAGAAGATAAGGATTTCATCATCTCCTCCGTTCCATCGGTGGAGCCATCGTCAATAACAATTATCTCATACTTGTCTTTGGAATAGCTTTGATTAAAAAGAGCCTTGAGCGCCTCTTTTAATATCTCCTTCCGATTATAGGAAGCAATAATTATACTTACCCTAACCATCTTTTCTATTTTCCTGTAAGACTATATTTCTTTAAGCCTTTTTTGTAAGTCAACTTTTTCGTATCAAAAAGCAGATTGAATTTTTCTATATCTCGGTCACGCAAGATTCTAAAAGAATTTTTTCCTAAGTTTGGGTAATGGCGAACCCCCTCGAAATCAATTAAATACAGTTTACCAGATTTCTTTTCAATTACCATATTTCCATATTTTATATCCCTCAATATGAAACCAGATGCATGAATTTTATTCAATTCAGTAAACAGACTTTCTACAGACTGTAAGTTAATCACATTATATAAAACACGTTTGCCTTCTTGGATACGCTTAAGCCGTCTTTCTTCTCCGTTAAGACGTACGAAGTCCGGGTTATTGTCTACATCACGGTCACGCAAAACAGCACCCCTCTTGGCTAATTCCTCACGAAGCACAGGCCCCAAGATGTATGAGAATGTTAAGGTTAAATTATCAAAATCAACATCCATTATAGCAGACACATTGCAGCCAGCGAGCCCAAGGCTATGAAGCGCTTTTATCTCATTTACAAAGGACAACTTTTCGCCTTTGTAGTCCTTTTTTACACCAATATATCCATTTATAGCTACCAATTTCAGATTATGATGTTTTCGCACCAAAAACTGCTTCTCGGAAACAGTTGGTGCATTTCGGATTAGCCCAAAGTGCGATAGCAGAAATCCCTCTTCGTCTATTTCAGCAATCACCACTTCATGCGACCGTTGTTGAACTTTTTTAAGTAACTCAAGTTTTTCTTGATTTAATCCTAAATCTTCTATTTTTATCCTATATCCCCTCTTTCCAAGCCTCAATAATTCTTCTTTATTCTGTCGCCAATATTGTATCTCTTTGTCCGCACAATAATATTTCTCTATTATTCTTTTGGCCTCCAGATAGAATTCTAAATAAATCGGTAATACCTTCATTATGAAAGGTAAAACGAAACAAACATAAATCAAACGAAAAGAGCGTAGGAATCCGTTTCTTGCTAAGACAATAGGAATTCTCACTACTTTCCTAAATACTCCGATGATATCAAAAATTGGATTTCTAGTTCCCATAACTTTTGACCAAGAGACGGGTAGTAAGCTCGCTCCAGCCCAGAAATAGGAAGCTGAAAGCCGTAAGCCACATGTAGAGAGGAAGTTCATCAGAATTCCACAAGCTTGGCCCCTCAAGTTCCCAGAAAAAGAGATAGATGCACAGAACTACCAAAATAATAACCAAAAAATAATCTCTCTGGAAGTTCACCTCTTTAATCGTTAAATTATTTTTTCCAAAATGGTTCATCAACTTTAAAAGCCTTTCAAGCTTTTTCTTGGCGTGAGGAATGGACCCTCAAAAATCCCATCGCCAAACCAATTATCACCCAGAACATCAGTCCAATCGGGAAGGCGTCAAGGAAAGTTTCCACCGTTCCATGAATTAAAGCAGCCAAGATAGAAAGGCTGCAACCGCCAATTATACCACCGGCAGTAAGAAAAGAGTGTCTTCGTAGATACCTTATGGAAGCATAGAAAAAAATGACTATAACTAACAAAAGTGATGCTAATCCTACTATACCCAATTCACTCAGATAATTGAAGTAAAGACTATGGGCATGAGAAGTAGTCCATGGGCGAATTGCCCTCCAGAATTGTGGTCTGCCTGGCTGGCTAAATAGCTCAAAACCCGGGTTAGCGATCTTTTCTCTTTTTCCTTTTGAACTAGGGGAGGATGACTCCATCAGTCTAAGATCATCAAACCAGACGCTTCCTTCCCCCTGTCTCTTGGCCAGTTTTATCCTCATTTTTAGTGTGTCAGGAGGAGTATAAATCCGTGTCTTTTTTAATCCCCAGGAAGAGCCAGCATTAACAGCTTCCCACTCTCTTGCTATCACTTTGTTCTTATCATTTAGACACTCCAGGCCAAGAAAGGTATTTCCACCCTCAATCCTTTCAGAAGAGACTATATCAGACCTTACATATGCACTCAAAGTATAATATCTACCAGGTTCAACCGGCACATCCTGCCAGAGCCAGCTCCAGGCCACAGTAGCCTGTATACATCTTGTACCCTCATAAGAATTTATGGACTCAACAATCCATTCTTTCTCGGGACTCTCTCTCCAGGATACCAATTTATAAGTACCCAATCCCGATCCAATCAGTGGATAGCTTTTGAATATGCGAGGTACTATCTCTGTCCAGGTGTAAATTCTACGACCGGGACTACCATATTTGGGGATAGTCTTGATTATCCACCCATAATTAAAGAAAGTAAAAATAAAAAGACCCGCCATAATAATGAGAAAAACTTTCCAGTTCTTGATAAGAAGAATTACCATTATTACCGCAAAAACTGCCGCCATACCTCCTAAGGACCTACTTAATACCAAACAGACAAGACCTAGAATGAGGAGAATTCCTGGCAGGATTTTTCTTTTTAACTCTTTTTGAACCAGTAATGAAACAAAGGAAAGGGGAAGAATGAGGTCCAAATATTTGGCAAACTTGTTCGGATTGCCCAAAGTTGAGCCAAGGCCTTCCTTTGCATGTAAGCCGATACTTAAAAAGCCGATTTCATAATCGGACTCAATTCCAAGCAGATATTGAGCTATTCCAAAAGCAGTAATTACTAATCCCGAGAGGATAGCTGCGGTCAATATTTTCTGTGCTCTCTCCTCATTTCTCACATTACCGGCTATGAGGAGACAGGATAGAGGATAAAAAATGAAAAGTGCGAAAGAACCAAAACTTAAGATTTTATCAATAGAGAAAATTACGGAAAGCCCTACTACGAAAGTGAAACCCAAAAGAGCCCATCCAAAAACCCTGGGTTTAAAATCTAAAATCCTCCTTAAATTTTGCTTACGGGACCAGAGGATTAATGCCACCAATAGAGCTACATAGCTAACGGGAGCTAGAAAAGGTAAGAAAAATATAAAAAAGAAAATAGATTTATCCACTACTTTATCAAGTTTTTCACGATTTTGCATTTTATACCTCCATGCCAACCATTGTTCATATCCTCAATTTCTGCTTCTCCAGTCCCTCTCTTAGACCCTCAGCATAGGCATGGATAAGGTAGAATTTGCTCAAAAATGGTAGCTTGAACCTTTTGCAATAAGCCCGGCGGAAAACCTCTATATCCCTATCTGTCAATTTCTTAAAAGGGATCAGCCTGTCGTACCAGAGGTAACGGAATCTCACCTGGTGTCTGATCTTCTTCAGCGGATGTTTGCAGTAAAAAATCACCGCATTCATCCCTCTTTCCTTTTCTTTCTTAAGAAGCTGGCCAAAATCATCTAAAGACCCTTTCTGTTTAAAATGAAAAACATACGCCCTTCTATTCTTTTTCCTCTTTACCCCCATTTCCTTAAGCCGAAAGCCCAGTTCCCTATCTTGCCAGCCAAATTTCTTGCCAAATTCTTCATCGAACCCCCCCGCTTTAATTAAACTCTCCTTTTTGCAGGAAGTATTGGAGGTGATAAAACTCGCCCCAAAGAAATCGAGAAAGGCAAGAACTCTTTTTTTCTTATCATTAAATAGACTGTCAATCCTATCTGTATTTATTGCTGGGCCATCAACTATTATATTGTCGTACTTTTTATGATACCTCATGTGTTCTCTGATGAATTGAGGAGGACAGAAGACATCGTCGTCGATAAAAATTATCATCTCACCTTGGGTATGGTTAATAGCAAGATTTTTAGCTTTACTCTGCCCTTTTCTCTCTTTGTACCTTAGATATTTCAGGCCACAGGAGGGATTTTTCCCCTCCACCATCTTCTGGGTGCCATCGCCTGATCCATCGTCAACCACGATGATTTCGTACTGATCCTTCGAGTAATCCTGACGAAATAAATACTCAAGGGATCTGTCCAGTAGCTCTCTTCTGTTATGGGTCGCAATAACTACACTCGCCTTCATCAAAAAAGCCTCACTTTATATTTTCTCATACCATCTCTTAGGCCCTGGGCATAGGCATGAAGCAATTTCCATTTTATGAGTAGCTTCAGCCACCACCGGCTACCCTTCTTGGCAGCAAGCAAAATTAGCCTTTCTCCAGAGTCTTTGTCTATCCATCCAATTAGTTTATCAAAGATAAGACTTTGCGGTCTTATGCCAAGTTTTACCTTCAAACTAGGATGTTTTCTGTAGTATAAAACAGCATTTCTCCCTTGCTCTCTTTTCTTTTTACACCAAGAAGGTAGATCTGAAAGACTAGTTTTTTCCTTATAGTGATAGACCATGGCGTTAATATTCCTCTTTGCCTCGAGGCCCAGTTTCTTAAGTCTTAATCCCAATTCCCAATCATGCCATCCAAATCCGGTAAATTCCTCATCAAAACCGCCCACCTTGATCAAAAATTTTCTTCTTACAGAAAGATTCGAGGTAATAAATGAGGGAAATGAAAAGACAAAGGAGAGCCTTTTCAATTTTCTTTTCCCAGTGTCGCTAAAGGTGTGGTTCATTCTATCCGTTCTCACCAATGGACCACTAACTACAACATCCCCAAATTTTTGATGAAATTTCACGTGTTCGGTAATGAAATTTGGAGCAGCAAAGATATCCGAATCAACAAAAATTATTATCTCACCCCGAGCTTTTTCTATTCCCAAGTTACGGGCAAAGTGTGGACCGCGTTGTTTTTGATATAAGCATCTCAAGCTAATCTTGGACTCCGTCTTAGACTCAACCATCTCTTGAGTGCCATCGGTTGAGCCATCATCAACTACGATGATCTCGTATTGATCCTTGGGGTAATCCTGCACCATTAAATGATTAAGCGTTCTAGCCAGTATCTTTTTTTCATTATGAGTAGGAATAATAAGACTCACCTTTTTTATTTTTTCAGTATTCATTCTAGAGATAAGCTCTTATTCGATTTTCCCTTTAGGGTAATTGCGATTTCCTTTGCTATGGTGTCTACAACTTTGTCCCAGGTAAAGTCCCTTACTGCCTTCAAGAATCCCTCACGTCCGAATTGCTCCATTATATGAGGATTTTCGAATAAATAAATAAGTCGCTCTGCTATCTCCTTAGGATTCTTCGGCTTCACTATAAACCCAGTCTTTCCACTTTCAATGATGTAGGGTATGGACCCGATATTGGTTCCTATGCAGGGTAGCTGATACGTCATCGCCTCAATCCAGACATTTCCCCAGGGTTCGAATAGACTGGGCATCACAAAAACTTGAGCTTTTTCATAGCATTTCTCGAGCTGGCCAGGACTTAACCTGCCCACAACCTTAACTCCATCAATTTTTACCTTTGGCCTGCAGCCAGCAATAATCAATTTAGCATCTTTAAATTTTTTCTTTGTCATTCTAAAGGCCTGGAGGAGATCTTCTCCTCCTTTTCTTTTGAAGTCTCGCCCAATAAAAAGAAGAATTCTGTCCTTATATGACTTTTCTCTAAATTCAGGGTTTTTATTTAACTTAGTGGTAATATTCGAACCACCCCCCACCACCACCACCTTTTTTGGATCTAGGCCATACGAATCTATTAAAGCAGTGCTCACATGGAGGCCCATAACAAAAACTTTGTCTGCCTTTAAATAAGTTTCTTTCTCTAATTTCTGCCATCTTGGAGAAGTTTGAAAGTGAAGTTTAAGTTCGTCTTTGAATGGGGTCTGCTGAGTCAATCTATTGGTATTATCGGTAAATATAAAGGAAGGGATGTCAGGTTTATTTTGCGAGAAGGAGAAAAAAACTTGAGTCATGAGTACTGCATCAATTTGCCTTTTTCCGTAATTTCTTATGGTTTCCTCACAACACTGTGTCATTTTATTAAAAATGAAAGGAGTTCTCCAATGATAGTTATTCCATCGTCTACCGTATTCATATATTGCTGCTAGCTCGCCCAGGAAGAGATTAACAAAAGACGATAATCTTAACTTGCGCCAGACTGGCCGAATGGCGATAGTTGGATTAATTACATCGATTACATTTATATGATTATTTTTAGAGAAGGTTTTTATAAGACACTCATTTATTCCTGAAAATTTTCCTACCACCAAAAAAAGGATATTCAAAGCCATTTCTCTCTTAACTTAATAGCCCTGCATAAATTGGAGCAAAAGTTTTCAAATTGTTTAGCTCGTCATAAACATAAGTTCTAGATCCCCCATATCTTTTTACAAAATAGGCTATTTTCACTGCCATAACTACCCCGCATCTATTTATCATTTAAATGAATCATTTTTTCAAAATCTCCTCTGTAGTCTTTTTCTCCCTCGATTATATTCAGACGGCTAACAAAAGGACATCTACAGAATCTAACCCTGCAAATCCTTACCTTATCAAACAATTTTAAATCTCCCTTGAAAATATTGCTTAAATTGGTTGAATCGCCAGGACATCGGCTCACCTTCCCATCAGGATGGATTCTCATGAAATTCCTTCCCGCTCCACAAAGCCTTCCCCTGTATGATGGCAAACCGAAGATAAGTTCTCCTGCTATGGGATCAACTGAATACTTAACTATTAATGCTCTCTCCTTCTTAGTATAACTTTCGGGATAGTGTTTTTTTATCAAAGGGAATTTTTTTTTATCATAATACCCCCGAAAGATCTTTGGTTGCAAAGTTAGACCATATGATTTGAACAAAGCTACATAATCTTCTAGATGAGGTAAAATAGGTGGATAGGTAACTAAGGAAAGAATAATTGAAAATCCAGCATCTTTTAATAACAAGACTTTCTCGATGAATTCATTAACTTTTCCTCTTTTTTCTAATTCAGCAACGTGAAAGGCACAATGAAGATAAACTATTCTATCCGGATTTACCCTCTCTAAAAAATTTTTTATATTGCAAGAAAGGTTGGTATCAATATGGACAAAATGATTTTTGGTTAGCTTTTCCACTATCTCAACAAGCCCTGAATGCAAAAAAGGTTCCCCTCCGCTGATACCAATCCACCAGTTGAACCCTGTATCATCAAAACTTTTGGCTATTCTATCAACAGAGCATCTTCCCACTTCCGACCGCTCTTTCTTAGTATGACCGAAACAGTACTCACAATTAAAATTACAAGCAGTGTTAAGATGCCATAGACTAAAATGAGTAATATTCTTAAAAGTCCCTTTTTGCAATTTCCAAAATCCTTAGTGTAGAAATTACCATACTTATCTTCATTTTATAGATTTTGAATAAATATCTTCCAATTCCTTTACCTGTCGAAAAAGGTTAAACTTTTCCTTAACTACTTTCCTGCCATTTTTCCCCATTTTGCTCCAAAGTTGGGGATGGGATAAAAGATAATTTAGCCTCTGCGCAAGGGCTTCAACATCTTTTTCCGGGACCAGAAATCCTGTTTCCGCATCTATAACCAGCTCCGGTATACCGGCATGATAGGTGGAAATGACAGGAAGAGCTGTTGCCATGGCCTCCTTTATAACATTTGGTATTCCCTCCTTATCTTTATTCCTGGAGATTACATTGGGAGAAAGAAAAATATCAGCTTCTCTCATCTGCTTTTGTACATGAGGATAAGGCAAAGTTCCCCAAAATTTTACTCTATCTTTGATTTTTAAAGTTCTAACTAATTTTATGAGTCTCTTTTTTAATCTCCCTTCTCCTATAATAGATAAACTAGCTTCAGGGTGCTTTTCTACAATCTTAGAGAAAGCTCGAATTCCGTAGTTAAAGCCCTTTTTTTCTACCATCCTTCCACACATAAGAATTTTTACTGAATTTTTTCTTCCCTTTTCTCTATTTTTAGGTTTAAATTTGTTAAGGTTTATTCCTCCATAATGAACTATTATTTTTTCTGGGGGACAGCCTAGTGCCACTATATCCTTCTTCATTGCTTCGCATCTCACTAGAAAAAGGTCCCCTCGCCGGAAAAGCTGCTGAAGTTTATGGCGGTAAGGGATCTGGTGGACGAACCTCGATACATCCTGCCCATGAAAACTGGTGATAAGAGGTATTTTTGCGCTGTGACACACCGGCAAAATCCTCATCCCGCTCCAAGCAAACCAAGCATGTATTGCTTGTATGTGATGCTCTTTTATTACTCTGTTAAAGAATTTTCTTTCCTTAATTGTATTTATAAAAGGAAAATCTACATTTTTTTTCTCCCCGGGGGTGAGAATACCCGGATAAGGAAAAAGATGGGTATGTATCACCTCCGAAGCTAACACGATTACTTTCCATCGCGTTATATGTTGGATTTCTTCATAGATAAATGTCTCTGAAGGGTAAAGGTATGTCCTGATATAAGAAGCAATTTTTTGTTCCAACAACTATACACCTTGCGCAGATCACGAGTAACTTTTGCGAAAAAGGCAGATAAGCATTTAGGCTTATCCCCTTTTGGTCGAAATTCTCTTAAATTTTAAATTGATTTTCGTACAATCTTGCGTATAGTCCATTTTTAGCTATAAGCTCCTCATGGGACCCAACTTCTTCTACTTTTCTTCTCTTAAGAACAACTATCTTATCTGCACCCAAAATGGTAGATAATCTATGAGCAATGATAATGGTAGTTTTATTCTTCATTAACTTTTCCAAAGCCTCCTGGATTAAGGTCTCAGCGTCTGCGTCTACAGCAGAGGTAGCTTCATCAAGGATAAGTATGCGGGGATCTTTAAGAATAGCTCTGGCAATGGCGATACGCTGCCTCTCTCCTCCGGATAACCTTACTCCCCTCTCACCTACCTCGGTATCATACCCATCGGGCAAAGAACTGATGAAATTGTGAGCATTGGCCTTTTTTGTTGCCTCCACAATCTCTTTATCGGTTGCCTCCATCTTACCATAAGCAATATTATCTCTTATACTACCACTAAAAAGTATAGTCTCTTGAGGAACAATACCTATCTGCTTTCTTAAAGAAGTCAACCTTACCATTCTAATGTCTTGTCCATCTATAGTTACTGTTCCCGCGGTAGGATCATAAAAACGAGGGATAAGACTAACGAGAGTGGTTTTCCCTACCCCACTCGGCCCCACCAAAGCCACCTTCTGGTCGTACCTTACCTCTAGATTAATATTCTGCAAAACTAATTCTTTCTTATCATAGCCAAAGGAAACATCTTTGAATTCTATATATCCTTTCATAGGAGCCATTTCCACTGCTGAAGGTGCCTCTTTTATCTCCGGCTCAATATCGAGAATCTCAAAGATTCTGGCTGCTGAAGCTAACCCCTGCTCGTAATGAGTATAATTTCTGCTTATCTGATTCAGTGGTTTGACAGCCAGGGCAACATATCCCAGAAAGGTAACCAATTCCCCAACACTTAAAACCCCTTTTATTACCTCCCTCGCC
>SDBS01006212.1_pt1 | contig 11623 bp, 17 predicted proteins | sample 2277091 | NCBI WGS metagenome assembly SDBS01 (sample SAMN10404972, study PRJNA504765) | marine sediment metagenome | isolation source: marine sediment core GS10_PC15, 163 cmbsf | place: Arctic Ocean: Southern Knipovich Ridge | collected 2010 | reverse complement strand
CTTCCGATCAGTGTTCCAGATCGGGGAGACGCGGAAGGCGCCGGGAGGGGTGGGAAAATGAAGGGTCGTCACGGGTGGGCTCCGGTGCGCCCCTCCCGGATCAGGAGGGGCGCAGAAAGGGGTTTAGAAGGGGATCTCGTCGTCGCTGGGCTCGGGCGCGGGCTGGCCGCCTCCGTAGCCGCCACCACCGTAGCCGCCGCCCTGGCCGCCGCCGTAGCCGCCGCCCTGACCGCCCTCGGTCGCACCCTGGCCACCCTGGGCCTTCTCCGGCTCCTGGACGTAGCCACCCCCAGACGGGGGCCGGAAGCTGCCTTCCTTGTTCCAGGCGTCGGCCCAATCCTGGGCATCGGCGTAAGCCGCTACGGTCTTGCTGCTGTCGGCCACCAGGAACGCTTCCAGTTTGCCAGCTTCGATCACGTCCCCAGGTGTGGAAACGATGATCGGACAGTAGCCACCCCGGAACTCTTCACCGTAGTCGCGGTAGAGTGCAAAGCCCAACTGTACGCGCCAGGCGGCGGGAGGCAGATTGACCTTGTGGGCCACACGGGCCGGCTTGATCAGACGGCTGGCCATGGTGCCGAGCAGTTGGCCCAGGGCCTTCGACTGCAAGCCCTTGCCGGTCAGGACAAAGAGCGGGCCAGAAGCGGCGATCGAAACCTCCGTCTTCTTCTTCTTCTTGCCCTTGCCGGTCGTGGTCTCGATCCGGGGCAGCAGCATGGCCACTACCTGGGTGTGTCCGCGGGCGCGCTTGTTGCCGGGCTGGCTGTTGGCCCAAGCTGTGGCTTCGTCGTACTGGTTCCAGTGGAAACGCTGATCAAACTTGCCCGTGTCTACCACCAGACGGCGACGGCGGCGGATCAGCGCGCAGGGGAGGGTTTCGAGGGTCGCGTAGGTGCGGCCGTTGTCTTCGTACTCACCCGCGCCCATGGCCTTGAGGGTGGGTTCGAGCTTGGCAAAATCGTCCTGATCGATCGGGAACGCGAAAAGGCTCTTGTCTCCGATCTGGACGATTTGGCACCAGGGGTAGGACGCAACGGGCAACTCCGTGGGGACGTTGCTGTAGTCATCGCCAGCTTGCTGCCAGCGGTTGGGTTCACTCATGATTTTGTACTGTCTCCCTGGCAGGCGGCCGGGCCTGCGGGGTCAGATTGAAAACTCCGGCCAGTCGAGGGCGGGAAGGCCCCTGCTTGAGCCCTGGCGTGCCGCTGTTGGCTTTCCAGGGTTCACGTAGGGGTCTACCCAATGGGGTGGAAGGGGAAGAGATGGGAAGCGAGCGCAGGCAGGTCCCTGGGGGTGAAGAGCCCGGCCCCAAGACGCCAGCCGGCGGGTAGACGGGTGACCGCCTGGCCCAGGATCATGACTTCCTGTTGCATGGGCATGGTGTAGAGCGTGGCGATCACTTGCCGGTGGCGCACCGTGGGGCCGGTGATCAGCTCGCCTGCGTCACAGTAGCAACAGCCGTCCCCGGAGCACCAGGAGCACAGGGGGCGGATCTTCCAGGCCGGGCAGTTGTCGGCGCACACAAAGCTGATCGGGTTGACTCGGGCCAGAATGAGGCAGTCATGGTGGCGAGCCTGGACGGTTTGGTATGCCTGAAAGGTCAGGCAGCCCTCTGCATGACAACCGTGGTTGCCATGCGCTTCGCAGGTCAGGTCGTGGCAGGCGTGGCCGCCTACACAGTTGACCTTGGCGGGCAGCTCCAGGGCTGTGTATTCGGCGTCGGTGTTGTCCCACTCGCATCGCGGGCAACCGGGACAGCCGGGGTCATGGACGCCCATCAGGAGCCCGGCCTTTCGACGTCGCCGTCTGCGATGAAACCACGGGTCCGCAGCTCTTCGTGTAGGGCGTTGGCGGTTACCTCGGGATCCCAGCCCAGGGCCACCAGATCGGTCGCCCGGCAGATCAGGACAAAGCAGGTGATCGGGCCGTCGCTTCGATCGGATAGCCAGGTGCGGGCGCTCTTGATCGTGCAAACGGGGGCGTCCATCGCGAGATACCAATCCCCCTCGATCACATAGCCCTCAACCCCCAGCCGGGCGCTCGTGGCCGCGATTGCTACTGGGATCGTGGGGAAGTGCCCGCCAGGCCGGTCATCCAATTGGATAGCGATTGGGCCGCGCTTGGCCTTGGAGCGGATGGCGGAAACGTAGAGGGTTCGGGCGCCCCGTACGAAATTGGCCGAAGCCAGGATCTTGCGGCTCATGGCGTGATCTCGTAGCCGTAAACGTGGTCGCCAACTTCGATCGTGCAACGAGTGATCTTGCGTGAACCGTTGGGGTTCTCGCCCCCAATCCAGGATCCGTCTACCTTCCAAAGCTGTACGTCGAAGGTCTGATCGTCAAACTTCTTGGCGGCCTTGCGGGCGGCATCTTCGGGGCTGGCCGCGTCAAAGTAGTGTCCTTCCCGGTCGGAGTGGACGCATCTGGACGGATAGCGATCGGGCCGCGTAACGCGGTATTCGTTCAGTCTGGGGGGCATGTTCTGGGGTCCTGTGTCAGTGCGGAGAGATCCGCGTGTCAACCACTCAGGAAGGTAGGCGATCGACTTCCCCAGGCCCAGAAACTAAGTGTCAAGAGAATGTCAGCGGCCTCCCTTCTTCTTCGCGGCCCGCTTCCTCGCCTGGCGCATAGACCCCCGATACGGCACCAGTTTGCCTCGGTTGAATGCGGAGTTAGCGATCCCCCAGAGCTGTGACCGCTGGAAGGACATGGCCGCCCGGCCTGACGGGGTGTCAGCAAACCGGAGCTTGCCCGCGTAGCTCTCCAGTCGGCTCTGGAGCTTGAGGTATTCCCGGCACTCGTTGTGGTACTGGCGCGGCCTGCCGCGGGTGCTGGTGGGCTTCGGGAGGGGGCGGCCACAGAGGGTGCAGTCAGCCATTTGGGCTCCGGTGATTAACGGTCCCCTTTAATACCCCAGGAGCGCAAGAGCCGCAAGGCCCCAGGTCTGGAGCCGTCTTCGGAAGGTCGAGGCCAGGGTGGGGTGGTGAGCGGGGTTTCCGTTGCGGGCCAGATGGTGGGGAACATGCCCTGCACCCACCGGCCCCCTATTGGTTGACGGGGGTTCCTGCCCCGCAACGGAAACGCACTACCCCAGACTAACCGCCGGTCTGCCGGGTGTAAACCCGCCTTCCGACTCGGGGATCTGGATCCGGTTCTTGTGGTCGCACTCCAGGACCACGAAGATCGGAACGCCATCGGGATCGATCTTGCAACCCAAGATGTCCGGCCGGTGGGCAGCCTCGGGGCTGTTCAGGAATGCCTGAATCTGATCGAGCCCCCGCACCGTGTGGACCTTCACAGTTGGCCGGGTGCGGGTCAGGCGGCGGGCTTCTATGCGGGCCTCCTCCGGGAGTAGGGGGGTATCCCACTTCTGCTGTTGGTTCCAAGCCTGGACCTGTACCACCAGGTAGGGGATCACCAGCAATGCCAGCAGGACAACTCCGATCAGGTCAAGGATCGGGATCTCATAGGTCAGGGTCATGTCTTCTTCTCTCCAGTTGTGGGCGCCTTGACGCCCTGTAGCTTGTCCCAAGCCAACAGCCCCAGGTCCAGGCGCATGCGGGCACCCTGGGCAGCCTGGTGGGTTTCTTTGGCCTCTATGAAGCTGGACGGCTGGTGGATCAGGCGGATCGCCTTCTGTTCCAGCCGCCGTAACTCACGGGATGCGTTGACTACCTCGATCGCGGCAAGCCAGGTGGAGCCCTTCATTCGTCGTGGTCCCCGTGGCAGTTTTCACATCGGAACACCCACCAGGCCGGGCGCCCGTCTTCGCCAATAGCAAAGCCCGCGATTTGCCAGCCCTGATTGAGGGCTGGACCCAGGCTTTCTTCGCCAATACAGCGCGTGCGGAAGTCGTGCTTGTCGTCTTCGTCGTCTCCCCCACCGTACTGCTGGACCCAGACAAGGAAGGCCAGGACCACGACGAGCACGGTGCCCAGCATGGTTACGAGCGTGTTCACTTGGGCACCTTCCCACGGTTGATCCGGTCGCCGTTGATTGGGGTATCCAGTCGGGCGATCTGCCAGCCGGTCAGGGCAGGCACCTTGCCTGCGATCGACTGGACACACAGGATCGCGTCATCGTAGCAATCTACGGGGAAACGAGGCAGTGGATTGCCACGGAAGGCCAGGCGCCAGACCACGCGGCCCGTGCCTTTCGATCCGCTCGCGTGCCAGCAACAGGCCACTATGCCCCAGGCCCCCGAATCGACGGCCACGCCCTGGAGATCTCGCGTTCCCTTGCGAAGCCTCACAAGGGGCTCAGCCCCGCGCGGAGGAAACAGGCCGTAGCCTGCGGGGAGGGCTCGATCCCGGTCGTACTGGACACGGGGCAAGAATAGGGCCAGTTCCGCGACTCGAGTCACCTGGAGACTGCCGGCCACGTTGATCGGTAGCCGTCCAGTCTCGTAGAGCTGCTGGAGTCGAGATCGGCTGAGGGTCTGAATGTCGATCTCCATCTACAGGCCCTCTGTGTACAGCTTCGCGCCCATGGTTCGAGCCGCCTTGGGGTTGGCCCTGGCCCAAGCTTCGGCTTGGCTGGCGGAGATCCCGCCGGTATCGACTGGCGTTGGGGTGTTGGGTGCCTGCTCCCCAGTGCCTACCCGGTGCGGGGAGGGCGGAGCCGGCGGATCGTTGCGCTCTACCCCAGCCGGTGAGGGCGGGTTGATCGTTTGCTTGTGGGGGTTGCCGGCCAGCATGTTGCCGGCAAGGTTCGCCGTGCGCCCGGCCATGTTGTCGTTTGCCGCGCCCGTCTGAAGGATCCCGCCTATGAGATTGCCCAGCATTCCGCCATCCGGCGCGGTCCCTTCTGGCACCTTGATAAAGCCAGCGATGGACTGCAAAACTTGGGCGTTTGCGTTGACCATATGGGCAGAGCCGATCTGCATCTGCACGTTTGCATCCATGCTGCGGATCAGGGAGTCAACAAGGGCTTTGTTGATCTTGCTTCCGGCTTCCGCGGGCTCCCCATCCCATTCCTCCCCATGCTCTTCGTCGTCGTCGCTCCCGCCCTGCATGATCCGGGTGTGGCTGGCGAGCTTGTTTTTTGTGTTCCCTTTCTCCCGGATGTTGTACTGGATCTGTCCGGAAAAGTCCGATCCGGGGTTGCCTTCGCTGCGCTTCTGGAGGGCGGTAACGATTGCGGGGATCGGGGTATCGAGGTCAAACGATGCCGTCCAAGCCTGGGCCGTGCGCTTCGTCCAGGCTGGCCTGGTGCGGCACTCTACCTCCAGCCGCTTGATCGCTTCGTCCTGTCGGGCATCCTTGATCGCTTCGGAGAGCTGCGGACTGATCCCGTCTTCGCTCTCTCCCTCGCGCCCCTGTAGAACATCCTCGATCGTCGTGCAGTTCATTCCGTGCCCTCCCAGGCGTCTGTGGTTTCAGGATTCAGCCAGGGCAGCCCGTGGGCAACGGCAAAGGATTTGCGCTGCTCTACGTCCGCGGGCTCCCAAATATCACCCGGCAACCCCGGTGCGTGCAAGGCTGCCGATCCGCCTTGGAGTGGTGGGCCGGTATCGCTCGCGGCCAGCTTGTCAATCCAACCGCCAAAGGTGGCACCCTTCAACGGCCAGGGGTGTAGGCGATACGCGCCGATGTTGCCCTCTACGCTGTAGAGCCCACGGAAGGCGGGCACCCCTACTCCATCTCCATCCAGGGTGAAGTAGTGAGAGCCCAAGGGGCCGTTTCGATTCTTTGTCACCCCCAGCACGCGCAAGCCGCTGCCCTCTTGGTAGACGGGACAGATCACGTCTACCAAGTGCTCCAGCTCGCGCAGCCCGGCGGCTTCCCCAGCTTTGTTGTGTTGGAGGATTGCGATCCCCCGTCGGCCTGGCGCGGCCTTGCACCAGGTGCGAAAGAAGATCAAGGCATCGGCCTGGGCCTGGAGGCCGCCCATCTGGGTGATCGAGTCTATGACTACCAGGGCATCGGCGGCCTCTCCGAGGGAAGCGATCAGATCGTTCTGGGTCTCCACTACATGGACCTGGGGCGCTTTGTACTCACCTGGCCAGGAGCGTCGGAGTAAGCGCCCGGCCTCTTCGGGGGTTTGTTCACTGGTTAGCCAGGTGCCCGGCCCCAGGTGGGCAGCAAGGCTGCTCTTGCCACTGCCTGGGCCGCCGTGCAGGGTCAGCACCGCCCCTTCTGGGAACCGCTCGATCGCGGTCCATGGTTGGGACAGCTCCGCCTCTGGTGCCTCCCTCTGGGGGGTGGGCCTGGTGCGTCTGGGATCGAGATCAGCACACCTACAGATCGCGCAAACCAATGAGTCCGGCACATTGGCCGCTCCGCAGTCGTAGCAGTACAAGGGTCTATCTGACTCTTGTTCGCGTCTATCTGACTCCAGCTCACCCCCGAATGCGTTGCTAAAGGTCTCTTCGACTCTAACAGCGTCTCAAGCGCCTGTGAACATTACGATTTAACTTTTAATAAAAAGGATCGCTCTATAGGCATTGGTTCTGCCCATGTAAGAGCCTAAAAATAGGGGTAGCCAAGGCCGATGGCGGCCAACGCGACCGAACCGAAACCTTCACAGCCACGGAGAAACACCAATGGCGACAAACCTGGGCCTCCTCTCGATCTTGGGACAGGGCATTACCAACGTCGGGGCTACCAGCCTCGCCGCTCGCAACCCTCAGCAAACCCTTCGCTGGAACCCCTGGGGCTGGAAAGACGCTTTCTACACGGATCCCCGACTGTGGGCTGCCGTGGGTGGTCTGGCCATGCCGGCCATGGGCTGGGGACCGGCCTGGGCTCAGAAGACCGCCGAAGTGATCGGCATGGGTGCTGGTCACTCCATGCTGGCCACGGAAACCATGCGCTACTGGGCTACTCGTGGCCCGGCTGGTGCCCAGAACCAGATCCCGGCCCCGCAGAGCCAGGCGCAGTTGCCTCCCCCGGCAGCCAGCACCCCGGCGGGCGGCGGCCTCTCTTCGATGTTCCAGCGCCCCGTGGCGGCCTTCCAGCAGTGGCGCCAGGGTTCCTACTCGTAGGACGACCTGAGAACCGCGCAGCAGGAGCGCTCTTTGTCTACGGTGATTGAAATCGACCCCCAGACCGGCAACGTGCTGGGGGTCCAGGAGTACGCCCCTGGCGACGAGTCGATCGGCTCGGACGGGGGATATGGCTTCGGCTACGACAACACAGGCGCCTGGCGTCTGGGTTGCGCGCCGATCTTCAACGCTGATCAGTTCGGCGTGGTTGGGCTCCTGACCCTTGCTTCATTGGCCAAACGCTTCGGCCCGGTCGTTGCTCGGAGGATTGCCGCCAGGCGAGCCCAGCAGCAGCAGCAACCGCAGGCCCCGCAGCAGCCGGCCTACTCCCCTTACCCGCCGCCCGGTGTAGCGGCACCCCAACCACAACCCCAGATAGCAGATCCGGCGCACCAGCAACGGCCAGGTTTGTTCACACGCTTTCGCAGTCGCTTTGGCGCTGCTGAGGATGGAGATACTATGCCTCTCCCAGGCCCCCGTCCCCGCTGCCGGATTGTCCGGCGTGGCGGGAAGAAGTTTGCTCAGGACGAATTCGGAAACGAAGTCGAAGTCATGGATGATGGCTACCCCGAGCAGGACTTTTCTGGTGATCACGACGACGACGACGACGACTACCTCGGTGGCGAAGACGGAGACGACGACGAGTACGAGGAGACCAACGAGGCCGCCGACGAGCTGCTCGGTGCCGCCTACGACGACGACGACGACGAGTTCGGCGGCAAGGAAGAGCGTCTGGACAAGAAGATCAGCCGGCTCCAGGATCGTCTGGAGAAGATCAAGGACAAGAGCGACGACATGCGCGGCCCCTTCAAGAAGGCCCGTCGCAAGAAGCTCGCCAAGCGCGCCAGGAAGCTGCGGACGCGGATCAGCAAGCTGAGCCGCAAGATGAACAAGGCTCGCAGCGAGCGCGTCAAGGTCAAGCAGGCCATCGCTGCTGCCGTTGTCGGTGGCGCCGTCGCTGGAGTGGTCTCCCGCTCCTCCGTCAACGCTCCTTCGGCCCTGGCTTCGTCCCCGAAGATCCAGGACGCGGTTCGCCGCGCACAGGTGGCAGCCGGTATGTCCTTCCAGGTCTCCCAGACCCCCGCCGGCTCCGGTCGCCTCAACCGGATCCAGATGTACGCCGACCGGGATGCTTCGCCGCTCCTGGCCCGCAACGCCCTGACGGTTCCGGCCGCCCTGGTGACCGCCGAAACCCTTCTCACTACCGAAAGCGTGCCCTACCTCAAGAGCACGATCGTGGGCTTCACCGCTACGACCTTCGGCACTGCGATCGGCAACGGAGCGATCGGCCGCGTCCGTGACTTCAAGATCAAGGGTGGAGCTACCTTGTTCGCTGGCGAAGGCCCCGCGAACGCGGAAGACTTCAACACCGATCTTGATCACCTGATCGGACTGAGGGCTTACCCGCCCCTGGAAGATCCCAACTTCGCCACCGTCCAGGTGAGCGCGGAAGGTGACCTGGATGACGTGGTGATCATCTCGTGTCAGGCCGTGGTGGACATCCGCTACGACGACGTGCACGGTCCCGGAGTGGTCGGCCCCTACGCCGGCTGATCCCAGCCCTACGCAGCCCCCGGCCCATCCAGGTCGGGGGCTGCCCTGCTTCCCCCCCCCTCTACCTTTTTCCTCCTGCTGGAGACCCCTGACCAATGGCAAACAACCGCCTCAATATCCCCCTCGCCGACGCGTCCAATGTGGGCGCAGCGGTCACCGCGGGCCTTGCCCGCCCACTCCCCAAGGGGGTCGACCTGGCTGGCCTCGTGGCCCTCGTCACAAGCTCCGGCTTCAACGCGGGCACGATCCAGCCCATCCTGGAAGGCGCCTGCGTTGTCGATGGAGACGATCCCGATGACGCCGGTCAGTTCTACTTCCCCGTTGTGGACGGTGACGGCACGGCCGTGGGCGTCAACGGCTCAGAGCGGATCGGCCTGGCAGCTACCGAGTTGGTTGGCCTCCAAGGCATGACCCACATTCGGTCTACCTTCCTCATTGTGGGCGGCCCGCCTGATGATCTGTCTACCGTCTCGTTCCAGATCACGGCCGACTTCAACGACTGATGCCAGTCCGCCCCCGACTCCAACTGACACCCCAGGACGCAGCGATCATGCTGTCGGGCCTGGTGGCGGTGAACCGCGCTCAGATGGAACGTGCAGGGCCGGGGCGGCCTCGTATCCGAGACCTGATCGCGTCCGGGCAGCTCCGCTACTCCCCGGTCGATCCCAACGAACACTGGCAGACCTATGACGAAGTGTTGGGAGTCATGGAGCGGGACGGCGCAGCCTACGCCGACTGTGAAGATCTGGCGAGCATGGCCGCCGCTGAAATGAACATCGATCAGGGGGCCGCGGACTACGATCCATCGGCTCGTGTGGTCGTCTACCGAACCGGCCCCTCAATGTCCCATGTGATCGTAGAATCCAAGCGCTTCGGCCATCTGGATCCCTCGAAAAGTGCGGGCATGGGCTGGCGTGACGATTAGCCTGGGAGGGCTGTACAAATGCAACTAAGAGCGATCAGACCGTCAGGGACCGCCCGCAACCGCAAGCCGGGCCAGATCTTCTCTACCGGCGTGAACAGTGCCGGGCTTCCACGTCCCGATGGCCAGCCTGGCCTGGTGCCTGTGCGCGGGCTTTGGATCAATTTGGTGACTGACAGCCAGTCAGACGCAGTCCTGTGCCGCCTGACCGTGGGTGAGCCCTTGGGTGGGGGCGAGCTGCAACGGCTCTTCACCCTGACCCGTAAGGGGGTCTGGCTTGAGGTCACGTCCTGGGGTGTGGTCACCCTGGAGGCCGTCAGCTACTCGTCTGACCCTGACGAAAAGACGGAGATCACCTACACCTGGACTACCCAGCCGCCCCGGATCGCGGACGATCTGGAGTTGGTGCAGGTCATTGCGATCGGGGTTGCCCAGGCAATCCCCGAGGGTGCCCGTCGCGTGGCCCTGAGTCTGGCTGACGCTGGGTGGGTCTGGGTCACCGATCAGGGTGCCCCGGTTTTGCTGGTGGTCCAGCCCCAGCCAGGCGGGGGTTTTGTCAATGAGGTTTTGGGAGCCACCTTTACCGCGACCGTTGTCAACACGGCCCGCTGGAGTCTGACCCGCCCATGATCAAGTTTGAGAAAGGCGAAGCAACCGCGATCGGCGTTGGGCTCCTGGTGGGCTTTGGCGTGGGCGCCTTGACTATGGCCAAAGTCGCGGACTTCAAACCGAAGTTGGACGTGAACGTGCGTCTACGCGGCAAGGTCCCGATCAGCCTGGCGGGCCAGCCTGACGCCCCGACCTTTGCCCCTCCCGTTCAGGAGCCGGTGGCTATCTTTGGCCAGGCTCCGACGGGCACTTTCGGCCAGGCACCCCCTACGGGGCCGGACACCCCTCAGACGTCCGATCCTGACGATCCTCTCTCCGCTTCGGTCGCGGGGGCGTTCGGTGTTGCTCCAGAGCCTGTTTCAGCCCTCCCAGGCGCGGGCAACGGAGCAGCACCGGGCGCCCGTTTTGGAGGCCCCATGCTTTCTGCAATTTTCAGGCACCCGATCCCCGTCCAGCAGATGGGCGCAGATACCCCGCCACCCGTCGTGCCTGGTGCGTCCTACACCCAGGCTTCGGTAGAGCCTGGCGCGACCACCACAGGCGCCTGGGTAGAGCGCGTTGGCCTGGACGGCAGCAAGGCTCCCGGCCGCCCTGCCCTGGCCGCATGGATGGACCGCCTTGGGGCCTCCGCGGGCTCTCTCTACCAGCAGATCACGAACGCCGCCTCAGCAGCCCTGGCCGACGTCCAGGCACGAGGGGGCGAAGCCTACCGAGCGCAGGTCGAAGGCTTCCTCGCCAACCTGACCGCAACACGGGCTGATCTGGACACTTGGTATCTACGGATCAAGGCCATGCCACAGGGGCCGGAGCGGGAGGCCGAAGCCAAGAAGTGGGCCGCCCTGGTGTCCCAATACAGCGACCTGGCCAAAGGCTTTTACCAGGACACCCAGCAACTGCTGGGCGTGGCTCCCGCTGTCCTGATCGTGGGCTCCGTTGCAGTCGGCCTGGCCGCCGTGGCTTGGGCCATTGTGGCCTACCAACACGCGGCCAGCCTCCGTGATCAGGTAGCCCTCCAAAAGGCTGATCTGGAGGCCCGCGTGCAGGCTGCCCAAGAGGGCTACCGCTTGCAGCGCCCGACGACCCCCACCCCCGGCATGGGGCCTGGCGGAGCCATCGCCCTCGGGATCGGCCTTTCTGCCCTGGGCTTGCTCGCCTACCAGAACCGTTCTACTCTCGCTCGTAACTTCTCGTAACAACCGCCCTGGGAGGCCCTAAATGCCCGCTCGCCGCTTTGCAATCCGCACCCTTACCAAGCTCTCCGTAGCCGTGGCCGCTGCTCTCACGTCGGGCCGGGTGGGCCGCATTCTGAGCCCGATCCTTCTTGAGGATGGCAACGTCAGCCCCGACAAAGCCGAAGCCCTGATCCGTCTGAGCTTGGGGGAGGCCCCCAACGTGATCCGCTACACGTTGGGCGGGGTCGATCTGGTGGACAGCGAACAGTTCACGATCAGCACAATCAGCTGGATTGGTGACTCTGCCCACCCGCTGACCACCCAGGGCGTAACCTACATCATCCAGCGGAGCGAGTCGATGATGGGGTTGTTCTACCTGTTG
>SDBS01006211.1_pt1 | contig 11623 bp, 10 predicted proteins | sample 2277091 | NCBI WGS metagenome assembly SDBS01 (sample SAMN10404972, study PRJNA504765) | marine sediment metagenome | isolation source: marine sediment core GS10_PC15, 163 cmbsf | place: Arctic Ocean: Southern Knipovich Ridge | collected 2010 | reverse complement strand
TTAGAAGTAAGGACCCGGTTCCAGCGGCCACTGAACAGAGGGTATAAAATGCCAAAATTTTCATACCAGGCCATCAATGAAAAAGGAAAAACCATTTCCGATGTGGTGGAAGCCGACTCGATTGAAATGGCAAATAACATAATACTTGCCCGTGGATACATACCGACCGGTGTTATCTCGAAAGGAGATGTTACACCCGCGCTGAGCTGGACAGGTATCAAAGAAAGATTGACTCCTGTCAGGACCCCTGAACTGATACTCTTTACCAAGCAGTTCAGGACCATGCTCCGGTCAGGCGTATCCATCATGAAATTATTACAGGTTCTGGAGGATCAGACCGAAAATCTGGTTCTGAAAAAGATCATTTTTTCCATGTCACAGGACATCAAGGACGGCGCAAGTCTTCATGATGCCTTTGCAAAACATCCCAAGACATTCTCAAATCTATACTGCGGTATGGTGCGGGCCGGAGAAGCCAGCGAGGCGCTTCCGGATATCCTTGATCGCATGATATATATCCTGGATCATGAAAACAAGATCAAATCGGATATCAAATCCGCCCTCCAATACCCGATAATTGTTATCTCCTTTCTGTGTATGGCATTTTTTGTTCTGTTGACCTTTGTAATCCCAAAATTTGTCAACATTTTCATGCGCGCCGGCCTGGAGCTTCCCATACCAACCAAGATATGTATGCTGATGTATTACTTTATGGTCAATTACTGGTATATGCTTGCCGGCGGTCTGCTTGCGATAGGAGTGGGATTGAGCTTCTATTTAAGGACTGCACAAGGAAAGTTCATCCGCGACGCTTTTCTGATGAAGCTACCCATTCTTGGCCCTTTATTCGTAAAGTCCGCCATGTCCCGATTTGCCAGTATATTTTCTATCCTGCAATCAAGCGGTGTGCCTGTTCTTGATTCGATGAAAATCTTGTCCGGCACCATCGGAAATACCGCCATCTCACGAGAATTTGATAAGATATTCGATCAGCTTGAAGAAGGGCGCGGAATATCCAAACCATTGGAGTCTGCTAAATATTTTACACCGATTGTTGTCAATATGGTTGCCGTAGGGGAAGAGTCCGGAAATCTGGATGAAATGCTAAAAGAGGTTGCAGATCATTACGATGTTGAGCTGGAGTATGCCATGAAAAAGTTAACCGACGCCATCGGTCCCTTGCTAACGATCGGTTTGGCCGCGGTGGTGGGGTTTTTTGCACTGGCAATATTCCTCCCCATGTGGGATCTGGTTGGGATTGTAAAATAAAATTATGAAACGGTACAGCTTTTACATAAGCCTTTATATTATCATACCGGTGATTTTTGCCGGTTTCTCCATTCTTTCGGTTATTGTTTCCTTCCGTATTACTGAGCATTACATGCGGCAGGGGATAAAATTGACCGGGCCGATATTCTTCTTGGCCGTGCTTATTGCCCTCGTCGCTTTTGTTTGCGGTCTTCTGGTGGTGCGGTTTCTTTTGAAGCCGGTTCAAGCTTTTGTAGAAAAAGCAAAACAGCTTCCGGCCTTATCAGTCCATGGTGATGAAAAGAGTGAGAGTATCAAGGGAGATGAGATTCAACGTTTTACCCAGGTGTTCAAGAAGGTTACTGATGTGCTCAGCAAGGTTGACGCTCGGCAGCTTTTCCCGGAAGTTATAGGGGAGAGCATGGCCATGCGGGGTGTGCTGAGCCAGATTATGAAAGTCGCTCCTACCGATTCTACGGTTTTGATACTTGGTGAAAGCGGAACCGGCAAGGAGCTTGTGGCCACCAGTATTTATGACCATAGCCTTCGTTGTGACAAACCGTTTGTCAAGATTAATTGTGTGGCAATTCCCGGAGAATTGCTGGAGAGCGAACTTTTTGGTCATGAAAAAGGCGCCTTTACCGGTGCAACATCTCGTAAGCCCGGTAAGTTTGAAATCGCAAATAAAGGGACTATCTTTCTGGATGAGATCGGTGATATGCCCTTGCCTCTCCAGGCCAAACTCCTTCGCGTACTTCAGGAGAGGGAATTTGACAGGGTGGGAGGAAACAGGCCCATCAAGGTGGATGTCCGTTTTATAGCGGCATCCAACAAGGATCTTGAAAAGATGGTTGAGCAGGGATTGTTCAGGGAAGATCTTTATTACCGTCTCAATGTATTTTCGCTCCGCTTGCCGCCACTGTGTGAAAGGAAAGAAGACATACCCCTTTTGGTGGACAATTTTCTAAAAAAATCGCCGAAATCGGCAAAGATCTATTCAATGTCGTTGCAAATGCTTATGGGTTATTCTTGGCCGGGAAATATCAGGGAGCTTCAAAATACCATGGAAAGGGCTGCGGTTTTGTGTGATAAAGGAATTATCGAAGTACGTCACCTGCCGGAGAATATAATAGATGGACTGGGAGATCATTTTCTTGAAGAATCGACAGAACCCTCATCATCTTCCATCGATGATCAATTGCGTGAAATTGAAAAGGGCATGATTGTTGAAGCGCTGAGAAAAGCAGAGGGGGTTCAGGCCAAGGCCGCCGAGATACTGGGTATCAACCAGAGGAGCCTATGGCACCGGGTAAAGAAACACAGAATTGACGCGGGTTCCTTTAAAAATTAATAAAATAATAATGGTCGATCTACAAATTTTGCAGATCGGCAATAATTGATCTACAAATATTGTAGATTTATAAAATTGATGTTGTGGGCTGTAATGTAAAGCTGGGTTACAAACCGCTAATCTTTTGAATATAAAGTAATAAATTCCATCAAGACCCAACCTAATACGCCTTTTTGCACACCTGTATTTAAAAAACCATAATATTGGCACAATATTTGCCTTAAATAATAACGAAAGCATGTTTTATAGGATGAATTTTGCAACCGGAAGGAAACTGAATTACTTTTATAAACATAGGTGATATATTCAATAATATAGGAGGGACAACTTAATGAAATTAATGAAAAAGAAATCAAAGAATGAAGAGGGTTTTACACTAATTGAGATCATCGCCGTACTGGTAATCATGGGTATACTGGCGGCCGTTGCCATACCCAAGTTCTTTGATCTACAGGCCAGAGCAAGGGAAAAAGCAATTTATACTGCTTTATCCGAAATGAAGGTTCGCGTAAATCAACGTTTTGCCAGCCAGTTGCTGGATGGCGTAGTTGTTGATAGTGTCGACTATTCTGAAGCTAACGTGGGCACGAACTTAGGCAATGATTTTGAAATTTCTAATTGGGGTTGGGGTGCTGGTAGTACTCAGGTAGAGTTTGATTTAATATACTATCCTAATCCCGATAATCACGCCCTAAACCCTGTAAGCACAACCGCTTATTTAGATTTGCCACAGACCGGTTTATAACAATTTCTAAGTTTTGTAAGTGCAGGTTTTTAAAGAGTCGGGCTCTTGTTATTGGCCCGGCTCTTTTTTTTGATAAGCAGCATTCAATAGTTCGCTCAGACTATCAGATTGATCCGCCATCGTACTCTTTATGCCGTTTACAATTCTTTCAATTCTGGAATAATCTAAGCAATTTAATTCATTATGAAAATTCAATAAAATTTCCGGCAGTTCTTTTTCCTTGATAAGCCCCATTACATGAAACACTCTTTGTTTTAAAGCTTCCTGATTTTCCAGCAGGTAATAGATTTCGATGAGGGCTAGATTTACCGGAAATTGGTCAGGAAATTGTTCAAGATGTCTTTTAAAGAAAAAGGAAGATTTTGTTAAATCATTTTTCAGCCGAAAGGCTTCTCCAATCAGGTAATTTTTATTAGACTTCATTCCTTTGTTTGCTTCTTTAATAGCCTTATCCGGATCACCTTTCTTTAATAAGATAAGACTCAGTGTGCTGTGAAATCTATTTGAATCAGGGTGTAGCTGGATCGCTTTTTTGATGTATTTTTCTGCATTCGTTAAATCGTTCTTATAGAACATAATTGTTGCGATTTTATTCAATGCATCTGAATGGTTGGGGACATGCCTAAGGATTTTGTAAAATTGCTCGAGCGCTTTATCATACTCTTCAGTAATGTTAAGATAATATATTCCAAGTCTAAAGTGCGTGTTAAGTTTTTGGTGGATACTTGCACCCGGCTTTGCATCTAAAGACTTTTTCAACTCAGAAAAACCTTCTTCATAATTGCCGAAGATTAATAAACCATCTCCCAGGTTATGATGGGGCCGATGTAAGTTTGGAGACTTTTTTATATTATCATGCCAGAGTGTTATGGTATCTTTAAAAATCGCATTTCGTATATGGGTTGTATGCCCCTGAACGGCAATAAGGACAACAATACAAAAAGACATGATCAACTGGATGGATTTTTTGTAAGAAAAATAATCGAGAATATTTATTATCAAAATCGTTATAGGCAAAAAAATGAACATTGAGGGTAAATAGTTTGTATGTTCAAATATAAGCTCCAGGGGAATGATCGATCCCTCAATAATATGGTTTGCAAAAAAGAAGATGATACAAAAGGAAATCAGCGGCCATTTCCGTCCAACCCAAAACGCGATGAATATAATAATCAAGATGATAAAAATGGCGGGAAGAGTGGTCCAGGGTGTCAACAGGGATCTGGATATTTCAATATCATGGAGCATAGTCAGACGCGAATTGATCGGATAGAGGATCAGGCTTATATAAAAAAGGATCACACGGGGCTCTGTAAGGATTCTTTCCCAGGGTGTGAACGGCCGGAATTTGTAATTATCGAAAATAGTTGATAGGTCCACGTAAAAATGGCCTAACACCAGGATAATTAGAAGGGGAAGTATGACAATCTTTAGGTTTTTTTTCACATTTTCGCTGGTCAACCCCTGAATGAGAAACAGGTCGTACAAAAAAATGCTCACCGGCAGCATGGCTGCATTTTCCTTGCTTGCAAACGATAGCATTGCTGCAATTCCACAAAGCGCAAAGAGAGCAATCCGTTTTTTTGTGCTACTTGCTGTCCGGCCTTTGAGATAAAAATACATGGCCATGATATAAAACATGCCCGCCATACTTGCCATCCGCTGTACGATGTAGGTAACGGCGGTGACCTGTATGGGATGTGTGGCCCAAAAAAAGACGGAAAGGAGTGCAACGGCGTAAGCATTTTTTTCATAACGGCCGTTCAGTAAGGGAAGTCGTAATGTGTTGTAGATAATCAGAAAAAGAAAAATAGACGCCAGATAATGAATGGCAAAATTGACCACATGGTATCCGAAAACGTTGCCGCCGCCAATATGGTAGTTGAGGGCAAAAGTGAGATAGGATAGGGGGCGGATGATCCCCTTCTTTTCAAAACCCTTAACATGAAAAGTTTTTATTATGTTTTCCCAGGAGAGCGTCTTCAGATGCACATTTTCATTTTTAACAATATTAGCAAAGTCGTCAAATTGCCATGCGCAATGAAAACTGTTGCCATAGATGATGATAAGCAAAACAAAGAGGGCTATAAAAGTAAACGCGTACCTTTTAGCATCAGGAAAATGCCATTTCAGATTCAAATCAAATGAATTCTCTTTACTGATCATTATATACAGTCTTTTTTAATTTTCATTCCCCACCAAAACCCTCCCCCTCAGACAAGTTATCTTGTGCCTCAAGCAAACTTACTTTCTGGGCAAGATTTTTTATCTGATCATTCAGGAGGGATATTTTTATAGCAGAATGAAGAGCAATCAACATAAGAAAGATGATTCCAAAAATAAAAAGCGTAGTTGTAGGTACAACTGCACCAATAAATTTTGTCAACAGCATTAATAAATCATACCACAGAACCAGTATCAGTATCACAAAACCTGTCAGAAGCCACAGCCATGAATACTCTTCTCTCAGTTTCCCTCTTTTAACAAGATAGATAATTGTGATAAATATTGAAAGACTGGTAATAACTGCAAACATTTTTTGTTGTAGTATCATTTATTAATCTCCTCATTATAGATTATAAAATACAATCAATTTTACCTTTCAATGAAGTCTATTTTCGAGATTTCTCTCTTATTAGAGCAATAAAAATAGATAGGAACATTTTGAAAAAATAGTACACTAATGTAAAAAAACCTTTATGCATACTTCGTCCGGCAGGATTTACATCCATAACGACCGGGATTTCTTTAATTGTAAAACCCATACGATGAAGCGTGATTATGATGTTTGCATCGGGATAGTCACAAGGAAAACTGTCTTGTGTAAAAAAGGTAAACACTTTCCTATTTAAACACTGATAACCTGAGGTAGGATCTGTAATTCTTTCACCGCAAATTATCTGTATGATGAAGGTGAAAAGACCGATGCCGATAGATTTTAAAACTCCGGCCTTATAATTACCCTCTCCCAGGAATCTCGAACCAACAACTACATCACATTCACGGGATTCGATCTGCTTAAAAAATTCAGGAATGGCGTTTGGGTCGTGTTGTCCGTCGCCGTCCATCTGTAACAGGAAATCGTATTTTTTCTTTACAGCGTATTTATAACCTGTCTGAAGAGCTACGCCGTAGCCCATGTTAAAAGGATGGCGGATTACAAATGCCCCTGCGTTTCCGGCCTTTTCGGCGGTATGGTCTTTTGAGCCATCATCAATGACGATTATATCTGCATCAGTCTGGTTTTTTATTCCGGCTATCACTGAAGCAATATTCTCTTCCTCATTGAACGCTGGAATTATGATACATTTTTTTTTCATGATCAAATGGGAAAATATTATAATGCCTGAGAGTTAAAACAAACAACCCCAACACTTATTATAAAGATACCCAGCCATTGAATAAGAGATAACCTTTCACCCAAAACTATCCAGCTTGCCAAAGCCAGAAGTATGTAAAAGAATGCCCCGGACATTGTGATCAAATATACGAGTTGGGTTCTTGAAAGGACATAAATCCAGAACAGAGCGATGACTCCTTGAAGGAAAAAAGCACCCATAACATAATGAGAGCGCATTACCCTGAATATTTCGACCATTACTCCGGATGAAAAGTCAATACCTCCCAACAGGAGAAGACCTTTTTTTAGTGTTATCTGCGCAATGATTGTGCCAAAAGCTATAATGGATATAAAAAATATATTCGTAGGCATTGGATAATTTCTCCATAATTTTAAATGTATCTTAATGATGCTTTATCAGACTTTTTCTTGTTCTGATAGATTCATACCTAGTGTCCATCCAGAAATAGTAGATTTTGGTTCAAGACAAGGCCGCAGGATTTTTTCGACCGCAGTCGTAATGTGCCTACGTCGAGGATCGAAAAAATCCGAGAACGCAGTATTGGGCCGAAAGATGCTGTTTCTGGATGGACACTACCTAAATTCTGCATATATTTAATTATTTTTATCAGCCGCCATTATACAGTGGAGAGAGATTTGCCAGAGAAAAAATGGGATATTTCGAGAAAAAACTGTATTGAAGCCGTTTCTTTTCAACAAATCGCGCGTATCATGAGGCGTCCATTGCCTGACATGCCCCGGATCATACGCCGCTTCACGAAAACGTAAAGTAAGGATTCTTGCTATCTTGAAAACCCTGTCATTGGGAAATACGATCACCAGCCTTCCGTCAGGAACCAGAATCCTGCGAATTTCTTGAATAGCTGTTTCAGGGTGCTCCAAATGTTCGATGACTTCCATAAAAAGCACAAAGTTCACACTTCTGGAAAGAAATGGCAGATTATACACATCGCCTTGCACAGCTCTGCATCCGTGGCGTTTGCAGATGTCGACATTTTCAGGCAGGGTGTCTATTCCAATAACTTTTCTCTCCGGAAATAATCGATGTATCTTCTCTAAAGTGATACCCTCCCCGCAGCCGATATCCACAATTGTTTGGTCGGTGGGTCGAACAAGATTCAAGGCCGTCTGATCCCTTTTATCCCAATGCCGGCGGCCAATGCCGCTTTTTGCATATTGATCCCGCTGATAAATTGCCTCCTGCTGTTGATTTAATTCCGTAACAGGCATTTTTATCGCTTTCTCATTCCTAAAATTTCAACTATGGGTAGATGGAATTTCCAGATCAAATTGAACATATCAAGATTGCTTAAACCATGTTTCTTAAGAATTATTCGTCGTTTTACCAGCATGGCCGGCAGTTTTGCGAACATATCAACATAGGCCTTAAAATAGGTTGATACTATTGCCGGCCAATCGTTATTTTTTGTGAATTGATTAAGTTCACCGGTGCGCTTTAAAATAGAATATCCCTGAGCAAGATAACGAAAGACGGTAATAATCGGAATAGCAGCAAGAAGAAACCAGGGGAAATTTTTTATAGCCACCCATAAATGGTTTCGCTCCACCCAATAAACTTTTTGCAGGGAAAACTTTCCCCCGGTCATGGAATAAAAATGCTTAACATAAGCACCGGGCGCGACAACTATTTTCCAGCCGGCTTTGCGCAGGCGGAGCCCCAGATCCGTATCTTCGCAATAGGAAAAAAAATCCTCGTCAAAAAGTCCGACCTCCTTCAGTACGTCCAATCTCAACAAACAAGCACAACCGCTAAACAGCAAGACTTCTTTGGCTTGTGTGAGTTTCGGTACGGGCATGCCACGCATTGACTGTCGCGACATTCCGTCGAATCCAATGCCGACGCCGCATGAATCCAACACTTCCGGTCGGTTTCCGTCAATAATTATTGAGGCTGCCGCGGCGATTGACGAATTGGCTTCTGCCGTTGCAACCATAGAGCTTATCCATTGAGGCTCGGCCAGAGCATCGTTGTTGATGAGGGCAATATATTTACCTTGCGATATTTCAATGCCACGGTTGTTTCCTCCTGCAAAACCATGATTCCTGTCCAGCCTTATCATGCGAACTTCCGGAAATTCCTTTGCCAGCATACCTTGCACATCTTCATAAGAGCCGTTATCAACAACAACAACTTCAATCGGCTCATAATCCTGTATGTAAAGGCTATCCAGGCAATTCCTGAGCAGATCAAGTTTGTTCATCGTCACAACAATTATTGATACCAATGGCCTGGTTTGAACCATTTTTCTTAGACCTGCTTTTATATGTTGAAAAATTAGTGTTTAAAGCGCAGCTGTTTTTCCAAATATTGATTGCAAGAATCCATAAAAAGCCTTTAACATCCTAATAGAATTTAGCGGATTGGATGCTAATCTTTTAATATAATTTCCTATGATTCGGGGCCGCAAATAGAATTCTTTCATAAAACGTTGCTGAAAGTACAAAAGTTTTTCTTTAGATAAACCATTTGGAACGAAAACCACATTGAGCACATTCATTTTATCAAAGTCATTTTCAATTGTTCCGTATTGCTCTGCAATGTCATACATTTGTGAGCCAGGAAAAGGTGTTAGCATAAAAACGCTGACATCGGCCAGTGGTATTCTTTTCGCAAAGCGGATGGAGTTTTTCATTGTTTTTTCGGTTTCAAAAGGCAGCCCAAAGATGAAATATCCCTTGGCCAAGATACCGGCTTTATGGGTTAAGCTGACCGCTTTTTCAACCTGTTCAATTGTAATATCCTTCTTGGCAAAGTCGAGGATTTTTTGGCTGGCTGATTCTATACCATAATTGATTTGCCAGCAACCCGAGCGCTTCATCAATTTAAGCAAGGCGAGATCGTTCACGGAATTGACCCTGCCGCTGCAACTCCAGGCAATATCAAATTTGGCTTTTAATAAGCCTTCGCATATCTCAGCCACCCGTTCCTGTTTTACAAGAAATTGGTCATCTTCAAAAATGACCTCCTTTGTTTTGAAATGTTTTACTAATAAATCGACCATTTCCAATACATATTCCGGGCTGTGAAATCTGACCCGGCGACTAAACACCGAAGTGTCACAAAAAATACACTTATGCGGACAACCCCTTGAAGATATGATGTGTGTCGAAGGAAGTCTTTTGTATTTAAACAGAGCAGGATGATATTTTGAAGGAAAATCATCCAATAATTCCCAGGCAGGAAACGGGAGGGAGTCCAGATTCATGATTGGGGGGCGGGGAGGGTTAATGCGGACTCTTCCGTTTTCCCGAAATGCAACGCCAGGTACATTCGATGGTTTCCTGTTTGAGGTTAAAGCATCAACCAATTCAATAATTGTAAACTCACCTTCTCCAACAACCCCATAGTTAAAAACAGGATAATCCTTTAGCGTTTTTTCGGGGATTGCCGTAAAGTGCGGCCCACCGATCAGAATCGGTATGGATGGATAGAGGTCTTTGACCATGGAGGCCATTTTAAATGTCTTGAAAATTGAAGGCGTGACCGCTGTGAAACCGACTATATCAGGTTGAAATTTTTTAATTTCTTCTAAAGTTTCTTTATTGTCTATAATTTGTGCAGTGGAATCAATTATACGGACGCGGTGTCCGGATTTACGCAATACCGACCCCAACATAAGAAGCCCCAGATGCGGAAGCGTGGACCCGACTGAAGCCAGGTCTCCATACCTTTCATACAAGGAATAAGGTGCATTTGCCAACAATATTGCAGCCATTATTATTTAATCCTTCACTTATTACGTCCGGCCTAGGGCATATTCTCATCTAAAGAACAGGATACTTTCTCTTCCTGGATCATTCTGTGAGCATTTTCATCAAATGTGAACCGTCTCTGGCGCCGACAATTTGACTATGCTATCAATATTATTAATATTTTTAAGTGCATATGTCAAGTGTAGATGTGTATATACATATTATGGATAAAAAAGAGATGATGTTTGCTTTTTAAGAATTCTCTTTGACCTGAATAGCTATTAATGATAATAATATTTAACTTGTTGCAACTCTTCACCGATAGCAGAGCATTAAATAACATGACCGATATGAGAATCAAAAATGATACAGGCTTTACATTAATCGAAATTATAATGGTTTTGGTTGTCGCAGCTATAGTCAGTGTTATCATTCTCCACCGATTGATGAGCACAGGTACAGAACTGATTGCTCAAACCGACGTAATCAAGACTCACCTGCGTTATGCCCAGGCAAGGGCCATGAGTTCAGATGTTATATGGGGAGTTGAATTTAAAGGGAGTACATACTCACTTTTTAAAAATGGCAACACAAGTGATACTGTTACTTTACCAGGTGAGCAATCTAATACCTTAAACCTGCCTTCAGGAATTAATGCAACCGAGATCGCCTCCTTTGATTCCTGGGGAAAACCCTATAATGATGCCTCAGGCCAAACAGTCCATCCAGGAGGACAAATAGGGGGGTTGTCCATCAACGTCACACCAAACACCGGATTTATCGAATGAGAACAAAATATAACACTAACAAAAATAACAGTGGATTTACAATTTTGGAAATTATCGTTACAATTGTAGTTGCAGCTATCCTTGGCACGGTTTTAGTCCAGGTTATGAGCACAAGTTTGACACGGAGTTCTGTACCGATAACCTTATTAAAGAATACATTTTCATTAAGTCAGATCATAGAAGAAATGACCGCCGACTACGAAGAATTGTATGATGAACTTATAAAAGAATATGACATATCAACGCTAAAAACAAATATTGAAGGTGGATATGATGATATGAACGACCCTTATTACGGCCAGTATTCAATAGATTATATAGATTATATAACGTTTGATGGAAGTTATAATGAGATTGCGGATACATCAGGCGATGACATAATCTTAAAAGCTACCATATCGTCAAATAACCAGTCA
>SDBS01006210.1_pt1 | contig 11625 bp, 9 predicted proteins | sample 2277091 | NCBI WGS metagenome assembly SDBS01 (sample SAMN10404972, study PRJNA504765) | marine sediment metagenome | isolation source: marine sediment core GS10_PC15, 163 cmbsf | place: Arctic Ocean: Southern Knipovich Ridge | collected 2010 | reverse complement strand
CATCAAACCACTGCCAAACTCGAACATTTCTTTTATGAATATCATGGGAGTCCATGATTGTTTTTAATGACCCATCTGTATCATCAAATGTAACTGATAACTCCTGAGAGGATTCGTGATCTGTTATTGCAACAACATCATCTATGTTGCCTAGGGTTAAAATCTTACCGGACACACTTGTTCCAACATCCCTGTCTGCATACATTTCCCACCCGCCATCTTGGACCCATTGGACCTCAATAATAACTACTGGTTCTGTACCTAATCGAGTACGAAGTTTCGCTAAAGCTACCGCTGATATAGTTCTCATATTAAATCCCCTTCAAACTCAATGTTTACTTCTACCATATCACCACCCCCGCCTGGGGCTCCTCGTTTCACTGTATTAAAGTCCATCGGATTAGTTTTAATGTAACCCGCCCAATCCCTATCTAAGTGATCAGTTATTTGAATCTCTTTTGATACGTAGGATAATAAGAACCTCTTAAATTCCTCACTCTTTGCACGAGTCATTAGAAATTTCAAGGACATAACCGTACCTGTATTAGACTTTACATAAGTATACAAGATTCCAGACATTGAGCGTAAGGGGGTCATAGTAGACGGGTTGGCCTCTGTTTCCCCGAGTTCAGGGTTAGGCAAACGAATCCTAGTAACAAATTGTGGGTACGGTGCTCGTAATACAATCATTATAGTTTCACATAACTTGTAGTCTGTTGTAATGGTATAGTATCAACAAATGCTATAGGTTCACCCAGTATATGAGTAAGACCTACAGCTTGTGTAAGATCTAAGCTAGTTTCCCCTGTCCAAGCTGGATCACTCCTAGTAACTTCGAATTCAAGGTTAGCAGACACCTTACAAGTGCCGTCTCGTTGAATAGCTGTATCAGGATTTAACAGTACAACCTTATAAGTGTTATTCTCCCAATCAGTATAACCGAATTCTTGACCCAATGTAAGAGCTATAAAGACTTTTAGTTCTGTTGCCTTAGCCTCTGTCATAGCTTTAATTTCTATGACTAACTTCTCGTTCTTAGGCCACTGCGGATCACTCCAAACTATAAGAGTGCCGCCTCGTGTTTTCCGATTGATTCGTTGCACCTCAACAATATTTTTATTACCAAGCTCAGGAACTCTCATGGTAATAGTATTTGTAGGGGTGGTCCAAGGGTGGGCCAGCGTTATTGTAGTCTGACGGCTTATTGTAAAAGGTGAAGAAAGAGGCCGAGGAACCGGATTAGTTGAGTCAGTACTTGAACCAATACTCGGATCATAAGTACAAACCTCTGTGTCATCAGTCGTTAATTCAAAGGCTGATTGAATATTTAGATCTGAAGTTACAGACAAATTAAGCACTTGAAGTGCAACCGCTGCGTCAGTAAGGGCTAAAGTACTGCTTGCAGTTATTGTTATGTTCTCAGTGGTAGACTGTGTAAGGGTTAATGTCTGCTCTACACTCTCGGTAATAGAAGTGCTTGCTGAGCCTGTTAATACCAAGTCACTTACTGCATTAACCGCTGTGGCATTAACCTGTATACGGGTCATGGCAATGGTCTCGGACCATTGTAAATAATCAATATTAGATGTACTACGTGTACTCTCTGCTAAGGATACAGAATCACTTAGGCCTGAAACAACTAGTATCCACTCGCCATCAACCTCTTCATACTCTGAGGTTATTAGTTCATGTTCCACACTCTCGGAGTGAGGGGATACATAATCAACTGTCTGAGTAAGCTCAAGAATATGGGTTGCCCGGCCATAATGAGGATAAACCGTAGTAGCTTCAGTGAAACTAAGAGTATGTTCAATACTCTCAGTGAACTTTGAATGTCGGGCTGTAGCAGAGTCAGTTAGGGTAAGTGTACTGGAAGCAAACCGGGTGGCATACCCCTCGGCCAATTGTGTGAGAGCTAGAGTATCCTCGACAACTATAATCCAGTTAGCACTAGCAGTGTCCGTTAGTGTCAGGGTGTCAATAACTCCGCGAATCTTAGTCGAAGTGTCAGCATAATTACCCAAACTAAGTGTCTGATTAACAGCTAGGGGTATAGTACCAGACTGGACTAAAGATTGTGTGAGTGTAAGAGTACTAGACCCCGAGGCAGTTAGAACATCTGCAATTCTAGCAACGTCAGTAAGTGAAAGAGTACTGGAGGCAGAGAGGTCTATTGGGCCAACATAATAAGAAGAATCACTAAGAGATAGAGCACTAGTTACAGGCAGCTTCCTAGGAGTGTAACGTGCAGCGTCGGTAACAACTAGGGAATCTGTTTTACTCCTGCTATAAACATTATCACCAGGGACCCATGCAACAAGTCTCTCTAGATAGACACGACTAACTCTGGCATCTCCGCTTTTAGTACCTAGAACCTGAACATTCTGTTGGGAGACTTGTAGACCGGGGGCATCTTGTTGACCGATGACATCAATGGATTGTTGATAGACTCGTAGTAGCCCGGCACCAACACCTGCAAAAACGCCAATTACGTCAATGGACTGTTGATAGACACGTAGATCGGGAGTTGCTTGCTCACCGATAACGTCAATGGACTGTTGATATACACGAATATCAGCCATTTAACTTACCTTTTCACACCCAAAGTCCGCTGCGGCAATTGTTGCCCCAGTCCACATAGTAGTTGTTCCAACCTGATAATCAGAAACAACCATCAGGGAGGTGGGCGTATTAGGCCCCGCCATAAGATTTGCGGAAGTTGTACTATCATTTCCGCCATGCCGTATAATACTCTTAAATTCTTTAATCTCTGAGCCAGAGGATGCTGCTTCAACACTAAGTTGGATTCCATGAATCGTACTTTCGTCGGGGGCAGTAAAATTGAACATATCCTCCTCTGTATTCACGTCAGTATAAACATAGTCTGTAGTGTCCCGTGTAGTGTCACTAACAAGAGCATAATGATCAGACCCAGTACTTACAGTCCAATCAGATGGTGTCGAGTCGCTTGTGGGGTAGCTTAGTTCAACTTTCATAAAACCTATAGGAGCATTTACACCATCGGTTCCATCTGCTATATACACATCATCAATAGTTATTGTAGGACTAAGACCAGCCCCATAAATTCTAATATCTTGAGCATAGTTATTCCCACTACCAGAAGTAACTACATTTGACCCATTGACTGCTAGTACTTCGTCTATCCAAAGCTTACAAGTTCCTGTAGCATCAGTCTTAAATGTAACATCCAACTCAAGTAAGTACCATTGGTTTATATTCAGTGTTCCAGTATTCCCGATATTCACCCCATCGGCCTCTAATCGCAGGCCATTGGTAGATTGCCACTCAACCTCTATTTGTACATCATCGCCATCTCTTATCCTGATAAGTGGCTCGTTAGTTAATCCTAGGTAAGTTGCCTTCCAATAAAAACCAAGAATCCAACGGGATTGGTTATCAAAAACCTTGCCTAGTACATGTAGATTTCCATCTTTCATTTGGAGGGCTTGTCCTGACTCAACACCATCTACAAGTGAAAAACCATAGGTTGTCGGATATTCAGAGAGGATATCCCACTTACCACTCATTCGAGTATGGAGATCATCAATATCTGTACCAACCGGACCATATGCATCAAAACTGTCTATGAATCGTAGAGCCATTAGTCACCAACTTCCACACCAAAAGTAGCTGCATTTACACCACCTACTGTCCATGCCGTGCTTGTATCAGGATCTTCATCTATGATTCTGTAAAGGGTCTCAAATCCCTCATTATGTGCAACTGAATCTAAGTCCTCTGTTGAATTAGACTCACACAAGGAATTGACAGTACGAACCCCACCATCATTTGTAGAGACTCGCGTCCATTGTGCTAATCCCAAGATACCACCATCAATTTCAGTAATGTTAGCGTAGTTCCAGTCATCTACCTCATTGATTGTATCATGTGAGATGTAGGTGGTGTCATTTATCGTAGAGTCATTGACTAGCGCATAATGGTCGGAGCCTGTAGAAGGAGTCCATTGGTTAGTATCATCGGAGGCGGGGAGAAGATTTTCAACCACCCGAGACCCTTGGAGGCTGGGGGTGCCACCATTATCATCATAAATATACATATCATCCCAAGCCCCCCGCGCAAAAGCCTCTATGAAGACACTTGTATACTTAATATCTCCAGCAGATTGCTTTGTATCAACATTTGTTGCATTAATAATATCTTGTCCATTTAGTCTTACTTGAATACTCCCAGTTGAATCATGTAGTACTACTTTTACATCAATATAGTTCCAGGTTCCAACCCTTAATGGTTCAGTAGCCAGTCCTAAGGAGGTTGAAGTTCCTAGACGAGCTTCTAATAAACCATTCCAACTAAGGTGTAATGAAGTTTGAGTTGCGCCCCCACTCTTAAAACGTACGAAAATACCTGTTCCAGATCCTCCATGCATATAGGCAAATCCCATTACGATTGTGAGTGTGTCTGGTATAACAAATTCTATTGCAGGATACAGTTCAGTATCAGACCATTGCAAGGCTTTTCCAAACGTAGGACCATCTATAAGAGTAGCCCAGTCACTGCCCATGTCTGGAGCCGCCCATTTGGCTCGTAATTCAGTCCGTAGAGTTGCGCCACTCGCGGACCCATAATTCTCAAAACCTTCAACAAGAGCTAACATTCTTAGTCTCCTACAACAACACCCGCTTTAATAGCATTCACACCAGAAACAATCCAATTGGCAGCCGTATCAGGGTCTTGCTCTATAACTCTATAAACCATCTCACCAGTGGTATCTGCTAGCACTGTGGAACCATTTGAGTTTGTTACATTAGATAACAGTCTATCATTAAGTTGTCTGGTTCCTGCCTCAGTTAACTTACCACCAGTATTTAATTGTACACCAAAAACATCACCAGTTATAATAGATAGATTATCATAGGTATATAAGTCTGATTCCGTGTTGGTATCACCCTCAACATAGGTAACTTCATTTACATCTTGTGTATTTACAAGGGCATATCTGTCCCCACCTGTACTCATATCCCAGGCAACTGTATCATCAGCATCGGGGCGGATTGCTTCAACTTTACAGGGTCCTAAGAATGTGTTCACACCTGCCGTCCCATCTGCAACATAAATATCATCTATAATCATATCTGCTGTGTGATTTAGATGAAAACGAACTTGTGACAATGTGGAATAAGCAGTATACAAAGTATCCTGACTAGTTTCAGATCTATCAGATACCCCATTAATATTAAGGTCAATAGTCCCAGCGGAATTGTGAATGTAAACTTTGAATTCAATATAATACCAAGTATCTGACTTCAAAGTTCTAGTAGCATAATAAGTTGATACTCCGGTGGATAGACGTAATCTACCTTCTTCTGTTAGTGTCAAGTTTATTGTACTAGCACCACCAGTAGTTAATATTGATACTAACTCATCATCACCATATAAATCACCAGACGGTCTTTTTATTGCAAAGCCAACCAACCAAGTATCCTGGTCATCAAATGGGGCAACAATATAATTATTATTACCAGAAGATTCATATTGCATCTGAAAACCCAATCCAGAGCCCCAACCATCATTAAGCAAGCAATCTGGACTACCAAAATCAGTATTAGAATCTGCATATTTAGCCTTAACGGCATCATCTAAAGTAGTGCCAGTAGTACCATTAGCTCCAAAGGATTCAAAGCCTTCAATTAAACGTAAAGCCATAGCGGCCTCCTTATATGAACCGGCAGGGGATCACCTTGATCCCCTGCCGGGTTGGCGAGGATTTCTTATGCACTTATAGTATAAGTGATCTTAAGTTGATCACCATTTAGTACGGCAACGTCGCCGGAACCAAATAGTGCGGTTGACCATAGAATATTGCCAGTGCCTTCACTGTCATCCTTATCAGATGCCCCGTTGGCACCACCAACAATGAACAGACCTTTGACAGTGCCATTTACTGTGATGTCATAGATCGAAGTTGTTGAATTAGTAATAGCTTGGCCACTAGCTGCATCTGTATCCCACTCGGGGCGTGTAACAGCACTATTACCGTTATTTGCATCTGTGTAGTCTGTGAACTCATCCCAGCCGTTACCAGCCCCGTTGATATCAGTATAAGTGTCATCGGATGCTAACGTACTATAACCCGCGAGATCAAGAAGGCCACAATACCAAGTTGCATAACTAGTAGCATTATCGAAAGTTGCATCTAGCATATGGTTCTTACCCTGGTTTACAATACCGTTGTCAAATGATTTGGAGTCAATACGAACACCGTCACGATAATGGTCAAAAGTAAACCTACCCTTCGGATACAAATTATGTCGAGCCTTTGACTCAGGGCCACGAACTAATTGACATGATGTTTTTTGTTGAAAATTAATGGACATTTAATGTTCCTTTATCTAAGTATTAGATTATTTCTCCGCAATTCACGACGAAGTGCGGGACCTATTTCACGTATTGTTTTCTCGGAGGTTGAGCCTCCTGTTACGTTTACATGTATATCACCTATTGTCTGAGTGGTGACTGGACCACCCTGGGCCCTGTATATCGGTTGTCTTCCTGCATTCATGGATACTAGCTCGGAGTAAAACTTCCTAGTAGATTTGGCGTTTACTATAAACTCACCAGGAGTAAGCATTGCGGGTACTGTATCTGTTCCCCTTGAAATGAACCCACCCTTAGCTTTATGTTGTACTTCGCCTGAAGACGGGGCTGTTATTTGTTGCACTGTAACTGTAATATCAGTTGGAATACTGTTAAGAATACTAGCGGCATTCTGAGCGCTGGTTTCCAAAGCACTCATACCTGTTTTAGCCTTGTCTACATTGGCCTCAGCAAGCCCAGTTGTAATAGCAGCAGCAGCGGCTCCACTTGTGGTCAAATCACGTATAGTCATAGGCATTGTGGCATTTGCTAATGGTTTTACTACTAACTCCTGAACTCGTTGATCTAGTCCTAGTTTAGCTGGAGTCGCTAGGGCGTCGTCCAATGCCTTTTTACGTGCTTTAAGTTGTTGTCTTTGTGTGCCAGTTGGGTCAGCTTGTTCAAGATCCCGCTTAGCACCTGCTTCCAACTTCCTCATTATTTTTTGAGCAGTTACTGCATCCCTTAAAGCCAGGACAAATTGTGATCCGGTACCGAACCTCGCAATCCTTTCTGCAATTTTCCCAGTCCAATCATCCTTAAACATTTTTGATCCTTCTTTATTAAAAGAACTTAAAGCTACACTATAATCCTGTATAGCTTGCTTACCTTCCTTGGTACCAGGATCTGCCCATATCATCTTCTCTTGCAACTTCCCAAGTTCAGTATACGAATCAATAAACCCTTGCTGCCATTCTTGTGTATAGTCTTCACTTGTAAAAAGCTCTAAGGGCAAATGTTTAGGAATCTCACCAAGAGTATTAGCAATGTTTGTTACAAGTCTATTTATAGTATCAAGTTTATTTTGGTCCATACCAACTTCACGACCCGCTGTTAAGAGCCGCTGACCCAGTTCTGAGGGCTTTGCTGTCATAGCATCAGGCATAATAGGAAGTATTTTCGCTCGTAATTCTAATGGAATAAGTTTATTTGCATCTTCCAATTGAGCCTTCAGATCCATATACTTAGTTTCAATTCTAATCTCTAATGGTTTCATAGTCTTGGCAGTGGCAGATAATTGTTGAAAAACTTTTTCTAACCCCATTATCTTTGCAAAGGATAACTCTTTCTTCAACCTAGGATCATTATACATTTTACGTATGTTTTTCATTGCCACCCTGGCGTCTTCTCTAGCTTTATCTGTTGTAGGTTTTCCACTATCATCAAATGGTGCTGCGCCCCTCATTACTATAAGCATTTCTTTTTTCAAATTAGACATTCTTTGTTCTTGAATCTTTAGACTCTGTTGAGCAAGTTCTACACGTTGGCTTTCATTTGCAATACGTGCTTGATCAAACTTTTTTTGCGTACCTTGACTTCTTCTTTCTTGCTTCCAAATGTTACCAAGAATTACCCGTTTTTTGCGCGGATCTTCTATCAACGAGGCAGCTTGCCTCGCCGCTTGAATTGCTTGATTTGACATTTTAATTAAAGCTTCAACATCTTTCTCATCTTGAGGGGTGGCAATACCCTTTCGGAGTCTAGCTTCAGCTTCAGCCATTTTCTTCTTGGATTGATCTCTTTGTGCAAAAGCTTGTTTTTCTTTAGACATCCAACTAACAGAAGTATTAAATTGACTCTGTTCTAAAGCTTGTTGTCTACCTCTGGCTGTTTCTTGTATTTGTGTTATACGCTGAGCTGATCTTGCTCGTATTTGTTCTAATTTTTGAATATAGGTTCTTTGCATCTTAAGTAAAGAATCTAGTTTCTCGTCCGTTAAATCTATTTCTACTTCAGACAGGTCCTTTACCATATCCTCAATCTTATTATACTCTAATTGTAATTTAGCTATATAGGTCTGTGCATTTCTAAGATCTTCTTTTCTAGCTACCCCCTGCTTTTTATTAGCTAATAACATGCTGTGTACAATAGCATCCGTAATTTTATTAGCATGTTTTTCTATATTCTCAGCAGCCGTCTCTAGTTGTTTATCCAGGTCCATAAGCCACTTACCTAAATTCCAACCAACCATAAAAGCTATGGTAAGTGCTAAACCTTTAACCGCAGTAGCTAGCTTACCTGTTGATTGACCGGCTGCAAGAGCCCCTTTGGATATTGCTTTTAGATTCCAAACAAACATCATAATTGCAGCAGCACCCATTGATACAGCTAGGGACCCTAGATGTTTAGTAAGTATTGCTGCGGCATCGGAGGCTGCTGTAATTGTAGGTAACATTACATTACCTAGTTCTTCAAATTCAATTCTAAGACTATTATAAGCCATTTGGGCTCTTTTTGCCGGGGTATCCAAAACTAAATTGGCGGCCCAGTCAGCAAGGCCCTCACCTTCATCACGGAGGGCTGCAAGTGCTTTTTTAGTTTTTTCAACATTTGCTATTTGAGATGCTATACCCGCATAGGCTCGAACATTCGAAAAGAACTCGGCCATTTCATTTGAAGCACCTTTTGAAATTTTATCAAGTTCGAGTATTACATTATTTAGACCACCAAATAAAGCAATTGCTTGTTGAGCGTTATCAACACCCCATTCATCCCGCATTAAGTCTGATAATGCTTCTGAGGGTTTTAACATTTGAGTCATTATTGCCCGTAACTGTGTAATCGACTTGGTTGCCCTGGTACCTTGCACAGTCATATTTGCAAGAGTACCTAATACTTCTTCGAGGCTTACACCCATAGTAGAGGCCATAGGACCAATGGCACCTAATATATTTGCTAAATCTCCAACCCGTACTCGACCTAACTCAATAGTTTTAATTAATTTTCCAACTACCAGTTCAGTTTGTTCTGCGCCAAGTTGCCAACCATTTAATGAAGCTGTAACAAGATTTACAGAGTCCTCAAGAGATGAATTTGTAGCAATTGAAAGCTTAGCAGCCTGATTAAATACTCTAAGAGACTGAGTTGCATTACCGACTTGGTTTGAAAGGGTTTGATAATAACCTTCTGCAACATCACTTAGATCTTTACCACTAAGTCTAGAAGCCTCGATAAGTTCTGATCTGATTGCACCAAGATTGGCTCCTTTACCAGCAATCGTACCAATCTCTCCTAACCTAATACCAAACTCAATAGAAGCATCAACACCCTCACGAAGTGCCTCTGTGAGCTTGTTGACTGCCCCTAAAGCTAGACGAGTAGTAATAACTCGCATGAGGGTTTGCCACGAAATTGTAAGATCCTTAGTATGCTTAGTAACATTTTGTACTTTCTTACCAGCATTCTCTACCCCTTGTCCAGCCTGATTGAATTGTTGCACACCCGCAGCGGCCCCAGTCAGTTTCCCCTTCAGAGCCCCTAGTGCCCCATTCAATGAATTTAGTACTCGAAGAGCACTTGTTGCATCAAAACCTAATTTTTGAATAACATCAGACATATTATACTCGTTGAGTTCTTCGTTTTACTGCTATGAATGGATTTGGTAATTTTACAGTTTTAGCAAATGAGCTAAAAGCAACTGCACCAACTTCTTGAAAACCATAAGGGCCAGGTTGTTTTAGTTTTGCAAATAATCTACCACTACCAGGATCTAAATTTGCATTTTTATATTCATTGTAAACTAAATGCCAAAGAGATGTACTATATTCAATCGTATGTAAACCATCTTTAACAACAAGAGTTGCAGCACTAGCACTGTAACCCGCTCCCGGACCCAAAGCACCTGGGAGATTAGTTTGAGAACTTACAGTTATTGATATTCCAAGCTTATTAGCTACTTTTAGAAACGTACCATGAGAAGCGCCTGACCACACTGGTATAACAGCCAATGCTGCCGATAACCACTCTCGACCACCTTCAGTTAGGTCCTCTGCTAAGTGTTTATCAATTATTCGTTTATACTTAGCAATATTAAAGCCAATCCAAGTATACTCAAACTTTAATTTCATATTACTTTACCACCAGCCAAACCAATGTCCCATTGAGATTTGTCATAAGATGCCGTTTGAGCATAACCCAAAATATCCGCCTGAGTTCGAGCACTGTAAGAATCCCAAGGGGACCCGGGTATACCCGGAGGAATAATCCCTACTCTAATGCAGGCTTCCCAGATGGCGTACTTTGATGTTCTGTATTTTGGCCAGAGGAACTTTCGGCTAACTCCCGCTGACCACGTAGAAAAGACGCCCGGGCCTCATCTACCTTATCTTCATCTAATGAGTTTGCTTGTAAAGCAGTCTGAACTACTCGCCCAATCTCAATCGCTGAAAGACCGGCTGCACTAAAATCATCAATATAGTTTAACCAAGTCTTTCGATCATCAATATCAACTGTATCCCACTCCATATCATTAACCTCTAGGGACTTAATGATAATGAATGCTAACCTATGAATATTGTAAAGATTCATCTGTTCTCTGTAACTAACATCTTTTAAGTCATCTTCTGGTCCATTTCGGGTCAGAACCTTGGGAGCCAATGGTAATGGATATACTGCATCAAATTCATCAAAGTCATTTAGTGCTTCTGCCTTTATTATAATGTCTCCATCTTCTCTAGGTAGTACAAGAGTTTCGATGCACTTACCTTTAAGCTCTTTTCCGCCAATTTTCATATTTAATTCCTCGCATAAAATATAGTGGAGCCAAGGTGGCCTTGACTCCACTGGGTCAAGATTAAGAACGCTCATTCGTGGCAGTTGTAATGTTACACTTACCAGAACTCGAAATAGTCGCATCACGTAGACTAAACTCAAGTGATTCCCATCGGTAATCAGCTAGAATAGTTAATTCACTTTCCACTGAACCGCAAGAAAGTGATCTGTCAATTTCAATATCAACAGCATATGGTTCACATAAGTCAGACGAAGAAGAAACCCACTCACTTGCCTCACCAACACCCTTAAGAGCATCAGAAGGAGTAATGATTTCACCCGTACCAGTTGTAACAAATTCATATGAGAAATCCATTGTTACATCAACAGGAACATCATCTCCTTGTCGTACAGTATCTAGATTACCACGATCAAGAGTATAGTCCATATTCTGAGCTTCAGTGTAAGATAGATTACCTTCTCCAATAGTAACCGCAACACGTTGAGCTTCGAATGTAA
>SDBS01006209.1_pt1 | contig 11625 bp, 6 predicted proteins | sample 2277091 | NCBI WGS metagenome assembly SDBS01 (sample SAMN10404972, study PRJNA504765) | marine sediment metagenome | isolation source: marine sediment core GS10_PC15, 163 cmbsf | place: Arctic Ocean: Southern Knipovich Ridge | collected 2010 | reverse complement strand
TATTTGCGGTACTGCTCTTTCTGGTATTGAGCTTTTTTGGGGGTGAAATAGAGAGCTATGTAGCCATAGTATGGGACATACTGAACAACCCCTTTTTCACCGCCGGTTCTTCCAGAATATCGATTATTACCATTATTCTTACAATTCCCATATTTTACCTGGCTTCCTGGCTGGCAAAGATCAGCAGGAAATTCATGGACACAGCAATTCTTAATCAGCTTAACGTGGGATCAGAAATTCGTTTTATCATTTCCACCCTGATCCGCTATGGTATCATGGTGCTGACCATTTTAGTGGGTTTATCGATTATCGGGATCAACCTTTCTTCTCTGGCTGTAATCTTCGGTGTGCTCGGTATAGGGCTGGGATTCGGACTTCAGAATGCAGTTGCCAATTTCATGGCCGGTCTTATTATAATCTTTGAACGGCCTATTAAAGAAGGAGACCGCATTCTGGTTAACAATATGGAGGGGGATGTAGTTCACATACGCTTGCGCTCCACCATCATTAATACCCTCACCAATGAAACTATAATCGTTCCCAACAACCAGTTGGTAGGGAACTCCATTCATAACTACTCATACCATGACAGCAGGATCATTGTCATCAATTCAGTGCAGGTTGCCTACGAATCGGACCTTGATCTGGTTAAAAAGGTACTGCTTGAAATGGTTGAGAAGAGTCCTTATGCGCTCAAGGATCCCCGGGCGGAAGTAAAGATAATGTCTTTTGAGGACTCAGGGATCCTGGTGGAATTGTGGAGCTGGATCGGGGATGCTACCCAAAAAATGGCGGCTAAGGCCTGGAATAATCTGGAGATCTGGCGGAGCTTTAAAAACGCAGGCATTACCATACCCTTTCCGCAGGTGGATCTACATGTAAAAGAACCACCGCAGCTTTAGCCGAGGTGGTAGAGCAGGGGGACCAGAAAAGGTACAGCCAGCGAGATAATCAGCCCGTGAGAAATAGAAAGGGGAACCGCGGAGTCCCCGCAGCTAAGCTTGATAATCGGCAGGGTAACGTCCATGCTGGTGGCCCCGGCCACTCCGATACCGATGTGGGGGTAGCGGGAATGGGCAATTACCGGAATAATCAAGAGAGCAATTGATTCCCGCAGCAGGTTGGCCAGGAAGGCAATCGATCCCAGATAGGGGCCGCCCAGCTTGGCCAGGATAACCCCGGAGAAAGAGTACCAGCCAAAGCCGGCAGCCAGAGAGAGGGACTCACCAATACTCAGTTCAAATAAGAAGGCCAATATCAAGCCGCCGCCAAGAGTGCCGGTTATTGTGCCTGCCGGCAGAATGAGCAGGTCAGGGTGAGTAATGATATCAGAAAGCTTGAGCGGGTTTCTGGCCATGGACATACCGATGAGTATTACCAGCAGGTAAAGTAGCCAGGTGGTTATAATATCGCCGTTAAATTTTAGAAAAACATCGGAAAAGGAGGCAATCACAAAACCGCAGATGAGGATAAAAAGCAGTTTCAGCGGCTCAGCCATTACTTTCAGGCGCGCCGTTCTTAAAGAACTGCTCTCTGCCTGTTGTCTAATACTTACCGGGTTGTACCTGATCCTGGATTTTTTTAGGAGCTGGTAAATAATAACCATGGCAATTATTGTTCCCGCAACCGTAGCCAGGGCATAGGATAAAGAAATTAAGCCAACTTGAGCGAAATTGGCGGAAACCTCCTCGGTTCTTCCTATTCTGAAACCCATGGTGAAAATAAGCAGGCTTAAACAGATAACGGTTATCCTGTCGATCAACCTTTTTGTTATTATTTTAAAAACTTTACCGATATAAAAGCCGCCTGTTAAGCAGCAGAGCAGTGTCAGGGGGTAGATAAGCTGGTTCATGGAAAGGGTTAATCAGCGGTTGTGTAAAACTTTTCACGCACCTGTTGACTGATATAATTCCAGGTAAGCTGTCTATCGCTGAAAAAAGCAATAATCCCGCTGAAAATAATCCCATTTGAAAAGTAAGCTGTCTGCACCCACCAGGGACAGTGGAAAATATTCAATATTGGCCAACCGGCGTAAACTGTGCCGAAATCAAGATGGACACCGGCATAATTATACCCCAGATATTCAAAAAATATTATACCAATTGAATAAATAGTGGAAAACTTCAGCCATCTGCTCCAGCGGCTCCTGCCGTTAATCCGTACAAAGATCAGGAAATACATAACCATGAGCAGGGTAGGCCAGGCAGCAATCGGAAAAAGAGAAACCCCATAAAAGGAATATTTTAAAACATTATAACTACTGTAGATGTCCTTTGCCGCATATACCCACGGCCAGGAGATAGCCAGGGCGGGGATCCAGGCCCATATCTTATCTCTTTCGGTAATGAAGCTGAGAATAAATATCAGAGAAGTACCGATCAGTATACCATATTCCCTGTTGAAGTAGAAGATTACTGCGAATATAAGTGCAGCCGGCCCCCAGATTAGTACCTTTTTCATATTATTTGCATTATATATAAATCGATAAAAATTGCAATAGGTAGCCCTGTCAACTTCTAAATAACTGTGCCCGGCGGCAGGGTAGCATTTTTAGGAATAATAATTATTCCATCTCTAATGAAATAGCTGTCGTAATCCCCATCCCGGCGGCTGAGATTATCTATACCAATACGGCAGGATTCTCCTATCCGGACATTTCTATCGATAATTGCCTTACGGATTATGGTTCCCTTGCCTATGCCCATATTGGGAATATGCCGCCGGTGGTTTTCCTCTTTCTGTTCATTGGTTTCATAATAATCCTTACCCATACAGACAACTCCATCCAGGCTGGCCCCGGACTCAATCAGGGTCCTGATACCGATAATAGAGTGCATGATATTTGAATTGTTGATAATGCAGCCGTCGGCAGTAAGAGAGAGGGTGATAGTGGAATGGTTGATCTTGGATGCCGGCAGATCACGGCGCCTGGTGTAGATTGGTTTCAATTCATCGTAAAAATTGAATTTAGGCGCTATTGAGCAAAGATCGATATTGGCCTTGTAGAAGGATTTAATGGTTCCGATATCTTCCCAGAAACCGGGGAATATATAACTGTTTACGGAATACCTCTCTATACTGGCGGGAATAATATGTTTGCCGAAATCTTCGAATTCATTATCTAAAACCTCTTCCATAATGGGGGCATTAAAGATATAGATACCCATTGAAGCAAGATATTCTTGTTTTTTGCGGCGATCCCTGATTTGGGAAGGCTGTGTATCCGGTATCTTCATCTCTGAAATATCTTCTCCCGGAGCAGGTTTCTCCAGGAATTTAACGACTCTGCCCCTGGTATCGATCTTTAATATGCCCAAGCCTTGAGCTTTTTCATGGGATATGGGAGTTACTGCTACGCTGATGTCTGCTGATCTTTCCAGATGCTTTTCGAAAAAATCTTTAAAATCCATACGGTATAACTGATCACCGGAGAGTATCAGGTAATGAGTGGGCACCTGCGGGCGCAGATGTATGAAGTTCTGTCTTACCGCATCTGCGGTACCGCTGTACCAGTTGGAGCGCTCAAAGGTCTGTTTTGCAGCCAGGATTTCAACAAAGCCGCGACTGAAAGAGTCAAAGATATAGGTGTTGGCAATGTGATTGTGCAGGGAGGTAGAGTTGAACTGGGTCAAAATATATATTTGCCTGAAGCCTGAATTAATAGCATTTGATATGGGTATATCAACCAATCGATACTTGGCACCGAAAGGCACGGCCGGTTTGGCCCTTTCCCTGGTCAGTGGAAAGAGCCTTTCGCCTCTTCCCCCGCCCAATACTACTGTAAGCACCTTTTCCATTTTTCCCCCACACTATCAATACTAATGACTATACCCACACCAGGTCAAGAAAAGAAAAACCATATAAACTATAGAAAGCGCCATTGCGCCCTTTGAAGGGTAAATGATAGAATGACCCGGGGAAAGGCTATGTTGAAGAAGGTAATAGAAGATCTAAAAAACGATAAAGCTTTCATGTCTTCGGTGAGCCACTGGGAGGTGCTTCACGCAAAAGATGGCGATTATCTGGATTTTCCGGGAGAGATAGATCAACGGCTCTTAAACGCACTATCCACCAGGTCCATAACCCGCCTCTATTCTCACCAGCATGAGACCTACCTTCGGGCAAGGCAGGGTAAGAATGTAGTGCTGGTTACCCCTACCGCCTCAGGCAAAACCCTGGCTTACAACCTCCCGGTTCTGCAGACCCTGCTGGAGGCCCCGGAAGCCAGGGCTATGTATCTCTTTCCCACCAAAGCCCTCTCTCAGGATCAGCAGGCCGAATTGAATGAGATCCTGCTGGGCGGCGCTTTACCGGTTCGTATCTTTACCTATGATGGCGATACTCCCCGGTCGGTGCGTATCTCAGTCAGAGAAGAGGGCAGGGTAGTTATTACCAATCCCGATATGCTGCACACCGGGGTTCTGCCTAATCATCCCAAATGGCTGAAATTCTTCAAGGCTCTGCGTTTTGTAGTTATCGATGAAATACATACCTACCGAGGGGTTTTGGGCTCGCACTTAACCAATCTTATACGCCGGCTTAAGCGTATTGCCGCTTTTTACGGATCTTCTCCTGTTTTTATCTGCTGTTCAGCCACAATCGGTAATCCCCTGGAGCTGGCCCAGAATATTATTGAAGAAGAAGCGGTACTGATTGATAATAATGGTTCACCGGCAGGAGAACGCCATTTCATTTTCTATAATCCGCCGCTCATTGATCCGGTCCAGGGAATCAGGCGCGGTGTGGTTCCTGAAACACAGCGGATCAGTTCCCGCCTGTTGAAGTCCGGAATAAAAACAATTGTCTTTGCTCGTTCCCGGGTTCGCACTGAATTGATCGCGACCTATATTAAGAAATCACTCTCAAATATTTACAACGATAATCACCGGGTCCGGGTGGCTTCCTACAGGGGCGGCTATCTGCCCAAAGAGCGGCGGCGGATTGAACAGGGACTACGAAACAATACCATCCAGGGTGTGGTTTCCACCAATGCTCTGGAGCTGGGCATAGACATCGGCGGACTCGATGCCTCGATCCTGGCTGGTTTTCCCGGTTCAATAGCCTCTACCTGGCAACAGGCCGGACGGGCCGGACGGCGCAGTACTCTTTCTCTTTCCATTCTGGTAGCCTCCGCATCTCCTATTGATCAGTATATTATCCGCCACCCGGAGTATTTTTTCGGCCGTTCCCCCGAATCGGGCTGGGTGGATGGGGATAACATCTTCATCCTGGCTGATCAGTTGAAATGCGCGGTATTCGAGCTTCCTTTTAGCCTGGGAGAGGAATTTACCGAAGGGGCTGAAGAGCTGTTAAAGTACCTGGAAGAAAATGGGGTGGTTCGTTTTACCCATAACAAGTGGTTTTGGGCCGACCGCTCCTATCCGGCAGAGGGAGTATCATTGAGGAGCGCCGCCCCTGGGAACATTGTCATTGTTGATACCACTAAGGGCAAAAATGAGGTAATAGGAGAAATGGATAAACCCTCAGCAAAGATGTTGATCTTTGATGAGGCTGTTTACCTTCACATGAGCAATCAATATATCGTGCGTAAGCTGGATTTGGAGAACCAGCGCTGTTATGTCGAGGAAACTGAGGTAAATTACTATACCGATTCCATTGTCAAGACGGATATAAAGCTGCTTCACGAGGATGAAAGAGAATCCAGGGGAGGTCTCGACCTGGTGCTTGGGGATATTCTGGTTCGTACCCAGGTTGCGAAATACAAAAAATTGAAATTTCATACTAATGAGAATGTCGGTTATGGTGATATCAATCTGCCGGCAGGGGAAATGCATACGCGAACAGCGATTCTGCTGATGGCTGAAAATTCGCCTGCCGGTAAATCCCTGGATTCACTGCCGGAAGAACAGCAGGTCATTGTGCTGCAGAAACTGGCAACCCTGGTCAGGAATGTAGCTCCCGTGTTCCTGCTATGCGACCTGCGGGATATCAGGGTGGCTGAACGCTTTAAAGATCCCGCTTATGGCTGCTGCTCTATCTATGTCTATGACAGTTATCCCGGGGGTACCGGTCTTTCAGAGGGGCTGGTAAGGAGTATTACTGATATCCTCGACGGCTGCCGGGAGCTGGTTGAGGGTTGTTCCTGTGAGGCGGGATGCCCCTCCTGTATCGGGCCTACCCAAGGGGTGTTGAACTTCAATCCTAAGCATAGGGTAAAGGAATTCCTGGCCGGCTGGCTTTAGGTCAGGGTAATAAGAGCATGCGTATCAAGCATCAGGCAAGAGAGGAGTTCGGAATACCAGGCCGCTTCTTTTCACCGGAGGGAAGGCTATCCCTACCGGGCATGCATGAGGCTAAAATCTTAGCGGCCCGACTAAATTCCCGAATCCATATAACCATAACCACTGATCAACAGGAGGCGGTAAGAGCTTCCGACCTTTTGGCCGCCGAACTCATCGATGAGATCCTCCACTATATAATTCACCTCTACTGCCGGGACCAGGGCAGGAGCCTGCTGGCTGAAGCCCTTGATTTGGTCAGCCGGCGCAATTTGCCGGTAGATTCTCTTCTGTACTCCTTTGCCGAAGAGTTCCCCGGTGCCGAAGGTCCCAACCCCCTTAACGGACTCACCGGGGATGTCGCCAATAGGGAAATTCTTCTCGAAGATCTGCTGATGCTGGAAATTAACCAGGAGAATCCGGCATACTCCCCATTTAAGCTGCTTTTTTCCGATTCAGAAATAGCTCAAAGAGAGGAATATTCTTCGCTGATAAATGAATTACAGGGTTTTCTTGATTCGAAAGGCCCTTTCCCTCCCTTCGACCGGAAACTTATTGAATTGCTGCGCAGTCCCGCTTTAGCTTCACCTAATTCACTTTCAGGGCAGCTTGAGTATATAAAGAATAACTGGGGAAGGTTTTTAGGAAATTACCTGTTGAGGATCTTGAAGAGCCAGGATTTTATCAGGGAAGAAGATAAAATCTATTTTGCGGCAGGCGCCGGCGCTCCAGCTCCACCGGAAGTTTACTGTTTTGACAATCTTGAGGATGACCGGGAGGCATTCAGCCTGGACCGGGAGTGGATGCCCAGGCTGGTAATGATCGCTAAAAGCGCCCTGGTCTGGCTTGATCAGCTTTCTAAAAAGTATCAACGCCCCATTAAACTGTTGAGTGATATTCCCGATGAGGAACTGGATCTTCTGTCACACTGGGGCTTCAGCGGCCTATGGCTTATCGGCATCTGGCAGCGCAGTCCCAGCTCAAAACAGATCAAGAGGCTCTGTGGAAATCCTGAGGCTGAATCTTCAGCCTATTCCCTTTATGATTACCTGATTTCAGATGCACTGGGCGGGGAAAATGGTCTTGACAATCTGAAGAGCAGGTGTCTGCTGCGGGGTATCCGCCTGGCCTGTGACATGGTGCCGAACCATACGGGACTCGATTCCAGGTGGATGCGGGAAAACCCTGATTATTTTCTGAGCCTGGATTATTCCCCCTATCCCGCCTATTCCTTTACCGGGGTTGATCTATGTTCTGATCCGGCCATCGGTCTTTTTATAGAGGATCATTACTTTGACCGAAGTGATGCAGCTGTAGTTTTCAAGCGCCTCGACAGGGGGTCCGGGGAGGTGCGTTATGTTTACCACGGTAATGACGGTACCGATATGCCCTGGAATGATACGGCACAGCTCAACTTTTTGAACCCAGGGTTAAGGGAAGAGGTTATCAGGACTATTCTTAAGACTGCCCGCAAGTTTCCCATTATTCGCTTTGACGCAGCCATGACCCTTACCCGTAAGCATTACCAGCGGCTATGGTTCCCGGAGCCGGGAAAGGGGGGAGACATACCCACCAGGGCGGAACACGGGCTTTCTGCCGCAGAGTTTGCCAGGCAGATGCCTGAGGAATTCTGGAGAGAGGTTGTCGATCGGATAAAGAGTGAGCTTCCGGATACCCTGCTTTTAGCTGAAGCCTTCTGGATGATGGAGGGCTATTTCGTGCGTACCCTGGGAATGCACCGGGTCTATAACAGCGCCTTTATGCATATGCTTAAGAATGAGAAGAATAAAGATTACCGGCAGTTGATCAAAAACACCCTGGAATTTGATCCGCAAATACTCAAACGCTACGCTAATTTCATGAATAACCCTGATGAGGAGACTGCGGTAGTCCAGTTCGGTAAAGGGGATAAATACTTCGGCATTTGCACTATGATGGCCACTCTGCCGGGATTGCCCCTGTTCGGCCATGGCCAGTTTGAGGGATTCTCTGAAAAATATGGTATGGAGTACAGTAAGGCATACCGGGCTGAGCAGGCCGACAGGGGATTGATTGAGCATCATGAAAGGGTAATTGTGCCGCTGCTGCATAAACGCTATCTCTTTTCCGAAGTTGAGCATTTCCGTCTCTATGACCTGGTCTCAAGCAGGGGTGAAGTAAATGAGAATGTCTTTGTATATTCGAATTCCTCGGACGGGGAGAAGGCGCTGGTAATCTATAATAACTCTATGACTCATGCCTCCGGCTGGATAAAAAGCTCAGTGCCCTATATTCTGAAGGGTGAGGGGGGGAAAAGCCTTCACCGGCAAGATCTGGCAGCAGCTCTGCAGATTAGAAATCAGGAAAACTATTTTTATCTCTTCAAAGAATTGACAGGCGGTTTGGAATACCTGCGCCGGGGAAGTATTCTTTATCAGGATGGCTTGTACCTTGAGCTTGGTGGCTATGAATATCAGATTTTTTTCGATTTTAAAGAGATAATGGATAATGAAGAGGATCACTACCTGGCCCTTGATAATTATCTAAAGGGCCGCGGCGTTTTATCCCTGGAACAAGCCCTAAAAAGGCTGCTCTTGCGTCCTCTGCTTGACCATTTTGAAGCTCTCTGCAGCCGTGAAATTGTCAAAAATCTTTTTGCCGTCAAGAGAGGTGAGTTATCCGCACCGGACGATTATCTCAACGAAGTCTCGGTAAAAATCACAGCTTTTCTTGGCGCTGCTAAGAGCTGCGAAGCTACGATCTGCACTGCCAGGCCCCGCTCGGCTAAGAGCGGCGAAGCTAAAATCTGCACTGCAAAGACCTGCACAGCTCAATCCGGCAAAGCTCAATCCGGCGCAGGAGAAAACAGCACCTGGGCAGAGGGGAATGAAGTCGAGTTGGCCGCAGATGTCCGCTCGCGTCTCCAGGCTTTACTTTCACTCGAAGGTTCAACCCTGCCGCCCTATATGGAGCGGGGTTTTAGCTTTCTGGGGCAGGAAGTCCCGGATTTTGAGCAATTGTTTACCTTCCGGTACTGTTGGCTAATAGTAATGAGCCTGGCAGAGCTTTTCATACAGGAGGACTTTTCCGCATACGACCGCACCATAATTGATGAATACCTGTTGGCGCCGGCTTTAACCCCGCTGCTTAATCAGATTACAGATGATGACCGGCGATTGCCGCAACTTTTACTGTTATTAAAAATACTTATCCGTCACCGGGGATGGTGCAGGAACAAGCCGCCCGACCTGCTGCGGATATTTAAGGATCCTGAGGTGCAGGAATTCCTGCAGGCCAACCGCTATCAGAATACCCTCTGGTGCAGCAAGGAGTCGCTTGAGAGTCTTATTGCCTGGCTTGGTATTATCTGTATCCGGCGGGAGCTCGATCCTGAAAGCGGTGAATTGCTGGAAAAATACCTTGAAGCTGCGGAAAAGAGCGGCTACCGCTTTCAGGAATTACTGGACATGATGCATGAACAGCGATCTCTTCGCTCTTAAGAGGCGTCTTAAATACGCCGCGTTTACCGGCAAAAGCCAAGAAAAAAAACGGATAGAAGCGAAAGTCCCGGTAAGCTTCCTCCTTTCCCAGGGTTTTGAAAAAGCAGGGGAGTTTACATTTTTTCGTCGAAAAGTGATTGAAGAGCATGGTTTTCCGCAGAGTGCGGCAAGGCTGATACCCGGAACATATACCTGCAGGGAGTTGGTTTTTTTTGACCTGGAAACCACCGGTCTTTCAGGAGGCGCGGGTAACTACTTTTTTCTCATCGGCCTGGGTTTTCTGGAAGGTTCGTCGCTGATTGTTGAGCAGGTCTTTTTGGCTGATTACCCGGGAGAGGCCGAGTACCTGGACTATATCCGTGAACGGCTGAAAAGGGGAAAGGTCTTTGTATCTTATAACGGCAAGAGTTTTGACAGCCACCTGCTGAGAATGCGTTTCCAGATGAATGGCCGCGAATATGAGCTGGCCGAGCAGATAGATCTTCTCTATTGGGCAAGGCGGTTATGGAAAAAGACTCTCCCGGATTGCTCATTAAAGAGTGTAGAAGCGGGAGTGCTGGGCATTAATAGAGAAGATGATGTTCCGGGTTATGAGATACCGGATATATATTTTTCCTATCTACGGGCCGGAGATACCGGGCCTCTACCCCGGGTCTTTGAACATAATCTGCAGGATATTCTTTCCCTGGTTAAACTCTACATCCTGGTTGAGGATATTCTCTCGGGGCACCAATTTCCGCCTGTTACCGACAGCAGGGCCCTTGGCTGCTGGTTGTTGAAAGAATGTGATGCTACAGGTGTCAATGTTCTGAAACGTGGTTTTGCCGGGGGCGATGCAGGCTCCGGCAGGGAATTAAGCCTCTATTATAAAAGAGCTGGGCTCTGGCTATTGGCATTGCCCCTGTGGCGGGAACTTGTCGAAAATTACCGGAGTATCTCTGCTGCGGTTGAGCTGGCCAAGTATTATGAGCACCGGGAAAAAGAGCCGGAAAAGGCTTATTACTGGCTGGACAAGGTCTTTGCCTGGGATCTACCTCTTTCACCATTACTGCGCAGCGAGCTTCTAAAAAGACGGGAACGGCTAATTAGAAAATTGTCTTCATGATTATGCCACCCGGTAGATTTGACTCAATGTATAGTTTGCTCTGAGACTGTTTGACGGGTTAGAGGATATACTATCTGCGCAGGAAGCTGGAGATCAACGGTCCATGTCGGAGTATTCATCAGGGTGTCCTTTTACAGGAGTTATCTACATTGTCTGTCAGTCGCGATGGACTTAACATGGGAATTCATCAGTAGGACAAACTGTGATCATCCTTTCTTTTTAAACTTGTCCCAAAACAACAGAAATCTATTGTTTTGTCATAAGACACCATGATACATGGAATTCCCTTTAACAGCTCAAAAATAGAAGTTATCTACCTTGCTTGTGTTTCTATTAGAAATCCAGTTGGTCCATTGGGCTGATAACACCCAATTTGTTACAGCGAGCGATATGAGTGTAGATCATTGTTGTGGAGACATTGGAATGTCCAAGGAGTTCCTGGATAGTCCGGATATCATATCCGTTTTCAACAAGATGTGTGGCAAAGCTGTGGCGTAATGTATGGACACTCGCGTTTTTTTCTATTCCAGATACTCTTAAGGCCGTTTTGAAGGATTTTTGTAAAGAGCTTGTAAATATATGGTGCCTCCTGGCTATACCACTTCTGGGATCAATAGAGATTTTAGCCGATGGAAAGACCCAGAACCATACCCATTCCTTCCCCGCATTGGGATATTTTCTCTCAAGAGCCCTGGGTAGTTCGACACCGGGACAATCTTCAAAACGGTCTTCTTCATAGTATTTTCTGATATCCTGTATGTGTTTCTTCAGGGTAGCTAGGACTTTTGTTGAGAGAAGGGTC
>SDBS01006208.1_pt1 | contig 11625 bp, 7 predicted proteins | sample 2277091 | NCBI WGS metagenome assembly SDBS01 (sample SAMN10404972, study PRJNA504765) | marine sediment metagenome | isolation source: marine sediment core GS10_PC15, 163 cmbsf | place: Arctic Ocean: Southern Knipovich Ridge | collected 2010 | reverse complement strand
GACTGGATGGATGATTTCTTAGCCGCGGGCGATGAGGTTACCGAGGAAAAGGAAGTTCCGGAGTGGCTTTCACGGGTTCGAGCGCGAAGAGAAGTTCAGACGGATGCCCAGCCCGAGGCAGGCGAGGATGAAGACTGGATCACGCGATTACGTGATGACGCGCCCACAGAGCAGCCAGCCGAGGTAGAAGATCTCAAGCCGTCTCCCGCGGTTGAGGAATTAACGGAACAACCAGCGCCGCAACCATTGGATCTCAGCACGCAGCCAGATGAACCGGATATACCGGTGTCTCCGGACGGGATGGTGCAGGATAAAGTTCTGCCCCCACACGAAACCGGTGATCTAGCACCCTCTCTTGACAGGTTTGATGAAGATCCCCAGACCCCTGTGGGGGAACCCATACCTCCTAAGGAGGAGATGGAATGGTTCCCTGCCCCCGATGAGCGTGAATTGTTGGATGCGGAAGGGCTCCCGCATGTACCCGCTTTACTCGACGAAGAGACCGGGGAGAAACCCCTTACAGAAATCAGTGATTTGAACCTGGATTCGATTGAACTCCCGGATTGGTTGGGGGAATTGGAACCTGAGACTCCACCAGCGGCCGAAGAGGGAGCCGAGGGGCCTGACCTGGCACCGGCAACGCTCCCATCATGGCTTGAAGCTATGCGGCCAGTTGACACTTTCCGTTCAGAGATTGATATCGAATCAGATGAAGTGCAGCCGGTTGAATCAGCGGGGCCGCTTGCTGGATTGCGCGGAGTATTAATGGCCGAGCCAGTGGTCGCCATGCCGCGAACGGCGAGCACTGCAGCAGCACGATTAGAGGTTACCGAACGCCAATTCGCGCAAGCCGAACTGCTACAGCGTCTTGTTGAAGAAGAAGAGAGGGAGATCCCGCCTGTAAAGGCAGAGAGCCGCAGGCTGCCTCTCATGCGTTGGGCGATTGCTTTGATCCTGCTTCTTGCCGTGATTCTGCCTTTCGGTTTCAGTCAGCTTGGTGTTGAAGGTTACGCCCTGCCGAGTGTGGTATCGAGGGACCTCGTCCCCCTAATCGATCTTGTCGGCAGCATCCCGACCAACCGACCGGCGCTGGTTGTATTCGATTACACGCCCGGTTACAGCGGTGAACTCGATATGGTCGCCGGTGCCTTGCTTGAGCATGCGGTAATGCGCTCACTCCCAATCGTCACCGTTTCAACCCGCCCAACGGGACCGCCGCTGGCGGAGGGGTTGCTAAACAAGATCGGCGCCGGCTACGGTGCGGTAAATGGCGAAAGTTACCTGCACCTTGGTTATCTCTCCGGAGGACCGACTGCAGTTCAATTATTTGCGATTGCCCCACGCAGCGTGGTTTTAACCGGGTACCACCTCCCCGATTCTCTTTCTGAAGGATCGGTTTGGGAATCGCCTTTGCTTCAGGGAGTGCAACGGCTATCGGATTTCAATCTGGTCGTCGTGATAACTGCCGGAACAGATACGGCACGTACATGGGTGGAACAGACCAACCCCTGGATAGGGGATACTCCTCTGGTGATGGTTTTGAGCGCTGGAGCGGAACCACTCGTGCGCCCTTACTTCGAAGCATCCGTGCCCCAGGTCGATGGAATCCTTACCGGATTACCAGCAGCCGTATCGTATCGGCAGCTCAGCGGGTTGCCACTTGATACAGGTGTGCTATGGGATGCTTTTGGGATAGGAATGCTGGCTGTTGAATTAATCTTGATCGCTGGTGGAGCCTATGGCGTTGGATTGTGGCTCTTGCGTTTACGAGAACGTTGAGGAGAGGCGTTAATTAGATGCCCGAGTTACCGCTCGACTTCATCCAAATGATCATAGCTGCATTCGTCACAGTGATGATCTTGAGCTACGCGATAGGCGATAATGTCCTCTTCCGGGTTGCGACATACCTATTCATTGGGATCGCTTCTGGCTTCGCCGGTGCCATAGCCTGGGATAATGTTGTGAAACCCACACTAGTTCAACCGCTCATGGATGAGGGTTTTGCCAAGTTGTTTTCACCTGAGGGCGCCCTCACATTCTTGATTCCGTGGATGCTCGTGATGTTTCTCCTATTAAAGCTCTCTCCCCGGTTGTCGCGATTCGGGAGTTTCCCGGTTGCACTTCTTGTTGGTGTGGGGGCAGCGGTCGTTGTCGGCGGGGGCATCACGGGGACATTGGTACCGCAGAGCGTGGCTGCGGCAGGCACGCTATCACCGGCAACAGCTTTTCCCGTTGCTGGCGAGCCCCTGGCCGATTGGTTGGAGCGGCTTATTAGCGCGTTGCTAATGATCCTGGCGACCATCAGCGTTTTGATCTATTTCCGCTTCGCTGCCCAGCGGGAGTTGACCGGCGGGGCGAGGCGATCAAGGATCGCCGAAGTAATTGCATATCTTGGTCAGGTATTCATCGCCGTGACATTTGGTGTGATGTATGCTGGGGCACTGATGGCTACGATCGTCGTGCTGGCACAGCGATTTCAATTCCTTCACGATGTGGTCACTCGAATAGTGGGCGGGACATGAGAAACCGATGAGCACGATGCTGGATACCGATACCATATTGGCTGTCGATGTGGGCGGTGTGAGCACGCGCGCCAGCTTATTCGATGTCGTCGATGGCCACTTCCGGCTGATCGCATCTGGACGAGCACCATCAACCGCAAAAGCACCTTTGTTCGACATCAGCGAGGGTGTGCGCATGGCTCTCGACCAGGTGGTGGCCGTTACGGGAAGGAAATTGCTCGATGATACAGACTTGCTGATCATGCCCGTCACGAGTCAGGGATCGGGGGTGGACTCTTTCGTGGCCACGGCTTCAGCGGGGCCGAAGGTTCGCACGGTACTTGTTGGTTTGATGCCGGGAGTTTCAACAGACAGCGCATTGCGGCTCGCCGATTCGACATATTTGGATCTTGTGGGTGTATTTGACCTACTCGACAGCCGACGCGAGTCAGAGAAAATTGATCTCATACTATCTGCACGCCCGGATTTGATCCTTGTTGTCGGCGGGACGGATGGCGGCGCGCAGGATTCCGTCCTGCAATTGATCGAACTTGTCGCTGTAGCCAGCGAGCTTTTCCCGCCGAATCAAAGACCACGGATCGTCTACGCGGGCAACCGCGAGCTGGGCGCCGCGATCGCTGACCGTGTGGGAGAGCGTATCGATATCGCTCTCGCACCGAATGTTAGACCCAGTCTCCGGGTAGAGGATCTGGGGCATGCCCGTCTGGCGCTCGGAGAAGTGATCGCCGAAGCGCGCAATAAACGGGTGCGCGGTTTTGATGAATTGGAACAATGGTCTGGCGGTACCATGATGCTCACTGCCGACGCGTACGGAAGAGTAATCCGTTATTTAAGCCGTATCTATGACCCAGCGAAAGGTGTTCTCGGAGTGGATGTAGGCGCAAACAACACGATGATCGCCGCCGCATTCGAGGGAGATCTGCGTCTGAGTGTTGAGACCGACCTGGGATTGGGGGAACCCCTGCCGACTTTACTCCGGGATTGCAGTCTCAGCGACATCTCCCGTTGGTTGCCATCCGAGATGTCGGAGCGGGCGATCTTGGATTACATCTACAACAAATCGATTAACCCGGCAACCGTCCCTACGGAAGATGAGGATCTCCTTCTAGAATTAGCGTTAGCGCGTGAGATCCTTCGGCTATCGCTGAAACGCGCTCGTAAGCGCTGGCCCAAGGGCCGAGATCTCAAATCCACCTGGTTGATGCCTCCCGTCGAACCGATTATTGCCAGTGGAAGTGTCTTGGCTAGAGCTCCTCGACCAGGATATGCCGCATTGACATTGCTGGACGCCTTAGAGCCAACGGGGATCACAACGCTTGTTCTCGACCCGCATGGTCTCTCTCCCTCGCTTGGTGCCGCGTCAGGGTCAGTCCCGATGCTGAGTGTCCATGTCTTGGAATCTGGGAGTTTCGTGAGCCTGGGGACGGTTGTGGCGCCAGTTGGGAATGCACGGATGGGGCGCAAGGTTCTCAGTCTGCACATCGAACTTGAGCATAGCAGTGAGGACGTAGTCGGCGAGGTTCGAATGGGTCAGCTCGCAATCGTGCCGATCCGGCAAGGTGAGCATGCCCACCTTACGCTCAGACCTGAACGAGGGATCGATGTTGGCTTCGGAGGACCTGGGAAAGCAGGTGCGCTCCGTATCGCCGGTGGGGCTGTTGGTTTGATCATCGACGCGCGCGGTCGGCCGCTTGTTCTTGCTAAAGACCCTGGCCGCCGCCGAGACTTGAATAAGAAGTGGTTGTATGACATCGGAGCCGTGGTATGAGGCACTGGCACCATTCTTGCATCATCAAGCTCAGTGGTTCATAGCATGAGCGAATTATTCTTATCTTCGATGACGCACGTCATCCCAATTACGGTTGTCCGCCGCGAGCGTGTTCTTCCTGTGCCGGGGGCGGTGTTAGTGCGTGTTAACGAACGGCTTCAGGCTGCAGACATCGTCGCCGAAGCTGAAATCGATCCGAAGCACTATTACCTCGATGTTGTCCGGGGGTTGAAAGTCTCGGCGAAAGATGCAGGACGTTATATTACCTGCCATAAAGGGGATCGAGTAGAAACGGGCGATGTGCTCGCAGGTCCGACGGGAGTTCCACGTCGAACGGTGCGTGCTCCAGCATCAGGACGCATCGTGGCGATCAACAGCGGCCGAATTCTCCTGGAAACCTTTGGCAAAGTGTTGCAGATAAAGGCCGGTTTCCCCGGAAAGGTCATCTCATCTGATGGGGCACAGGTTGTGACGATTGAAACGATTGGTACCTTGATCCAGGGTGTCTGGGGTAACGGACTGCAGAACTTCGGCGTTATGCGATTGGTGGGCGATGGTCCATCCTCGAGTCTGCAGACAGATCAGTTGGATGTCAATCTGCGCGGGGCGGTCCTGGTCGCGGGGATGTGTGATCATCCGGCGCCATTTCATCAGGCGACAGAGCTCTCTGTTCGCGGGGTGATCCTGGGAGGAATGTCATCTGAATTGATCCCGGTTGCCCGCAGATTGCCGTATCCGGTCCTGCTCACCGAGGGATTCGGGGAGCATCCTATCAATTCAGCCGCGTTCAATCTTTTTGTAAGCAACGTGGGGCGTGAGGTCGCGGTTGATGCAGGCTCTGCCTGGCCGCAACCTGGGCAACGTCCGGAGGCGATCATTCCGCAGCCTTCCAGTCGTCAAGTGACCCATCCTGATCGAGTGGTAACGTTGAAACGCGGGGTGAGAGTCCGGGTTCTAAAGCCGCCCTATCTTGGGGAAGTCGGTGTAGTTAAGGAAATACTTAAACGCGTAGAGACGTATCCTAGCGGAATTCGGGCTAAGAGCGCAACGATAGAAATTGATGGAATTGGAACCAAAACAGTTCCACTCGCGAATATCGAGATACTGCAGTGATTCGAGCAGGCATATAAAAGTTGAGGAGTAGAGACCATGGCAGAAGAGTTTGATGTAGGCGGTCCACTGCCCGAAGAGTCATCTAATCGGACTTTCGTGATCGCAGCCGTCTCGCTAGGCGGCTTGCTGGTTCTGAGCATGATCTGTCTGTTGGTTTATGCTTTGGTACTGGCGCCGCGACAGCAAGAGGCTCGGGCCACAGATGTGGTGCTTGTCAACCAACAGAACACCGAGGAAGCGTTAACTCAGACTGCTGTCGTCCTTGAGAAAACGCCAACACGCACACCGACGGGGACTGAACTGCCGGATACAACAGTGACGGTGACACCCACACTGGTGGTTGTCCTCCCAACAGAAACACCGACCCCATTCCTGACCTTGCCTACCTTAGCACCGGAAACAGCAACAGCTGCGGCTCAGCTGACTCTGGCCGCTGCGCAGGGAGGTGGTGGAGGAACGCCGACAGCGACGGCTCTTCCTGCAACCGGTTTCGCTGATGAAGTCGGAATTCCAGCTTTAGCGCTTGCGGGTGGACTGCTCCTGGCTTTAATTTTCATCGCACGCAGTCTGCGGACTCGTGTCACTACTTGATAGCAGCTTTTTAATCACCTGCTCGACAATTGAACTGCTGGAGGCAGGGTCAGCCTGATGTTGACCCTGCCTTTGTATGTGGAGGCATGATGGCGAAGAAAGTTACCACTTTTTCCTCCCTCACCGAAATTGCGCTAGCAGAACTTGCCGCGGGCCACTGCGTCTCGATCACCGGTTTGAGCAACAGTGGAAAATCCAATTTAATGCGCTCGTTGGCGGACCAGAAAGCAAAGAAATTCTATCAATCAAAAGCCGGACGGTCTGGTTTCCTGATTTATATTGACTGCAACCGGGCAGTAGCGATTTCGGGCCAGGCCTTTTACGAGGTTGTGTTGCGGTCAACGTTGGAGCATCTTTCTGATGAAGTCCCTGACACCCTATTAACAAATCTGCGGGGGTACCACCAGACCATTACAGAGGCGGATTCATCTTTCACTGCTTCACTCTCTTTTAACCTCGCGCTTTCGGAACTGTGCAAGGAACTAGACCAAAATTTATGCCTGCTGTTTGATGAGTTCGATGAGATCTACACCGCGTTGGAGAACCGGGCGCTCCTGAACTTACGCGCACTCCGTGACCGTTTCCGTGATCGTCTAGTTTACGCGACAGCGACACGGCGCAGCCTACCGAAATTGCGTGGTGACGCGATTGAGGATGAATTCGCTGAACTCTTTTCCCGTTTTACGTATAACATGCCACTGCTCAGTAGTGAAGAATCTCTCGCGTTATTAGCCGGTCTAAGTCTCCGCGATCTGAAGAAGGAATTTAAGGACAAGGCGTTTGAGCTGGCAGGCGGGCATCCGGGGATGCTTGTGGCGGTGTCCCAGGCTCTAGCCCATATCCCAAAGGACTGGGAAGGGGATCCCGCAGGTTATGTCCGGCTTGAGCCTCAACCGCGAGCTGAGTGCATGAAACTGTGGCATCAGCTCAATGGGGAGGAACGAGCGGGTTTATCCTCACTAGTGCTCGAACCGAAAGCTGGTTTGCCCCAGCAGCAGATGCGCTATCTGGACTCCTTGGGCATGCTCGTAGCCAAACAACCATTCTCGCCGATCTTCGCTGATTTCATAGCCCGCAAGAGCCGCGGACACGATGTCGAGGCGCAAGGAGTATATCTCGACACTGATTCTGGCGATGTCTGGGTTGATGGAGTTCGAATCCCAGTTCTCACAGACTTAGAGTATCGGTTATTGGAGCTCCTCTATGAGAGGCGGGATAAGCTGACGGATAAGTTCCAGATCGTGACCGCAGTATGGGGAGAGGAATACCTCGGGAGCGTCGATGATCCTCGTGTCGAGAAACTGATCAGCCGCCTGCGAGGGAAGATCGAACCCAAGCCTGCCGATCCAATATATTTAATCACGAGACGGGGCCGCGGCTATAAATTGCTTACGACCCCAAGGTCAGCTTAGCATTCTGATTGCAATTGTCCCCTAGAGGGATGGAGATCACTGATGAAAACCCGGTTGCTGGTTTTCGACCCAGATCCGGAAGGCCGACGCCTTTTCCGCAAGGCGCTTCAGGAATCCTGCGAAGAGTGCGTGGCCGTGATCCGGGCGAGCGCCGACAGTTGTGTCCAAGCCCTGCGCGAACGCCCCTTTGATGCCGTAATCCTCGGCTTGCCCATCGACATTCCTATACTTCTTCAAATACTGCTTGTATACCAGGAAATTCCTCATCGGCCTGAGGTATTCCTGCTCGCGGAGCAGCCTTCCGAAAGCGATAAGCTCTGTACTAAGTATTTCAAGAAAACAACATCAGGCATTGGCCGCTTACTCGAGGATCTTCCGGGCTATCTGCGTCCAGGCTTGATCTCTCGTTTAGCGGATGAACTCGAGCGGGTTCATTTTGACCAATATAAAGGAAATGCCCGGCGAACGATTGCGGAACATGCGATCAAGCTTCTGAGCGGGCTTGGTCTGAACTCGATGTATATCAGCATCGATCCTGTGGATCGGCATTGGGTTTTACACGGTTCGAGCTACTCGATAGCCATCCACCAAGAGATTGACGCAATTGTGGAAAAGTCTGGAACGCTTGCGCCTGATCCCGGGCGTGTTGTTCAGGGCTTAGGCGACGTACTCCTCGGTCTTTCTTCCCATTATTCCGATCACCCCCAGGAAATCCTCCAATCTATTTTCCATAGGGCGACAGCATTAGAGATCGCGGCTTTGGTAAAGCGGGTGAGTCCGAATGGGCTGTTCATGCTGCCGATCCTAGCTGGAGAGCAGCCGCGTGGGATCTTGATGGTCGCCGAGACTCTTTCCCTCCAGGACCAAGATGCGCTTCAAACCTTTGCAAAAAGGTTTAGTGCGCTTCTCATAAGAGTGGAATCATTGGATCGCATACAACGTGATGCGCGCGTCATGAGGGCATTGCAGCAAGTCGTTTATGCGCTCAGCTCGACGCTCGATTTTGAGGCTATCCAGGATCATGTCCTTGATCTGCTTAAAACGGTAGTGCCCTTCGATTCTGCTTGTGTAATTCTCGAAGAAGATGGGGATCTGATTGTGCGCCAGGCAAGAGGTTTCCTCCCCGCGAATGGAGCGGTTCAGATCGGTGAGGTTATCGTCCCTCCTGATCGGTCGGCTTTGGGGCAGGTGGTTTACGACGCTCGCCCTATTCTCCTGCGCGTAGTGGAAGATCCACTGCGAATCGGTTTTGAACGTTTTCCAGTCGATATCCGCTCTTGGTTAGGTGTGCCGATCCTGTGGAGGTCTGAAATTATTGGAGGGATGGCTTTAGGCAGCAGAGCACAGGGATTCTTTCAGGAATACCATCTACAAATTGCTCTTGGTTTTGCCCGGCAACTGGGGGTGGCGTTACAGAATGCCCGCCTGATGCGCAGCTCCACTGCACGTGCCGAGAAGATGCACTTAGTATATGAGATCGGCCGCAGAGCGGTTTCGATTCTCGATATCCAACAACTGGCTCTTGAAGTGGCCGCGGGCGCCCTGAGGGTTTTTAATTACTATGCCGTTGGAATTCTGCTGAACGAAGGGGGCAGATTGGTTCCTTGTGCATACTTGCGCGGCCCCGAAGGGGTTCCCGTAAGCCAGGTTGAGCCGCTAGACTTAAGCGCGGCGGGATTGGCACAAGAGGTTGTTAAAGAGGATCAGCCGCTTCTAATTAAAGATGTCAGCAAGGAGCCGCGGTTTCACCACTACACCGAACTTCCCAATACAGGCTGTGCAATGATCTTGCCCCTCTCAATTGCTGGGGAAGTCTTAGGCGTAATGATTGTTGACAAGGAAGGTATCGGACAGCTAGGGGATGAGGATTTGGAGATGCTTCAAGTTCTGACCTCCTTGATCGCGATCTCGTTAATCAACGCTCGTCTCTTCGGCGAGATTCATGACCATACCGCTGCATTAGAAGAGCGTGTGGAAAGCCGCACCGCTGAGCTGCAATCACAGAAGGAGCAAACTGAGGCGATTCTACGATCCGTTGCGGACGCTGTGCTCGTCTTCGATCTTGAGGGGGATCTGGTTATGGCAAACCCCCAAGCGCAGAACCTTATGGCGGGAGAATGGAGTGAGGGTGTACTGACGCAGATATCTCGCTTGCATGGAACAAAGAGTAGGGTTCAAGAATCATTCGATATCGGCGAGGCCTCATTTCAAGCTCTCGCCTCACCGGTCGAAATGGATGGCGGCTCAATCGGCACGGTGATTGTCCTGCGCGATATCACCCGTTTGCAGGAATTAGATAGGTTAAAAAGTAAATTTGTTGCAACAGTCTCACATGAATTACGAACCCCTCTTGCGAATATCAAGGTATACCTTTCGCTGCTCCAGAGATCTAAGCAGGATAATCATGAGAGGTATCTGGGTGTGCTCAATCAGGAGACGGATCGGCTAACGAGGATGATCGAGGAGTTATTGGATCTCTCGCGGTTGGAGTCTCAGAAAGAAATTGAGATGGAGCTTGTAGAGATCACAGAGATCCTTGAGAACATTGTCGAGCGGCACCGTCCAACCTGTGATGAGAAGGGGATACACCTGGCTCACGAAACTAAGTCCGAAGTGATGGTTTTGGGGAATCGCGATCAGTTGATTCGCCTTTTCACCAATTTGGTCGCGAATGCAGCAACCTACACCGATCCGGGTGGGGTGATCTCCCTGAACACCACCAGCGAAGAGGGCAAAGATGGGATTGCTTACGCGTGCGTGGATGTCCGCGATAATGGCGTCGGGATCTCTGCGGAAGACCAACCCTTTTTATTTGATCGCTTTTATCGTGGTACTATGGCACGGACGCATAAGATCCCTGGAAGTGGTCTGGGTTTGGCGATTGTGCGGGAGATTGTGAACCTGCATGGCGGTCACGTTGGGGTTGAGAGCGAGGTCGGTGTTGGAAGTGTTTTTACTGTACGGCTGCCCCTGATAAAAAGGGAAAGAGGAAGACCATGACCAATCCATTAATCCTGGTTGTCGAGGATGATCTGGCGCTCCTTGAGGGGATCCGTGAACTTCTGGAACTGACCGAGTACAAGGTGCTAACTGCCATGAATGGTCAAGAGGCGTTGGATGTTCTGGAAAAACATCAACCGGACTTGATTGTTTCAGATATCATGATGCCGGAGATGGACGGGTATCAATTCCACGAAAAGGTGAGCGAAAAGCCCGAGCTTAGCGCAATTCCGTTTATCTTTCTCACCGCGCGTGGAGAAAAAGCAGACATCCGCCGCGGGAAAGAAGTTGGCGCCGACGATTACATCACGAAACCGTTTGATGATGAGGATTTATTGGTCGCGGTAAGGGCGAAGCTTAACCGGTGGGAGAACCTCCGCCAGCAACGAGAGGATGAAGTTGCCGACCTAAAGAGTAAGATTCTACTCACGCTGAGCCATGAATTCCGAACTCCACTGACGTACATCATCAATTATTCCGATTTGCTCGAGCTCGAAGGTCAGAAAGTCGAAGGAGAGGATTTCCAGGATTTTATGCAGGGGATTCGCCGAGGTGCCCTGCGGTGGAACATCCTCGTTGATGAGTTCCTCATCTTAGTGGAGATTGAAACTGGCGAGGCGGAGGAGGCTTATCGTTACCGGAGGCGTCGAATTGAAGAGACGAGTCTTTGGTTGCGTGTGATGGTGAAACCCTTCCAGCCGACAGCGGAAGAGCGAGGGTTGACTCTGGTTACGGATATCCCGGAGGATCTCCCGCCGCTTGTAGCAGATGAGGCGTATCTCTCGGATGCGATTGGGCGTTTACTCGATAACGCAATTAGGTTCTCAACGAACGAAAGTGAATGGGTACGGTTTTCAGCGGAAGCAGAGGGAGACCGGTTAATCCTACGTGTCCAGGATCAAGGGCAAGGCATAAGGGAACAGGACATGGGCGGCTTGTTCGATGTGTTCTATCAGATCGACCGTGCGAAACGAGAACAGCAGGGTTCTGGATCTGGCTTGGCAATCTGTAAGGGGATCATCGGAGTTCACGGTGGCGAAGTTGGTGTTGAGAGTGATTTCGGGAAAGGGAGCACTTTCTGGATCTCGCTGCCTTTTGAGCCGCTGGATTCTCAAGGTGAGCTTACATAGAGCGCGTGAGAGTTAGTGAGTCCCTTGGTAGTATTGTCAGGGGCTAAAGATCAACCTTTTTCTTCTTAAGCTCCTTCAGCTACAGATTG
>SDBS01006207.1_pt1 | contig 11626 bp, 10 predicted proteins | sample 2277091 | NCBI WGS metagenome assembly SDBS01 (sample SAMN10404972, study PRJNA504765) | marine sediment metagenome | isolation source: marine sediment core GS10_PC15, 163 cmbsf | place: Arctic Ocean: Southern Knipovich Ridge | collected 2010 | reverse complement strand
ATTGAAAGTACAAAATAAGATCGAACGAGATGCTACAGTTCTACATTTAGCTTTCGACAGAAAGTATCAAAATCTAATTATAGAAATATTTAAAAAAATACAAAAAGAAGCTCACTGGGTGGATCTATTGAAGATTCAAGATACAGCAGGTGATACAGTACTACATATGGGTATACAGGAGGAGTTGATAGATCTATTTTTAAATATACTAAAAAATGTAGCTAAGGCTGATCGAGCAGAGCTCTTGAAGATTGAAAATGTACGAGGTTTTTCAGTCATATTACAGGCTCTACTTATCGATAGAGAATTGTTTTTAGAAGCATTGGAAACTGTACCAAAAGATGATTTGGCAGATCTACTGCTGCTTGAAAAGATAGACGGGACAATGATTTCACTTTGGACAGATCAATTGAAGGGGATAAATGAAAGAGCTGGAGATACAATACTACACCGAGCTATAGAGAAAGATCATATAGATCTAGCTATAGATTTATTGGAACTAGTTCCACCAGAAGTTAGAGCAGAGATATTGAAGATTAAAAATCGTGATGGAGATACAATATTACACCTAGCTATAAAGAAAGATCATATAGATCTAGCTTTAAATTTATTGAAGTTAGTTCCAGAGGAAAATAGGAAAGATCTATTGAAAAGCAGAAATGACGAAGATCAATCTATTCTTGGTTTAACAATAGTAAACCGCAAAAATAAACTGTTTTTAGAAATCTTAGAAAAAATTGATGATAAAGATTTATTAGAAATCATCGACGATTTAGATATAAATGTTTTAATGAATCTTCCTCGAGCAGAATTTAAAAGAGGATCTAAAATAGTAGCTAAAGAAATCGCGCTCAGATGCAAAAAAGCCGCTAAAGTAGCTTTGCCGTATGTTATGCTATCTGCAGCATTAGGCGCTGTAATATATCTTAAGCATTTAAATACTAATGAAGAAGAGCTTTAAATTTATCTTGTTATAAATCTATATTCAACGTCTAAGATGATTAGATCTATATTCATGATTTTCAGTTTTATTTTAGAGCCAAAGGAAAAATTTTTACCTTTGCGAGTTCCTATAAGCTTTAGAGCTTTTTCATCATATTCATAGTAATCATCACGGAGTTTTGATACATGTAAATAGCCATCAACAAAATAATCTTTTAGCTCAAAATATATCCCAAAGGGTTTAACTTTGGTAACTGTAGCGTTAAATACTTTGTTAGGCTCATTTTTTAAGATCTTTTCTAAGAATCTAAGTTTTTTTAAAGTAAGAAGAGAGGATTCTGCGCGGAAGGAGGTTCTCTCTTTTTCTGAGCAGACATTAGCAATTTCATTGAGGTTTATGTTTTTATCTTCTTCATCAAATAATACTCTTTGAGTAACAAGATCGGTATATCGTCTGATCGGAGAGGTAAAATGGGTATAGTGAGTAAGAGCAAGTCCAAAATGACCAAGATTGGTAGGGGAGTAATAAGCAAGTCTTAGATTTTTGATAAAAGCAATCGAGAGAAGATGTAAATATTTGGAGTTTTTGGCTTGAATAAATAGCTTTTGAATATCGGCCTGTTTTGGTTTCATGGGCAGCTGAAAACCTAAGGATCTGGCCAGATCAAAAAAGTCACCAAAATCTTCAAAATTGGGCTCTTCATGGATTCTGTAGATTATGTTTTTACCTATTTTACTGAGATGTGTAGCAACAATTTCATTTGCTTTTAGCATGAACTCTTCGATCATTTGATGGGTGATGTCATATTGAACTATTTCTATTTTTGTGGGGTTGCCACCTTTATCTAAGATAAGTCTAGAATCTGGCAAAGCAAAATCAATACTACCTCTATTAAATCTTTGTTTTTTTAATAACAGACAGAGATCTACCATATTTTGAAGATGTTTTTTATAGTGGCTTTTTTTAGGTGAGTCTAAGATTTTTTTAGCTTTTTCGTACGTAAATCTTTTTTTGCTTTTAATGTATGATCTAACGATTTCATACTTTAAGAGTTTAGCTTCTTTATCAAATTTCATTAAAACTGTGATGGTCAGTCTTACTTTCCCTTGCTGAAGGCTGCATAGACCGCCTGAGAGTTCATGGGGAATCATCGGCACACATCTATTAGGAAAATAGGTGGAATTCGCTTTTAAGGCCCCTTCTTTGTCTAATTCAGAGTTGGCTTTGATAAAATGAGCGACATCGGTAACGTGAACAGCGAGATTAAAATTACCTTGATCATCTTTTGAGATAGCGACGGCATCATCAAAATCTCTAGCTCCAATTGGATCAATAGTAACAGATGTAAGGTTGGTTAAATCTCTTCTTTCTTTTAGATCTTTGTCGGTAATTTTTAAATCTATTGCCTCTTTTATTACTTTTTTGGAAAAAGTATCTTTAATATTAAAAGCTGCAATAGCCGCATCGGTATCTTTAGCGACATCTGAGATATTAGAGAGATATTCAGACATTTTAGTTATGGTATTACCAGTTTTATCTTCCCATTTGATAACCTCCATGATTATTCTATCGCCAAACTTTAATTTTTGGGATGTTTGAACAATCACTGACCAGTCTGAACCTAGTAGGGGAACATAGGCGTAATATTCATTTTTTTTATCTTTTGAGTGGATAATTCCAGAGAGATGCGTTCGCTCTCTTTTTAGAATTTTTAGAATTCTGCCGTCTAAACCTTTAGAAGTAATATTTTTGATTTCAACTTCAACAATATCGCCATCGACGCCATTTTTCATCTCTGTTTTAGGGATGAAAACATCTTTAACATCTTTGTCTTTAATAACTACAAATCCAAATCCCCTTGGATTTGTTCTTAAAACGCCTTCATATATTTTTTTTGTCATATATTTTTTTTATGAAAACTCATATAGGTATTTTGTAAAAGAAGAGCGACGGTCATCGGGCCGACTCCTTTGGGTACTGGGGAAATAGCAGAAGCAATATGGGCGACATTTTCAAAATCTACATCACCAACTATCTTGGTTGTGCCATCGGGAAATTTTACATGATTTATTCCAACATCTATTACAACTGTGTTTGGTGATACCATCTCTTCGGTTATGAAATTGGCTTTTCCAATAGCAGCGACTAGGATATCGGCTGATCTTGTTAGATCTTTTAGGTTTTTAGAATAACTATGGCAGACAGTAACGGTTGCATTACAGCCAGGTTTTTTCTGCATTAAAATAGCTGCAAGCGGTTTACCAACAATATTAGATCTTCCAACAATAACAACATGTTTAGATTCAACTTCAATCAAGCTTTTTTGGAGCATAATTTTTATGCCATGAGGCGTGCAGGGTAAAAAACCCGTTTCATCACCGATTAACATTTTACCAACATTTATAGGGTGAAAACCATCAACATCTTTTCTCGGATCTATTTTTTCAATAATCTTTTGAGAATTTATATGTTTAGGAAGTGGCATTTGAACTAGTATTCCGTTAATAGATGGATTTTGATTAAGTTCCTCTATTTTATCTAAAACCTCTTCTTGACTAACACTTTCAGCAAAATGATCTAAATTAAAATTTATACCAATTTTTTCACAGGCTCTTTTTTTTACTCTGATATAAACCTCTGAAGCGGGATCAGAGCCCACTAAAATGACACTTAAAGATGGTTTTTGAGCTAAAACATCTATTTTACTTTTAAGTGCATCTTTAATGTCTTTGGCAATTTTTCTACCGTTTATAATCATATTTTTTTAAATAGCTCGGTTATGGTTGTATGTAGATGTAAATTGGTTGCAACTATAGCATTATTAGTGTTTTTTAATGAAACTTTTGATCCATCGAAATGAGTCACTATGCCACCAGCCTCTTCGATAAGCAATATTCCAGGAGCACAGTCCCAAGCGCCAAGTCCAGTCTCCCAAAAAACATCAAATCTACCAGCCGCAACATAGGCGAGATCTAAAGCGGCCGCGCCAATTCTTCTAATAGGTAGGCCAAGTTTTAAAATTTTTAAAAATCTCTCCACGCATTTATTTGGGTTATCGATTAAATCATATGGAAAACCAGTTGATAAAATAGCCTCATCTAAATCTTTAGTTTTTGTAACTTCAAGTTTTTCACCATTTAAAAAAGCGCCTTTGCCTTTTTCTGCTACAAAGAGCTCTTCTAAAAGGGGATGATAAGTAACTCCAGATATTATATTATCATCTTTTCTTGCTGCAATATTTACTGCAAACATAGGAATCTCATGAGCAAAGTTTACCGTTCCATCTAAAGGGTCTATTATCCACTGAATTTCACCATCTTTTTGAACAATACCCTCTTCTTCACAAAGAAAAGAATCGTTCGGAAATTTTTCACTTATATAAGCCATTATGGCTTTTTCAGATTTCAGATCATATTCAGTAACAAGATTATGCTTACCAGACTTTTTAGAAATATTGTATTTCGTTCTAAACCCTTCTTTTAAGATATTACCCGCCATTTTAGCGGCTTCAATAGCTGTTAGCGTGATCTTAGAGAAGTTTTTTTCGTAAAAATTATCCATAAATTTTTAAATCCAAATTTTGTTACATTTTCAATTAATAAAATAGGTATTGCAAAAAGTATAAATGCATAAATACCATCTAGCAGAGGAAATATGATTAAATCAGCTGCTAACCACTTTATAGACAAATTTATCTTTTTATCGAATATAAAAAATAAAAGCGGATTGAAAATTGAGTAAAGTAGAGAAAAAATTATTGTAAAAAGTGATAAATTTATCGGTTTATCATTAAAAAATCTTTTTTCACGATATAAAATCATTGAGCATAAAAGATATGCAATTGCGTTTATTCCAAAAAAAGATGAAGAAAATAGATCTTCAAAAAAACCTAATAAAATTGCAATCCACAAAATCGATATAAGCTTTAGCCTATAAAATAAAAAGATTATAAAAGGTGCAAAATAGATAAATTTAATATAGAAAAAACTTGAAAAAAATATCATTGAAAAAAGAGAGATAAATAAGAGTAAAAATATTTTTAGCTTTTTAAATTTTTCTTTTTTTGATGCCATTTTAATGCACTTGTTATTATCGTTTGTATGTCTGAGTATTTAGGATACCATTTTAAGACTTTTTTAGCTTTAGATGAATCCGCAAAGAGAACTGATGGATCGGCTTTCCTTCTTTCTTTAAATTTTATAGTTAATTTTTTTTGAGTTATTTTTTCAATTTCTTTTACAATTTCTAAAACAGAAAAACCTTTTTCTGAACCGAGATTTAGCTCTATTGAATCATTACCAGCTAAAATATAGGATAAAGCTTTAAAATGAGCATCAGCCAAATCTTCAACATGGATATAATCACGAATAGCTGTTCCATCATGAGTATCATAGTCCGTGCCATAGATTTGTAAAAAAGGATTTATTCCCAAATGGGTATCTAAAGCTAAAGGAATTAAATGGGTCTCATCTTTTCTATCTTCTCCAATCTCTAGATCTAAATCAGAGCCTGATGCATTAAAATATCTCAAGGATACATGCTTTAATCCATATACCTTGTAGTCTTTTAAAATCTCTTCAATCATATATTTGGATTTCCCATAAGGGGAGATAGGCTCTTGAGGGTGATCTTCGGTTATAGGTGAAAATTTTGGATGACCATAAGTTGCGCAGGAACTTGAGAATATCAAGTATTTAATATCATTTTTTAACATAGCATTTAATAAATTAATGGTTCCCAAAACATTATTTTCATAATATTTTTGAGGATTATAGGTAGATTCAAAAACTAACGCATCAGCGGCAAAATGCATGACAGCTTTAGGTTTATGTTTTTTTAGAGCTTTATCGATCTCTTTTAAGTTTTTTAAATCTCCTTTTATAAAAGGGCCCCATTTCACGCTCTCAATATTACCGGTTGATAAATTATCAAAAGTTATTGGTAGAAAATTATTTTTTGCTAAAAATTTTGAGTTTTGAGCCCCTATATATCCAGCGCCGCCAGTAACCAATATTTTTTCTTTTTTCAAATTTTTAAAATGCTCCTTTTGGAAAAAACATTTGTGGAATCGTTTTAATTATTAAAACAAGATCCAAAAAAAAAGATTGTTTGTCGATATACTCCTCTTCGATAACGACTCTTTCTTGAACAGAGATCATAGATCTACCAGATATTTGCCAAAGGCCAGTTATTCCAGGCCGGACAGATAAAATTTTTGCAGTTTTATTACCTAGATATCTTTTTATCTCTATATGAAAATCACTTTTAGGGCCTATTAAAACAAGAGGTCTCGGTCCAACAATACTTAAATCGCCTTTTAAAACATTTAAAAATTGCGGAAGCTCATCTAAAGATGTCTTTCTTAAAAATTTGCCAATAGAGGTAATTCTAGGATCTTTTTTTAGCTTCTGAAATTTTTGCCACTCTTTTTTTATATCCTCATTTTGTTCAATGAGCTTATGTAAAAGGGTATCTGCTTGCTCATACATTGTTCTAAATTTAAGGCATTTTATTATTTTACCACCCCTTCCAATCCTCTCTGAAATATAGAATATAGAACCTTTAGAAGAAAATAAAATGCAAATTGAAATCCCTAAATAAACAGGTAAGAGAAATATTAAAACCATTAAACTAAAAAAAATATCAAAAATTCTTTTTGCCGGTTTATGTCTAACTTTGTAGATACATGCATTTTTATATGCCATAAATAATCTAAGGTTTGTTTATTTAGATATTATAATCTTTGTATGAAAAGTTCAATGATATTATCTGGAAATAGCTTTTATTAAATTAAGATATTTTTAAGATGAGTTTTTCTAAATCATTTGTATCTAAAGGTAGTTTTTTTAATATCTCTAAACCTTTTTCTTGTAGATCAGATGCTAATTTTTTAGCCTCTTTTAAACCTAAGATTGTTACAGCTGTAGCTTTATCTTTTTTTATATCAGAAGATTTTTTATCTTCTGTGTCAGATATATCATCAAAGATTTGAAAAGCGAGTCCAAAACTTTTTGCAAATTCTATAAATTTCAATTTTATATCTTGCTCAGCGTTAGCAAGGATACAGCCAAACTCAACAGCCGCAATAAAAAGAGCTGCTGTTTTATTCAAATGCATAAATTTTAACTTCTCAAAATCTATTTTTTTTCCTTCAAAGCTAAGATCAGTAACTTGCCCAGCAATTAAGCCAAACCCACCTGAGTATTTTGTTAAGCTTTGAATTAAATCGACTTTTTGTTTATCAGTTATTTTATTTGCTTTTGTAATGATTTCAAAAGCATAGGTTAAAAGGTAATCTCCGGTTAATATAGCCAACCACTCTGGATAAGCTTTATGAAGAGAGGGTTTACCTCTTCTAAAATCATCATCATCCATACAAGGCAGATCATCATGGATTAATGAATACGTATGGATTAGCTCGATTGAGAGGGCGGGATCTATCCCTATTTTTATATCTTTTTTAAAAGCTTCAAGAGTAGTTAAGACTAACAATGGTCTTAATCTTTTAGCAGGGGACAGAAGGGAATAGTTAGCGGCTTCAAATAGCTTTTTTTGATAATTATTATCTTTCGGAATTAGCTCTTTTAATCTATTAGAGATTAAATCAATTTTTTCTATCATCAAACATCCAAATGATCAGGCATACCAATACCAATATATTGAAAACCTTTTTTTTGCATATCTAAGGGATGATATTGATTTCTACCATCGAAGATAACAGCTTGTTTCATATTTTTTTTAATAGGTGTAAAATTTAAAACTCTAAATTGTTTCCACTCTGTTAAAAGAGCGATGGCATCTGAACCTTCAGCAGCATGATGTTCATCTGTGCACCAAACAATACTTTCATGGTCAAAGATCTTTTTAGCCTTTTGCATAGCAATAGGATCATATAATCTAAGCTTTGCACCTTGTTGTAAAAGCTTCTTAATTAATATTAAAGATGGCGCTTCTCGCATATCATCAGTATCAGGTTTGAAAGATAAGCCCCAAATAGCAATGATTTTATCTTTAATACCACCTTTTTTAGAAAAGAAATTAATAATACTACTTGCTAAAACTGTTTTCTGATTGGTATTTATCTCATCTACTGTCTGGAGTAAATTCGGCTCAACACCTACGCTTTTAGCTAAATGACAAAGAGCTTTGATATCTTTTGGGAAACAAGAACCACCATAACCAATTCCAGCATATAAAAAGCTATAACCAATTCTAGAATCAGATCCAATCCCTTTTCTTATTTCATTGACATTAGCACCAACATTTTTACAGATATTGGCAATCTCATTCATAAATGAGATTCTGGTTGCAAGCATTGCATTTGCTGCATATTTCGTCATTTCAGATGACAAAATATCCATCACTATTAATCTATCATGTTTTAGAGTAAAGCCGTGATAGATCTCTTTCATAATATCTTTTGATCTTTCAGTCTCACAACCAACTACTATCCTATCAGGTTTTAAACAATCAGATACTGCCGATCCTTCTTTTAAAAATTCAGGATTAGAAACTACATCAAATTCTATTTTTGCATCTCTATTTTTAAGCTCATTTGAAATGATTTTTTTTATATTAAAAGTCGTTCCAACAGTAGTCGTTGATTTGGTAACAACAACTTTGTAATCATTTAAATATTCCCCAATATTTTTAGCAGCACTTTCAATATAACTAGTATCACAAGACCCATCATCTTTAGATGGAGTCGGCACACAAATAAAACAAGTAGTTGCCGATTCAATGGCTTTTTTATAATCAGTTGTAAAAAAGAGCCTTTTGCCCTTTTGATTTTTTTTAACCAGTTCTTCTAAACTTGGCTCATAAATAGGGATGATAGATGCATTTAACATCTCAATTTTTTTCTCATCTATATCTAAACAAGTTACAATATGACCCATCTCAGAGAGACATGCGCCGGTAACTAATCCAACATAGCCCGTTCCTATAATTGTAATTTCCATAAAAAAAACTCCTGTAAAGATAAAAGCATGCCAAAATTAGACATTTCTTTTAAATGAAAATGTTTTTCATTTTTTAAAAAAACCTTTCAGATTTTTTTTATTTTAGCTAACCTATCAAAGTTTTTTATCTTAAAAAAAGGAGATTTTATGAGATTTTTTTTATCAATGATCTGTTTATTTATTTTAAATTCTTCTCTCAAAGCTGAAGAGGATTTTGATAGCTATTTTGAAAAAGTTCAAACAGCCACAACCTTTTTAGAAAAACAAGTTAAAGCAAATCCTAAGCTTCTAATAGTCTTAACAGCCGGCGTTAAAGGTCCTATCGATGAAATGCAAGACATTATTGAAATAGATGCAAAAGACATTCCTTATTTTCCAAAAGCCAAAGCCAAAGGACATGCTGGCAAACTTATCTTTGGCACCTTAGATGGTCATGAGATTGTTTTAATGAAAGGTAGATATCACTACTATGAAGGGAACACCTCTCAAGCTGTTGTTTTCCCATACTTTGTTTTAAATGCTTTAGGGGTTGACTCTGTGATAACTCTAAACGCTGTCGGAGGTATAAATAGCGGCTATAATCCTGGCGATATCATGCTAGTAACAGATCATATAAACCATTTCGGTGATAATCCATTAAGAGGGCTTGCTATTCAATTTCCAGACAAACAATTTACCGATATGACAGATGCCTACTCTCAAGATTATCAAAACCTTGCAAAAAAAGTTTCTAACAATTGCGCAATAGATCTAAAAGAAGGTGTGTATATTGGAGTACCCGGTCCTAACTATGAAACAAAATCAGAGATAAAAATGTTTAGATATTTCGGTGCTGATACAATCGGCATGTCAACTATTTTTGAAGTCTTAGCTTGCAACTTTTTAAAGATGAAAGTTTTGGCTTTTTCATGTATCACCAATAAAGCCGCTGATCTTCACGATGGCAACATGAATCATGAAGAGGTTTTAGAAGCTCTAAATGCTATGGGTCCTAAACTCTCTATTCTGACAACTAATTGCGCTAAAGAAATTTTAAAGTAATAGAGGAATAACAAAAAGAGCCCTCTTAGAGGGCTTTTTTTTAAATCTTATCTATCTATCTATACTCATATCAGTTATAGGGAAAAATGATCTAATTCCAGCTGTTACATCTAATATTGGAGACTCCCAAATCCCATAAGCATATCTTCCGCTGCTATTTGTTGTTATTTGCGTAACATTGCCTGTTCCAAAAAGCGTTGCAGAAGGATCTGCGTTTACCCACGTATTTCCAAAATCAGTTGAATAAAATAGTTTTATAGCACTGCTAGCACCCGCCTCTCGCCAAATAGCATAGACATATCTACCTGAGCTATCGGTTATTATGCTAGGATTAAATCCATCTCCAAATGAATCTGAGACCCTCTTCCATGTAACTCCAAAATCTTGTGAGGCATATATAATTAAATCATCAGCTTGTCTCCAAATAGCATAAATAAATTTACCTAAATTATCAGTTGTTATTTGAGGATTAAATCCATCACCAAATGCTGTTGTAGCTTGGCGCCAAGTTGCTCCAAAATTTGATGTAATGAATATCTTTATTTCATCTGTAACATAATCAGACCAAATACCATAGACAATTTGTCCAGAGCTATTTGTCACTATTGCAGGCGAATCTTTCCCGACTCCAAATGAACTAAAGGTAGTATTTGTCCATGTTTGCCCAAAATCAGAAGAAACAAACCCTGTTATAGCATTAGAAGCTAGATCGGGGAAAATAAGATAAACAAACTCACCAGTACTATTTGTGGTTATTACAGGGAAATTTCCTTTTATAGCTACGGATGTAGTATCTGTCCAAGTAACCCCAAAATCTGCTGAAACAAAGGTTATGATATAATCAGTTGTATTTTCCCAAGTTGCATAAATGAACTGTCCAGAATTATCCATAATTTTCGCAGGTGCGCGACCAGATCCAAATGAACCATCTGTAGACTCTGTCCAAGTAACCCCAAAATCTGAAGAAACAAATGTTTTTATCGCGCCAGTAGCTCCGGCTCCTGCCTGAAAAATTACACAGACAAATTGCCCAGAAGTATCTGTCTTTATTTCTGGAACGCTACCATTTCCAAAAATTGCAAAACCGGGATCTGCATCCGTCCAAGTAACTCCAAAATCTGATGAAAATACTACTCCTATTCTAGAAGCAATGGTTCCAAAAGTTGCATAAACATACCTACCTGAACTACTGGTAGCTATTCGAGCATTTTGAGCGTCATTGGAAAAAATATCTTGAGCTGCTGAAAATGTAACTTTTTCACTAAAGAGTTTAAGAGTGCATATTTGCAAAAAGACAAGGATAAAAAAAGATAATTTTTTTAGATTCATGGTATGCCTATAAAAGTTTTTTATAAAAATCTTTATATATTCAATGAATTAAAACAATATTTTTTTTATAAATAAAAGCCTTGACTGAGATATCTATTCAGCTCATGTAATCTTCATCTATTAATACTGACGCTATTTAATGGGAAAAATGATCTAAGTCCGGTTGTAATAGGCAAAGTTGCTCCATCCCAAGCTCCATAAATTTTCGAACCTGTAGAGCTTGTTATTATTTGGGGATTAATTCCGTTTCCAAAAAAAGTATCTGTTGAATCCATATCTATCCAAGTAAGTCCAAAATCTAAAGATCCAAATATCTTAATATTAACAGAGGCATCTCTAAAGATAGCGTAAA
>SDBS01006206.1_pt1 | contig 11626 bp, 9 predicted proteins | sample 2277091 | NCBI WGS metagenome assembly SDBS01 (sample SAMN10404972, study PRJNA504765) | marine sediment metagenome | isolation source: marine sediment core GS10_PC15, 163 cmbsf | place: Arctic Ocean: Southern Knipovich Ridge | collected 2010 | reverse complement strand
AAACAGAAATCTCTTTCTCCATCTTCTCTAATCGAAATAAAAGCCAGTGTAGTTCGTGAGTTTCTATCGACTTTTAACTGAGAGATGTCTACTCCATTTTGTGAAAGAGTATTTTGTAACAATTTCCCAAATGGATCGTCACCAACTTTGCTTATAAGAGTTGACTTTGCACCGAGTCTTGCCAGTCCAATGGCAACATTTGCCGGTGCGCCGCCAGGAACTGGCAAGAAAGCAGGAGCTTTTTGCAGTGGTACCCCCACCTCTGTGCAAAACATATCTATCAGGACCTCACCTAAACAGATGATATCTACCATCGGGAAAGTCCTCCTTCCTCATCGCTATATTCCCTTCTTATTCGCTGCTTCCCTAGTAAAATTTAGTTCAGTCCCTGTATTTACAAAACCTGAAACACAAAATAGATACTTCTACAATACACACACTCTAAACTCCCATATTATCCACTATTACATCTTTTATTATCACTCTTTTATTTGTGTTCAGTAAAAATATGACAACATTAGCGATGTCTTCAGGAAGCCCCCAACTTTTAATTTCGAAACCAAATTCAATTGATCTTGCCATAACAGTATCTATCGCACCTGGATAAATGGCACTAACTCTTACACCAAAGTTATATCTTAAGGAAGCTTCGTAGGTTACTCTGGAGAGTCCCTGAACACCATATTTTGAAGCTCCGTATGCAGCCAGATCTCCTCGTGGTCCTTGAATTGCCGTTGAAGATATATTAATTATATAGCCATCACGTTTTTCCTTCATTACATTTAAAGCTAATTGAGTTAATATAAAATAAGACCTCAAATTTATATCGAAAGTCTTGTCCCAATTCTCAATGCTATGCTCTAAGAATGGTCTTTGAAAAAGCACTCCTGCACCATTTATTAGAATATCAATAGTGCCAAAGCGGTCTACTGTTTCTTTGACAAGCATTCTATTGCTTTCTTCTTTGCTTAAATCTAAACAAAGTGATAGCACTTCCACGCCCATTTTCTTAATTTCAGAACCAGTCTCATCGATTTCAGACTGAACATTTGAAACTATAGCCAGACGGCATCCTTCAGAAGCAAGTGCTGCTGATATTGCCTTACATATCCCCCTGCCAGCACCGGTGACGATGCCAACCTTTCTTTTTAGTTCCATTTGGCTTCTCCTCGTATAACATGCATGGTGTAACAGGCTACTTTTCCTAAAAAATAAATCTCATTTGCGCAAAAAAGCTTGACCGGGGAAGGACTTTCTATCCATGACAATCCTAAATGAGCTAGCTGTATGAAAAGATTATTCCCCTAAGCGTGGAGGTACTTCCAACGCAAAAGAGGATGGAACCCAAGTATATGCCCACTGGCCCGGAGTGCGAGCTAAATAGATAATTAGGGTACCTCTGATCATCACGCCAGGCCGAAGATCCCCCAGGGATACCAGAACCCATCCATCCATCCAGACAGCAAGAAAGGAGATTGCGGTGAGCAAAATCCATGTAGCTGTGCACATACCCAGCAAAGGATGTGTCTCCCTCATTCTGCGTGAGAAGGAAGAGAGAATTGGGAAACCTTTCAGGTTCCAAAATGACCTGCCAGGTGGTACCCAGTTAACCGATCTTCTAGTGAAGATTGCTAAGAAGAAAGACCCCCAGAAAATGTATGTCCACATCAAGGCAACTTCCGTCTATAGCTGGCATTTTCAACACCCTCTTTTATATGAAATGAGGTAAACAATTTTGCAAAAGTCCGAACAATGCACTTGGAGTATCAATAGACAAATATTTAAGACGGGTCATACAAATAAACATCGGTCCCGAGGTGAAAATGAGAGCCTTTTAGAAGGATAAGCCTGTAGAGGAGTTCGCTCCCTCTAAGGAAGGAAAATATTAGTTTTCACGGCGTCCAATTTCACAAATCGGAGTAGAAGGTCACGGCTTAACCATCAGTCTTCACCTCTGTTTCCCCAACCGAGACGGAACAAAAATTCTTGTGGTGTCTTTCCAATTTGACTGCACAATTCTAGTGTCTATTTTTTCCTCTTAACCTTTAATGGCTCCAGCAGACAGACCTTTCATCAGGTGCTTGCTAAAAATTAAGTAAATCATAATTGTTGGAATTATCGAACCTACAAGCCCTGCGAACATTGGTCCCCAATCTGCAACATACACGCCCCTAAACTGCATAAGACCTGCTGTAATTGTCTTCGCATAATCACTCTTGTTCAGGGTAAGTGCAATTACAAATTCGTTCCACATGTTTATAAAGCTCACCATGAGAACGGCGCCTATGGCTCCCTTGGACACCGGCACAACAACCGTAAGGAATGCTCTCGTCCTACTTGCGCCATCAATGTAAGCGGCCTCTATCAGTTCGTTTGGGAATATTCTGAAGTAGCTCTGAAGAATTATGATGGAAAAAGGTAAATTCAATGCGACATACGAGAAAATCAACCCCCAGTGGGTATTTAGCAAATTCAGGTTTGAAAAAAAGTAGTAAAGCGGTATTATCAGTGAAAGCTCTGAAATACCAATCAGCAGTATCAATCCCATCAGAAAGGAATTTCTCCCAGGGAATTTAATTTTGGCGATAGCATAGGCCGCAAATAATGCGATTGCTATCACTAAGGCGAGTGAAGTGACCGTTACGATCGTACTGTTTAAAAGGTAGCGGCCCATATCAATGCGGAGCGCTTTGATATCAGCATCAGGAATATGAAGAAACACCTTATAGTTCTCTAAATACAGAGATTTGGGCAAGGAGAAAATATGCTGCCTTATCTCTGCTGATGGTTTAAGACTTGAATAAAATAACCAGAGTATAGGATAAAGCAGAATCACACACCAAATTATGAGAATGATTTGAACGCCTACATTGTTAAAAAACCCACCGAACTCGTTCCTCTTAAATTTCCTCAATTTTATCACTCCATTGGCTGACACTTACCTCTGAAATTAACCGATTCTACTGTTCAGACTGAGATCTCAATAGTAGGAAGTATATTAATGACAATAACACTGCAAGCAAAAACATAAATATAGCCAAAGTAGACGCATAACCGACTCTTCTCTCATAAAATGCTAAACGATACAGCTGAGTAGTCATAACCTCTGAGGCGCGCATTGGACCTCCTTGCGTTGTGGCCCAAACCTGTGCGAAAACTCTAAAGCCCCATATCAAGGCGAGCATTGTTGATACAGAAAACACGTTCTTACAGAGCGGCACGGTGATCGAAAAGGTCCTTCTCATAGTAGATGCACCGTCCATCTTTGCCGCTTCATAGATACTCTGGTCAATATTTTGCATAGCAGCCAGAAAAAAAATCATCCATAAACCATTGTACTGCCATATACCGATCCAGCAGATAGCAAGCAAAGCTGTCTCTGGTTCCCCGAGCCAAGCACGTTTCAAAAAACCTAGGTGCAGATGATCCAGTAAAATATTAAAGATGCTTAACGGTTCCAGTATCTTCTGCCAAATTAAAGCTACTACCACAAAGCTGAGAGCAATGGGTAAAAAGAATGCGACTCTATAAAATTTCCAATATTTTACCTGCAGATCTATTATCACCGCCCAAATGAAACCCATTAGCACTGTAAAAAAGGCAGTAGTAAATGCAAAAATTGTTGAATTTGTGAGTGCCATACGAAAAACGTCGTCTCTCGTAAATAACCTAATAAAGTTTTGCAGTCCGACGAATCTCATTGGCCCTGCACCTTTCCATCTAAATAAAGACAAGACCAATGACATCAAAACAGGATAGCCAATAAATGTAATGACGAAAAAAGCAGCTGGAGCAATAAAAACATATCCTGTGAAGTATTCGTTTATTCTCTTTTTAGTTTCTGGGACTGTCTCAAAGTCATGATATGAAGCCATTGGCACGACCTCCAGTTAACGTCAGTGTTGGTCAAGATTCCAACGAGACAGGTAGCCAAATGTATCCGTGTTTGGGAGGGGGAAGGAGTAAATCTTCCCCCCCCAAAACACAAACTACTCCCATTCCGCTACCTCTATAGCCTTCCTATAAAGTCGCTCTGCAGCCTCTTCCGGTTCTAATTGTAGGCCTAAAACGCCTTGGGTAACAGCGAAAAATTCCTCCGAGAAACTTCTTCCGGCCCACTGACCCTGAAACATAACGTGGTCTCCTGGACCCCCGATGGCCTCAGCCCACTCTATGAACATCTGGTTCGGAGCTGCCTCTACGAGATCTTGTTCCGTCAGCTCATTGCTTGCAGAGATAATAGAATGTTTGTAAAGAGTCTTCTGATAGGGTTTCGTGAGTAAGGTGTCAATGAAATCTATGATCACCTCGAATTTCTCTGGGGCTTTTTCTTTCGTATACGTAGGAATCGCTATGCCAGTACCAAAATCTTGTTGAACATAAGCACGTCCGTCGATAGGAATCAAGGGAAATGTACCGACGTACTTTTCAAAGTCTTCCATTTCTTTTGGAATAATATCTAATTCCCATGATCCTGCTTGCCAAACAGCCGCTTTCTTCTGCATAAAGAGATTCCTTCCTTCACCATACTCAATAGCATTGACACCTCCCATAAATATTTCCTTCTCTACCAATTCTTTCATATGGGCAAGGGTATTTACCACCGGTGCACCCTTCCAAATTCCCGCGGTTTCAACGTCTTTCTTCCACATACCTAATTCATGAGCTTGTTCTGGTGTCGCATGGACTCCGAGAAGTACCGCAAAAAACTCATTCCCTGGCCATTGAGCGACATTGCCTAATGATATTACACCGTACCCGGCCTCTCTTATTTTTTTGCCCTGCTGATAAAACTCATCCCAGGTTCTTGGAAGTGTTAGTCCTAACTCTTCATATATGTCCTTTCTGTAAATGTGACGTCTTCCTACAACATTGAGGAGCTGACAGTAATCAAGCATCCCAGGTGAAGACATCATTGGAACTTGCTTCTCGAGCCATCCGTATTTTGCTTGATATGGGCGCAAATCGACAGCCAAACCGAGCTCTCCTATTTCACCCGTCATCGAGCCACCCCAAGCATATGACGCATCTAAATCCTCAGCACCACTTTGGAATGCCATCAATAAATTGGTCCATATAGCTACGTTTTCCATGGGGATGATATTGAACTTAACATTTGGATGTTCCGCAGAGTACATGTCGGTTGCTTCGTAGAAATAACCTTCCCAGTAACCTATCTCAATCCATAAACTAATCTCGACCTGCTCTTGAGCCAATGCTTTTTCCTCACCTATAGCAAGTAGAGAGATCGTTACCATTGATATACTCAATAGGAACACTATTGACAACAACAATATTTTTTTCATTTCTCTTCTCCTCGACTGATATGATCTAATATGCTTCATTCTCCTGTCAAAGGCCCTAAAAAGAGAAATTGTTTCTCCAACACTTTTTCTCTCTTTAGAAAACTTCTTTTCTCCCAAGATAGATCGACCTACCTACCCTCCATCATCTCCTTCCCGGCCTTTATTTCTATCTTCTTCCTTTTCCCTAAAAGAAAGATCTAACTTCAATAATCGTGGATAACACACTTTTCTTTCTTGTGAACTGGTCCCGTCGAAAGCTGTCATTTTCCACTACTGTGCACAAAAACTGGTAAGAAACCGGGCCTGTTTCTTTGCTTCTTAATTCGTTTCTTCCCCGGCAAAATTCAGTCTAAACTCTCTGCAATCCCTACAGCCTGCAAAATCCGAAGCGCAGTACCGGTATTACTCTACAATGCTCACACTTTAAGTGCCCATATTATCCACTGTTATATCATTCATTGTTGTAATACACGTGCACGTTCCATTTCTCAGGTCCATGTAAAGGTCTGGTGACGATGTCAAGCACCCCTTTATTTCTCAAATCAACCAACCAGGCGTCATGGGTACCCGTTCCCTCATCAATTATATGCCTTTTGAAATTACCTCTGCCATCATTTTCATAAATCATTAGACGAGGTGGCCGTTTGACGTAGTCATCCGTTTTCTCATCTGCTACTCCCACTTCCCCGACCAAGATATCAAGTTTTCCATTCCCGCATAAATCAGCCAGTCGAAGGGAATGCGCATCATAAAGGTAATCTTCTATTACGTGCTCTTCCCACATTTCCTTTATATTATCTTTCGGCTTGAACCAGGATAATTTCCCTCCCTGAGTTTTACCATATACACACGGATCTCCCTCGGAGAGTAGAATTTCATTCTTACCGTCCCCATCAATATCTCCTGCTGCAATCTTAGTTGTAATATATCCTGCGGCAAATTTATGCTCCTCCCATCTTCCATCCGTATACTTGTACCAGTGGGTCCCGGCAATAACTTCATTCTTTCCATCCTCATCTATATCTCCGATTGTCAATCCTTCTTCAGGCTGCATCCCTTCTTTTTTGTCTCTCCCTATTACCTCAATATCTGGCCAGGGACTTACCTTTGGATTCTTGGGCAGCGGGATACGGTATATGCTCGTCCCCCCTTTTTGATTTGTAAACAACAGGGAAACTGTACCATCATTAGTCACATCACCTATTATCGTGTCGTGAAACTGACCATGTCCGGTTTTTGCTATTACCCTCTTTGTCCATTTCCCTCCTTTAACACCCGGATTCTCCCACCAAGAAATTTCATCCGATTTATAATCTCCGCCATTGATCACATCAAGATATCCATTGCCGGTAAGGTCATATAAAGATCCACCACATTCTTGGTTTTCTATATCGTCAATGAGATGACGCCTCCACTCTTTTCCTTCGCCCTTATTTTCAAACCACACCATCTTGCCGTTTCTGCCCGATAATACGATGTCGGGCAGCCCATTTTTGCTTACATCCCCAACAGCCAAGAATGTATTCATAACTCCCCGACCAGTCAGGTTTTCCAGTTTGCCTATTACTTTTTTGGTAAAACTTGGTTTGGCCATTCTTTTTTCTCCGTCACTCTAATCCTTTAACTTGTTCGCTCACTATATTTTTCCAAGTTTTTATAGTTAATTACAATACTCTCCATGGGCGGCACATTAAACTCTTGCTGTTCGACAATATACCAGCCAACGTTAAACTTCTTAGCTTGATTAATTAATGCCGGAATATCTATAACGCCTTCCCCTACCTCTGCAACCTTCTTTATTGTCCCAAAAAAATCCTTTTCTGTTTCATCCCTTGCCGTATATAGCTGTAATCGAATTTTTGCCATCCATCAGGCTCCTTTCCCAAACTTTATGAACTTCCGTTTTTAACCGATTCTTTCCTAATTTATTCGTTTTGATGCTATGACAATATAACATATGGCTTTCATTTTTTCTTCTCAGGGGAATGAAGAAGTTACATCTAAATCGTTTTGACGGCGGTGTTCATTAATCTCGGAATCGGTAAATACCCCTGTCAAAGAAAAAGTGTACAATAATTATGAAAAAGAAGTAGAAAACTTCAACTAAGTTTGAATCATTTCCCGTGGAAGTACTCTCGCAGAGCACTAACTCTGAGCATCAGTACGCTTCCCAGAGGTGCAGGTAGCGGCTGTCTTTCCAGCCATGGCTGATGATGCCAAAACGCCCCGGGCTAACTTCGAAAATCTTGGTGCCGTCGTGGTGCTCAAAACGGTCATCCACCAGGTAACGGAACCAGGCTCGGCCCTGAGGCTCAGCTTTCTTATAGATGAAGAGCCTACACCGGCTTCGATAGGGGTTAAAGGGGTCATGTTCTCCACAGACAACCTCTACTTGCCCATCCCCGTCTAGGTCACCCACATCGAGGGAATGGGGGCAGCGTATCTTGTCGATAACATGCATCTTCCATGGACCACTCCCTGGGTTTGAAGGATTCTCAAACCACGCAAGTCGGGAAAACGGAGTTATACGGTTTTGGAAATCCAGTACCTCCTCTCCTAAGATAATGTCTGGTCTACCGTTCCCATTCAAATCGGTGACGCGCACACGCGCAGTTTTGAAGCCATCAACGATCAAGTGAGGACAAAAGTTGCCGTTCCCAAGGTTCTCCAGCCAATAAGAGCCTGCAACGAGATCGACTTTACCGTCCCCGTCGATGTAGCAGAGCACAATTTCCTCACCGTAAAGGATTTCTGCCAGAACCCGTTTGGGCCAGGGATGATTTTTAGGATTCTCGGGAATCTCGAATATCTCGGGAAAATGGAGCTCTCCTTGGGTAGCACTATGATAACTAACGATTAATGCAAGTTTTTTCCCAGGAAGAACAGGAGCGACGACCGTTCCGTGAGGCCAATCACCGGTTCCTGAACCAATGGGGTACTCCTCCCACTCGCCATTTTCAGGGTCCACCGGTTTTAGCCAGCAAAGCTTGCTCGAAAGACCCTCATACCAATCTGAGGACAAAGTTGATGACCGTTTTGTAGCGATAAGTTCTTTCTTACCGTCTCCATCAATGTCAAAGGCATTCACTACTTGATAGATCCCGGGGATATTATAGCGCTCCCAGGTGGGGTTCTTATACCACCATGCCCCGCACATCACATCGAGCCGACCGTCGTTATCGACATCCATGGTCAGGATATCTATCCCCGGATAGGGTTTGTCTCGATCCAAAAACCGATGGCGAAAATGACTCAGGAGAGAAGGTATCCGGCGTCTTTTCCATATCTGGACCTTGGGGATTTTAAGGGCTTTCCCCCATTCCTTTCCCACCACCTCGTAGGCACCATCACCGTCTACGTCATACTCAATTGCCTGATGCGTTCCAGCCCCCTGATAAAGGACCTCTCTATGCCAACTTTTCCCTTGGTTTAAGGTAGAATATTCGATGAGCCGCGCATCCCAGTTGTAAGGAGCATCCCATCCTCCTTTGGCCATCTCTGCCAGGAATACCCGGACTTTGCCAGAGTCTGAATCACACCACGCACCCAGCGAGTGAGCAAAGTTAAGTCCCCGATCCATTTTATGTTCAATCCAGGGGTTCTCCGGGTCTTCCACGAGGCGGTTCTCGAACCAGGACATTCTTCCATCAGGGTATTCTGACTCGACAATGATTATATCGGGACGGCCATTTCCTGTGATATCGGCAAGAGCTACCCGGACCATTTCTCGGAAATTAGGAGCGAACACCTTCCTTTCCCATGATCCGGAAAAAGGTCCCTTAGGTGGGCATGAGTACCAATCAGGTCCAGAGACAATCTCTAGTCTCCTGTCGGCATCCAGGTCAGCTACAGCCAGACCTTCCTCGGCAAATCCAGTTTGGATCGTGTACTTTCTCCAGGGTGCGGTAAGCTGTTGGTTGCGCTTATAGAGAAAAACTCCCCAGACTTCAACATATGCAGCATTTGCGATGAGTTCCTTTTCCCCATCACCGTCCAAGTCAACAAATAAAAGATCGTGTGGGTCCCCGGCGCACGAAGAATCTATAATATACCGAGTCCATGGTTTGTGTAGATCCCGCCCCGGTTTGAACCAGGTGATCATCCAAGTTTTTCTCTCATTATCCAGTTCTGCTTCCACGACCTCCATGATGCCATCACCATCAAGGTCTTCCAGAGTCAATCCGACATCTCCATGATGTCCCTCACTTATAATACCTCGCTCAAAGGTATCGGGGCGATACCACAATAGCGCCCCGTCTCCTGCAGTGACGATCTCAACTTTACCGTCTCCATCGACATCACCGACCACGAGACTACTTAGATCCTTGGCCGGTGGGGAAGCATCGAGAATTAAGAGCTCCCAAGATCGATCCTTAATGTTCATATCTTTGACCTCCACAATATCTTGTTCCCAAAGTATCGTCCCAACAGGAGGAAAAGGTAGCCGACACTGTACGAAATAGCATATTTTTCAAATCATGCCGTAAATATCCCTTCTCCCCTCACGGGAACGAAACCACTCAATCCCCTTTGGTACTTCCTGCATTGAAGGCTTTACATCATCACTATACTTTTTTGGCGTCCCTACTTTGCATATTGACATCACACAACCGAATGGCAGGTACACTCAACTGGAATCTCAGATCATGGAAAGCATAACTCCAGAACACGAATTCCAGTCAAATGTACGTGTAGCCGCCGTCTACAGGTATAACGGCACCTGTAATATCAGGAAACTTCGTCTGAAGCTAGAAATAGCACTGTTTGAGCAATTTCCTCAGGTTTACCCATTCTCCTCAAGGGATACTTTGCCGCAATTTTCTTGGCTGTCGCTGGGTCTTTCCATAATATCTGGGCCATAGGGATTACCATATAGCCTGGACAAGTACACTTGACCCTACTCCAGCGCCGGCTACAGTGATGAACAATCTCCTTATCCTTAAGAGAAAGGTTATCCGCTACGTAGACATCGATTCTTTTCACATTCTTAGTATGGCCATCGGGTTTGGAGAGAATCACTATAACGTATTTCACCAGTATTTATGCGTCAAAGAGCCTATTTTTGCTTGACTTTTTGCTAAAGTCTTGATCCTAACCTCCTGCAAACTGAGACATTGTTCATTTTTTTGTGGGAAACCTCCCACCAAAAAAATTAATCTTCCAACGCTTCTGTCTTTAGGAAGCTCTCCTTCGTCCCAGCTAATGGGCCTATTTTATTTCCCTATTTCTCACCCCCCCTGGCCATATTTTTACCTTTTCCTCTGAGAGAAAGATTTGAAACTTCATTATACTTTGTCTTCCCTATTTAAGAGTTTACCTTGCCCATATTATCCAAATCCTACAAAGACATTGAACCTCTTTTTTTGTCCTCAGCATATAAAGTCTTCCTATCTTCTCAGCTCTACAAAAAATTTATAACGATCGCCCCTGTAGACTGACTTAAGAAATTCAGTCGGTTGATTGCTAGGAAGATAAGAAGTGCGCTCAGCTATAAGTACGGGAACTCCCTTACTTATTTTGAGCTTTTTGGATTCATAATCAGTAGCCAGTGAGGGGTATAAGTTCTGGACAGCTTTGACTAAATGCAAATTATATCTCTCCTTTAATATTACAGTCAGGGATTTAGTTAAGTCTTGTTTTTCAATCCTGGGACATAATTTATAAGGCAAATAGGAGGTCTGAATAGCTATTGGTTCTTCATTGGCCAGACGAAGTCTATGAATTTTGACTACCTCCTCATTTTTATCCAAAATGAGACCACTGATTACTTGAGGAGGAGGAATCACCTCCACGCTGATGACTTTACTGCTCGGCTTTAATCCTCTCTGGAGCATATCCTTAGTGAAGCTGGTGATTTTGGTCAATTCCTGATTAATTCTGATCCTGGCGACAAAAGTTCCCTTTCCCTGTTCTCGATAAATTATTCCCTCATGAAGCAACTCATTTATGCCTTTCCTAACTGTGGTGTTGCTGAGCCTGTATTTCTCCTGCAGTTCGTTCTCAGACGGAATCCTCATACCTGGTTTCAGCTTATCAGATCTGATCATTTTCTTGATAATCTCCATTAGCTGATGGTATTTGGGAATAAAACTTCCTTCTCGTATGATAGTTTCAGTATTCATTGTACTTCCTCTTTGAGCGTTAAGGCGTTAACACACAAATATATTATACACTAATTTTTGATACTGTCAACCCCCCGCGTTAAGTCATATATAATGTAACCGAAGGGTAACTGGTTCTGCCATATGAAATGTCACCGAAAATATGGTACATTAATCCCAGGTTAGATAAATAGTTAACCGGGGAGAAGGAGAAAATGG
>SDBS01006205.1_pt1 | contig 11627 bp, 11 predicted proteins | sample 2277091 | NCBI WGS metagenome assembly SDBS01 (sample SAMN10404972, study PRJNA504765) | marine sediment metagenome | isolation source: marine sediment core GS10_PC15, 163 cmbsf | place: Arctic Ocean: Southern Knipovich Ridge | collected 2010 | reverse complement strand
ACCCAAGGAATCGGCTCGGGAAGCTCGGTGACGTTTGGGTCAATTTTCAGCATTCGCCTCCAAGCAAGCCTCTATTATGGTGCGAGGATTCGCTTCGGTAGTCCAAAACTCAGCACCGCCAATTATTTCACTTAGATGACCGAAATTAAATTTCTCCATCAAAGCCCCCGCTACTCGCCAGTCACGGACGAACTCTGAATCTGACATTGAACGGCCATCAAGTTCAAAATGGTGCTCAGGTCAATACTGACCTTGAAGAACTGTGGAGAAGAATTTTACGATTTTAACGAGCAAGATGACCCAATTGCTCTTGCCTATCTAGAGTATCGACGTAAAAATTCAATGATGCAGCCGTGGGAGATTCGTGAACTTAGATCGCACTATGGGCTTTCCCAGATGGAATTATCTCGTCTACTCGGTTGGGGAGGTGCAACGATAAGCCGATATGAAAATGGGGCGTTACAGGATTTGGCCCACGATAAGGTGCTCCATTTAATCCGGGATCCGAGGAATCTATTACATTTACTTAACGACAATTCAACAGCAATTCAGGGGGAGAAACGCGAGAAACTTGTACGAAATTTAATGGATGCGATTGATGATAATCAGGGTGAAATCAAGAATTGTTATGAGGAGCTTCTAGGGTCATACGATCCAGATCGTTTTAGCGGTTTTAAAAGATTAAACATTGAGAATATCTTCAACACCATTTTGTTTTATTGTATTGGAGAAGGGGTTCTTAAAACCAAACTTAATAAACTTCTTTTCTACGCTGATTTTCTCCATTTCAAAGATTATTCTGCCTCAATTACGGGTGCGAGATATGTCCACCTTACTTATGGTCCAATCTTGGATAATTACGAGTTCTATCTCGCGACAATGATCCATGAAGACAGTTCACTAATTATCGAGGAAAAAGAGTTTGGCAATTACTTAGGGGAAATACTTATTTCAAAAGTATCTCCGGATCTAAGAGGATTTAAAAATTCTGAAATGAAAGTATTAGCCTTTATCAAGGAATATTTTGATGGCTATACCGCTTCGGATATTAGCTTGAAATCACATCAAGAGAAGGGTTACAAAGAAACAGATGATTTGGATTTTATCTCGTACGAATATGCAGATTCACTAGAGCTATAGCTGAAGTAATTTTACGGGTGGCGTTGGCTCTTTCTAATCCTGCTGGATATGACCTACCGGTCTTCCGCTTGATTCAATATTACGGCTTTGGCGATCTCCGCGGCAATACGTGCGTTATTACGGAGGAGAGCCAGGTTCGCGTGCAGGGTTGCACCTTCCGTGATCTCCGCCAGGCGAGATAGAAGGAATGGCGTAAGGCTTTTTCCGTGTATCGCTTGTTCTCGAGCCTCCCCCTCAACTTGCTTCAGCGCTGAGTTTACCCGTAGCGCCGGGATCGCCGCACCCTCAGGGCAGGGGACACAGATCAGGATGCCTGACACCCGTGTTTCCCAGATCGCACGTATTAAAGCAGCCATCTCACCGACTGTGTCCACCCGAACCTGGATTGGCAAATCGCTCTCTCTGGTAAAAAAAGCTGGGAATGAATCCGTTTGCCAGCCGATGACAGGTACGCTAAAAGTCTCCAGCCACTCGAGTGTTCTGGGGAGATCCAGGATCGATTTTGCACCTGAGCAGACAACTGCGACAGGTGTACGGGCAAGTTCGGGTAAGTCGGCAGAAATATCTCCGCTCGGTCCGTGGTGGACTCCGCCGATCCCGCCAGTAGCGAACAATGGAATCCCAGCTTTATTCGCCAAGAACATCGTCGCTGCCACAGTCGTGCCGCCACTGTAGCGCGATGCCCGGGCGAGGCCAATGTCACGCACGCTGATTTTTACGCTATCAGTATCCAAAGCAAGCCGCTCCAGATCTTTTTCCGATAAACCGATGTGAGCTTTGCCTTTCAACAGGGCAATTGTGGCTGGCACCGCGTCAACTTGGCGAACTTCCTTCTCCATCTGTCGGGCGAGCTCAAAATTGACCGGTCGCGGGAGTCCGTGAGTGATAACGGTTGATTCAAGGGCCACAACCGCTTTTCCTACGGCGAGGGCGTCTGAGACTTCGGGTTGAAAGGTGATCCAATCAGGTACTGGTGGCATTATCGTAGCTCATCGTAAAGTCGTTCGAGAGATAACTCAGCAGAGATCGTCCCGGGTGAGCGCAGGGTGAGTGTGGCTGCGGATACCCCGAGGCGAATAGCTTCATCCAGTGGGATCTCATTCAGCAAAGCGAAGATCACTGCCGCAGAGAGAGCATCACCCGCCCCAGTAGGATCCGCAATCTCGGTTTTTAGCGCAGGTACATGGCCGCTGCTGTCTGCGGTTGCATAGCCGACGCCGAACTCCGCCATTGTAATCAGGGCAATATCGACGCCTTCCGCCACCAGATGCCGGGCGGCGTCGATCGCGCTGATGTGATCGGCATGCGGGACAGGGATTGGGCAGAGAGCCTCTGCCTCGGACTCATTTGCCGTTATCAACCAGAGACGATCGAGGTGGGGAGCGAGGACAGGTGCAAGGTTGACAGATGTCGTGTCTGCCGCAAGACGTACTCGCGAGCGGTGGGCTATCGAGATAGCTGTTCGCAGTGTTTTCTCGGGGAGATTAGCATCGATGAAGACTGCAGAGGCTTGCTTAAACAGCTCTCGGCGTTCCTGCAAATATTCCGGATGGATGGCTGCAGTCACGCGCATGTCGTCCATGCCTAAATGGAGATTCCCATCTGGGTCGAGGATCGCCAGATAAGTCCCCGTGTTCTGATATTGGACGACCAGGCAGTGCTCGATATTAACCCCGGCGGTTGCTGTTTGCTCCAGGAGCTGGCTACCCTGTTCGTCGGCGCCCACTGCGGTGATCAAGATCACATCGGTACCAAGACGGGCGAGGTTCTCGGCGACGTTGCGGGCGACACCTCCCATTGATACGCGCAGCTTACCGGGGTTGGATGTTCGTGGTTTAAGGTTGGTTTCTGCTCGTCCAACGAGATCCAGTCCGGCGGAGCCGATCACAAGCACTGGTCCGTCGTTCGTTGGAGTCTCTCTCATCAAGCGTCGTCTCCAAAGACCTGGGGTTCAAGCACCCCCTTAATGTGCTCCAGGGCATGAAGGAGCTCCGGTTGACATTCGCGGTCAGTATCGATCTCCAGGCGCTTCTCCATTCGTTGGAATTGGGTGAATATCCTTGCCAGGAGTTCGTAGCTGCGGTGTTCCACAGGTAGGTCTCCATAGCGCCACGTCTGGATCAAGGATTGAATAAGTTCTGATGTGACTTCCCGGTAGCGAAGAGCCCGTTGGCGCTCGAGGTACTCGGGCGATCTATATAATTGCACGCGTTGGTGATCACGCCAGGTTGTCATCAGCGTATGACCCGGACCGAATTGCCCTCCCGCATCTTCCTGGATGCTCACTGGGATCTCCCAGGTTCCAACCCCCACCCAAACCAGCTCTAAGCCTTGTTTTCGCAAGCGCTCCCTCAAAACCTCGGTATGGAAATGCTCAGTTAAGTCCCGGCGAGGGATGTGGACGTTCTGGAAACTTTCAATAGCTGTTCCTTGTTCGGTGTGTTGTTTTACGGTCGAACGATAGGGCTGCAGGGCGAGGAATTCTTCAAGCGTATATTGACCGATGAAATCAATCATCTCATGACGAAGAACATACGCCAGTGCCTGATCCGGGCTGCGTGTCTTGCCTTCCACAACTGGTTGGCCATAGACAAGGCGGCGAACGCTCTCCTCGGTAAATGGATAGGGAGATTTTAGACTTCGCTCTTTATCCGCACTGTAGACTCGGAAGAGCATCTGGGCATCACGCGCATACGCTAGAACCCCGTCACGGGTCACGGCGCGGATTTCATCGACCTTTACTAAACGATCCCGCAGGTCGACGATTTCACGCAGACGTTCAAATCCCTGGATGAAATACGTGGAACGCGTTGGAGTTGGTGTTGAAGAATCAACCTCGGGTTGGGTTGGATCAATCTCGTCAACCGCGAGACCGTAAACCTTGGGTATCCCGTCGATGGTCTCTGAGGTTGCCGCGAAACCAAGATGGGTCTGGATGAATCCGGGCCCACCGATTCGCTTGATCGGGTTGGTGGGATTGAGCTGTTCTACATCCCCACGATCGATCTTCAGGCGAGGGTAGTTCCATCCAAAGAAGGAAGCGAGAAGATATCGGATCGCGATCCAGAGCGATTCAAGCTCAAAAAGGTCGGCCAGATATCTGCTGCTTAAGATGATCCCGATGCTGCAAGCGAACAGGACTGGAATGAGATAGAGGAGGACCTGCGGGTTTAGGAAAGTGCTTATGATGTTGAGGATGGGATAAGTGAGGGGGGGCAGTGACTGGAGCCAAAGGAACGGGATTTGTCCAGGAAAGTCGAAGGCGACGATCAGCACTAACCAGAACAAGGTGAAGAAAGTACCCGTCAGGAAGAGACGGATCATTGATGCGGTGAGATCTCTCCCGAGAATGAGTTGGACAGCGCTCCGCGAGGTCGCTTTCGATAGTCCAATAAGCCGTTCAAGGGTAGGGTTCTTCAGGCCATTATCCATCCGAATGACAACCCTTATTCTCTTCCACTGAGTCTGGTCGCGATCTGGTTCAGCTCATGAACCATTTCGCTATTCTCGGGCAGCATATCATCCTGTCCATAGAGATTGATGGCATCTGTGAGAACCAACGCGAGCGTTTCCGATAAACCCGGGCGATCACCCGCTTCGAGTTGGCCGCGGAGCGTGGCGGTTAATTCATGGAATAGAAGGTCATTTGCTTCAACTTCGCCCAGATTGCGATTTTTTCGAAGTCGATCTGTCGCTTCCCGCAGGGATTCCTGCACCTCGCCCGCCCAGGATTCGCGCCACTGCAGGTTGCGTTCATTTTGAATTTCCAGGGGCAACTGCAAATCCGTCACTTTCAAGTCAAGCACGCGAATACCGCGCGAGATGAGAATCTCTAACTCGCGGGAGGTATCTGGACCTTTGCCTTCTTGCGCAGGCGGAGTAGTTTCCATTGCAGGAACAAAGCGTGCATGGATGGCGCTAGCAATTCGCTTCAGCGGGGGAATGTGATTTTTATCTGTCTCAATCAGGGCGTTGAGGGTCCACTGCTTCATTTCCTCACGCCAGAGGTCAATAAAGAGAAGCAGCGGTAAATCCTTCCATGAAACTTCCTCGTACTCACCGAAGACATGCCCATAGACGGCACGTTCGATCGCGTCCAGGTTAACCTCGTAGGGAGCTGCGTCAGCCGTTCGCCCTTCCCGCGGTTCAAGCAGGTGACCGGGATCGATCATAAATGTGATGGACAGGTCCGCCGAGACGGGAATTCCATCTTGTGTGACCGCCAGCGAACTCAGGCTCTTTGGGGAACGATCCTTTCCAGAAGCGGGGGGGGAACCCTGAGTATGTAGTTCCTGGCGACGCAAGTCGACCGCCTCCGCCAACCATTCACCGGGCTCGGTGAATACGATTCCTGGTCCGACAGCCCGAGTGAACGCCGTATCTGTCCTCAAGACCGCCGCACTTGCGTAGTCGATGAGGATGACACCAGCGCCTCTGCGGCTACGCTCACCGGCAGCCTCGATAACTGCTCCGTCTCGAACGAAGGAGATCGGTCCGCGTTCGCCCAAAGCATGCCCAAGCAGACGGAGAAAGGCATCAAGGCGCTCTTGGATTGAACCGACGGGCAGGATGAATTGAGCCGTAAGTGCGATGAATGGGATCAATGTTATCAGGGCTAAGTCTAGTAGAATAAGAACGGAGCGCAGGGTGGTTGTTTCCTCTTCAGGGCTGATAAATTGAATGTGAGCCGTTAACCAAGTGAGAAGGATGATCAATCTTAAAGCAGCACGGAGTGTTCTCCTGGGACCGGCCACAGTGGAAATTGCGAATCGCAATGTGAGTGCAATCAAGCTGAGGAGCACCGGTATTGCCAGGAGCGGGACGAGCGTAGATACCAGCTTCGGAAGTTGAGCATCCGTGACCCGGCCAAAGAGGAACACTGTAAAGGCGACCGCAAATAGCGTGCAGACAAATAATATGAAGAAGGGGCGCCTATGGAGGGATACTTTTTCCATTGTAATCGGCGGCGGCGGAAGCCGCGTACCTCCTTTTTGGGAATAACAGATATCTTACGCTTATCAAGCGATATGCTTATACTGTTGATATGACAGATTCACGCTATCGGCGCAAAGTGTTGACCGGTAAAATTACCGATGATTTGCATAACCTAGTGCGCAAGAAAGCGGAAGATCTTGAGGTAACGATTGAAGTATTGGAGATCATGCCCGATCATGTTCACCTTTTTGTGTCAGCAGACCCGACCGATGCCCCACAACGCCTTGCGAATCAGTTTAAGCGTTTCACGTCGCGAGTACTTCGACAGAAATACCCTGAATTGAGATCCCGCCTGCCCAGCCTTTGGAGCCGAAGTTATTTCATCGGTTCAGCAGGGCATGTTTCCGAAAAAACAATCAAGCACTACATCGAAAATCAGATGAGGTCATAAGCGTTGATTCGCACCTATAAATATCGTCTCTATCCAAATAGCGCGCAGTCCATCACGCTTGACTTTTTACTCTGGCAAGGACGCAAGCTGTACAACGCCGCACTCGAACAACGTATTGACACCTATAAAGAAACAGGCAAGGGCATCTCGTACCCTGCGCAGTGGGCACATTTCCGTGACGAGCGTCACGACAATCCTGACACCCTGGGCCAATTGAATGCGACCTGTGTACAGCAGATGCTGCGCCGTCTTGATAAGAGTTTTACGGCATTTTTTCGTCGAGCCAGGGCTGGCGAGAAGCCGGGCTTTCCGCGCTTCAAGGGACGAAGCCGTTTTCACAGCCTGGAGTTCCGCCATGGTGATGGATGCAAACTGCGCTTTGACGACCAAAACCGTGCGCTTCTCTATGTTCAAAACGTTGGAGAGGTTAAGGTCAAATATCACCGCCCTCTGCCGGACGACGCCGAAATCAAACATGTTGTTGTAAAGAGCAATATTCAGAAATGGTACGTCTGTCTGCAAGTCAACTTGCCCGATCCGATCGTATCTCACCACCCCGGCCCATCTGTTGGAATTGATATGGGGTTGCACAGCCTGCTCGCGTTCAGCGATGGAAAGCTGGTTGAGAACCCGCGCTGGTTGCGCGGTTCGCTGGTGAGATTGCGTGTTGCCCAACGTCGATTGTCGCGCCGTAAAAAGGGCAGCCGTCGCCGCCGCAAAGCTGCTCTTCTTGTGGCGAAACTGTATGAGCGTATTTCTAACCAACGCCGCGACTTCTGGCATAAATTGACATACCAGATTGTAAATACATATGGGCTGATTGGACTTGAGGATTTGACGCTTGATTTCATGACTTGCAATCGCTATCTTGCCTTGAGCGCGCACGACGCTGGATTGGGCGAGTTCCAGCAATTGCTTCAATACAAAGCGGAAGAAGCTGGTGTTGAAGTAATAACTGTGAACCCGTGCAACACCTCCCAATTGTGCAGCAGGTGTGGTGTAGCAGTGAAAAAAAGTCTGCGCGTTCGTGTACATGTCTGCCCTCAGTGTGGGCTGATTCTTGACCGGGATGTCAACGCCGCCCGGAATGTTCTGGCTTTTGCGTTGAACCCCCATCACTCCTGGGGGCTGAACCCCGCTCGGACTGAGCGGTCAGAGCCTAACGTGGACCAATGGGTCGAGCGTGCTCTGAGAAGCCGTTGCCTGAAGGCAACGGAGTAGTCACCGCTTCGAGATTGTATCCTAAAGGGGGTTCAAGGCAAACTCATCGGGGCTTCATCAAGTTCGGGTTCCAGCTTGTCAAGAGGCGTCATTGGCGATAATGTAGAGGTTGTTGAGACCGAAAGCTAATGGGAGTGGATATGGTCACAAGACAATCGGAGTTGATACGTGTATTGGAAACAATAGCTGAGGAGCTCCCGGGCCCGCTCTGGGTTGCCCTGGTCGACGACGATGGCTTGCTGGTGGCTTGCGTTCCATCTCAGCCGCCTGTGAATGTCGACCAGATCTCGGCGATGACAGCCGCTTTAGCCCTCACCGCCATTCGCGTTCTGGGTGAAATCGACGCGGCAGAGTTTCGCTATTCCAACGTAACAGGTTCTGAGCGTCAATTGCTCCTTGTTGCCCTGGATGGAAAACGTTTTCTCTCGATTGGCCTGGAACCTGATGTTGTTGTGCAAACCGTTTTTCGACCGCTCAGCCGCCGGGTGGTAGAGCTATTGAAGATCTTGAAGATGAGATTTTCTGCCCCCTGAATTTTCATGTGGGACTGTCCCCAGATGGCGGGCACTTCTAGGAAGGGATCGTCAGTATTTTTAAGAGACGGGCGCACTCAAGGGTGCGTCATTCCATTTCCTGTCTGCGTGCAGCGGTGATCTTATGAACTCCCATTCAACATAGCCATTGATCGATATAGATATTTCCTCTCCGTTTAACTGCTCACGACCCTGAGGAAATTCAAGCGTGTGGCTAGCCCCGGTGAAGGATTGGTGGTTCCTCTGCATTCAAAAGCGCTCCAAGAGCGCATTCTTGCACACAGGAAAAGGGTTTCATTTTAAATCGCTGGTGGCATCCCCGTCGTCTCCACATTTCAAATCGAAACCCTACGAGGTTCACAATGGGCTTTGATGATTACTTCCCGCCAGTGTTTTAATCTTCCACTGCGATGATTGAATTTCTTCCTGATTGAGCCTATGATTGAGTCCAAAGATTCGCTTGGATGGATCCCATCTTGTGCGCAGTAATAGAGTTTGCAATGGGTTGTCAGTCTGAAGCGAAGCTTAAAGGGGACGAAGAATCTTGATATTCACTCGAGTTAGCTCCAGTATTGGAACAACGTGATTCTTCGTCACCCCGCTCCTCAGGATAAGATGAACTTAGGTTAGAAGGTGAGCCCGAACATGAGCGATGAGAACTTACCATCCGAGTCTGATCCCGCACCACCGCAAACGTTCGCGGCTGATCCAGGAACTATTCCCGCCTGTGAGGTTTGCGGGCGCCAGGATGAGACGCTGCGCCTGGTCGCTCTACCCTATGTCGTCAGCCTGGTTGTTGTCACCTTCCGCAGGACGTGGACAGGATTGTGGTGCTGGCGGCATCGGAACGAACGTCGCATATTGGCCGGCCTGATCACAGCGCTAGCTGGATGGGTTGGGATTCCATGGGGCTTTGTCTACACACCAATGGCGCTAATAAATTTAGCGAAAGGGGGAGACCAACCACTAGAAGAGAATGTCAACATTCTACAGCAACTTTCAGAGGATTCGCTTACTACTGGAGACCCGCATGCAGCGATCCGGATCCTCGAAGAGGCGCTCAAGCTCAAAGAGGACGCAACGATACGCCACCAGCTCCTAGAGCTGTATCGTCGCTATCCGCTCTCGATCACCAAACCTCCGCCCATCTCGTCCTGGCCATTTGTTCTTGGTCTGGGGGTCAGCATCATCATCGGACTTTCAATCGGTCTGCTGGATCACTTCACCACCGTTCTTGTGGGTTGGGTTCTCGGCCTTGAGGTCAACATAATCCTGACCATCCTGAGTTGGGCTCCTTTGGTTGCCCTGATCTTCCTGGGTGGACTTGTTCTTTCTGAAGTCTTGCAATGGGCGATTGAAAAAACCCGGCTCCAAGAGATGATGCCCTCATTAGTCTTCGCCTTTGTCGCCGCACTCCTCGCGTCCTATGGAATCCCGCAAGGTCGTGTATTCGGGGGTTATCTCGGTGCGGTGTTCGGCGGTTTACAGTTTCCCTCATTTATCAATTTCATTCTCACGACCGGCGAGGTGGTCACGCAAGGAGGGTTGTGGTATCTGCTCGATTCGACCCAATCGGGTTTTCTAACGGGCTGGATTTACCTGTTTATCGTAACTGCAGGTGGAGTCTATTTGCTCTGGGCAAGCCTTTCCTCCGTGCGCGAAACCGTCCACTGGCTGGTGCGCCTCGATCTGCTGCAGGGCGAAACGGCGCTTGAAGAAGAGAGATCCGCGTTCAGTGTCTGGGGTTCGATCGCCGGGATTGTGGTTGGTTTGTTATTGCTGGCGGCTCTTTTTGGGGGACAAGGCCTTGGGTTACGCGGAAATCCGGAGGTCGTTGCTCATGTTGAGCAGGGTGACTTACTCTTCGAACAAGGAGATTTAGATGGCGCGGCGGTGGAATTCCGAAAAGCGATCCAATCAGCCCCGCATCTCCCTGGGCCGCATGCGAGCCTAGGTTGGCTTTTGTTCTCGATGGGGGATCTGGAAGGGGCGGTTTCTGAATTTGAGGAGGCGCGTCAATTAGACGATACCTGGGCTGATCCCGTTCTGGGATTGGGGTATAGCTATCTTGGTCGGAACGAGAACGAAGCTGCCCGCCGGGAATTCGAGGCAGCCATTGCGCTTAGCCCTGAATCCTATCTGTTGGCGCAAGCGAACTATGGATTGGGCAACCTGGCGTTCGGTGAAGGAGACCCGGAGGCGGCGGCTTTCTATTATCAGGAGGCCATTCTCCAGGATTGGGAGCTGGAGGTTGCGCACATGGATTTGGCATTGTCATATTTCCATATGGCCGAGTTTGAGAAGGCAGTAGAGAAAACGAATGATCTGATAGCGCTCGCTCCTGATTGGGGGGCGCCACATGCGCTGCTGGCCATGGCCTACCATCAGTTGGATGATTCGACCCTGGAAGAGCGAGAATTGGCTTGGGCTGAAGACTTGGGGTCGGAGGACCTTTACAGCCTCCTGCTGCTCGCAAGCGCCCATTGGGATCGCATCGAGTTTGCGCGGGCTGAGGCGGTGCTCTTGAGAGCGGTTGAGTTTTATCCGCAAAGCGACCAGGCTGCGCTCAGTCTAAGCTACGTTTACGCGGCGATGCAGGAGCACAGTCGAGCGAAGGATCTACTCGATCCTGTGTTCGCACGTAATATGGATTCAGTTGGGGGGCATCTCGCAATAGGGTATATCTTCACTCAGCAGCAAGACCTCGATCAGGCGCTGGCTGAAATCATAATTGCGAGAGATCTTGACCCTGAAGATTGGACAACCTATCGTGACATGAGCTTCGTTTATTTTCATCGGGGCTCTGTACAGGAAGCGCTAGTAGCAGCGGAAAAGGCTGAGGAGTTATACCCATACGACAGTGCAATTTTCACGTATAAAGCTTTCGCTCAGCGCAGTTTGGGCGACATCGAAGGTGCTCTGCAAAGCGCACAGATGGCGATCGAGCTCTCACCAAAGTATGATCTCGCACACTTCATCCTTGGGGTGTGTTACCTGGATCAAGGCGAGCATATGAGAAGCTCCGACGCGCTGCGGATGTTCCTCTCCCTTGCGTGGGACCGCGCTTATGTGCGCGATTATGTAGGGCAAGCCGAAGCATTTTTCGCACAAACGCCGTGAGCTGCACTTGGCTGCGACATTCCCCAGGATAAGATTTCAGTTTCCCGCGGAACTTCGAGATAGGAATCTGTTGCCATTCTCTTCTGATGAATTTGACCTTTTTCCTTTGAAGACGTAGACTGGAGCTATGCTCGCAAAGGTCCACGCTGCAGCCGTCGTTGGGCTGGAGGGGGAGATCGTGGAAGTTGAAGTGGACACCACGCGCGGGATGCCCTCCTTCACCATCG
>SDBS01006204.1_pt1 | contig 11627 bp, 8 predicted proteins | sample 2277091 | NCBI WGS metagenome assembly SDBS01 (sample SAMN10404972, study PRJNA504765) | marine sediment metagenome | isolation source: marine sediment core GS10_PC15, 163 cmbsf | place: Arctic Ocean: Southern Knipovich Ridge | collected 2010 | reverse complement strand
TGCGATTGGTGAAATATCCGATATCTGGTTGTATCTAAAATCTAGCCTCTGCAAGTTGGTCAGATTTGCGATTGGTGAAATATCTGATATCTGGTTTACGCCGAAGACCAATGTCTCCAGTTTTTTCAGATTCGCGAGCGGCGAGATATCTAATACTTGGTTGCCCCCGAAGTACAGAATCTGCAAGTTGGTCAGATTTGCGATTGGTGAAATATCTGATACCTGGTTGTAACCAAAATATAACCATGGCAAGTTGGTCAGGTTTACCAGTGGTGAAATATCTAATACCTGATTGTTGCCGAAGGACAGCAATTGCAAGTTGGTCAGATTTGCGATTGGTGAAATATCTGATACCTGGTTGTAACTGAAAATCAAAATCTGTATATTCTCTAGATATTGAATCCCTTCCAAAGATACTATTCCTCTTTCATTTGCCTCTAGTGCGGTAATTCCTTCAACATCACTCAAATATAATGTACCACTGGGCTTATTAATCGTCTCCCTGACAACCTGTTCGAGATTGGGATCTTCAAATTGGACAATAATTCCCTCATCTGGCGCTTCCATATAAAAGAAATGCCTTGCTCCACTCCAGGATATCGCAAGAATATTACCGTTATCATCAAAACCAACTCCTTTGGACTCCCAGGCATGGATGCTATCAGGTCCTGGAATTAATGGTGTACTTGGATCAAACCGGGTATAAGATGTGGTTAAGTCCCAAAAGGATTCATTCCATATCTGCTCTCCCTGACCGGATTCCGGATAGGGTGTATTATAGGCAACAACCCATACTTCACTTTTTCCTATAGTGATATCCCCCTGATAGGGGTAAGAGGAAACACCCACCGGATTCCACTCAAGTAAGGGGTCAGGTTGCATGACAGGCTGATAATTAGGATCCTCAGGATTATAGTTAGGGGGACTTGCCAAACTGCATTCCGGTAGCCAGACACTTCTGGTTACTGGTTCACTTGTTGCACTTTCTTGACCGTTAACCACACAGGAAACCTTATAAGAATAACTGTTTCCTGGTGTAGTATCAAAGTCATACCACCCGATTTCGTTATCTATATCTAATCCCTCAGCATCAAATCCATCTCCAGAATAAACCAAATTAAAATTGGAAGCGCCGTTTACACTCCGGTACACTCTATATTCCTCACCTCCCTCAATCTGTGGCCAATAGACTAAGATAGATCGATCTGAAATATTTTCTACTCCAAATGTCTGAATACAATAAGGATCATAGCCAGTGATGGTCCAGGCACCGATTTCAGGAATATCACCAAGATATGGTTCAAATTGAAAAGACTTGATTACAAGTTCAACTTCCTCCATCTTATCTGCATTATAAGGTTTACCGTTATGTAGCCAAAGATTCATATAAAGCCGCTCTTTATTTGGTATCGGGATATATCCATATCCATCTCCGCTTGGCCCTACAGCGTTATCTCCTTCTAGATATGTAAAACTTTCTGGATAAAGTGGAGGAAAAGTTATTTCACTACTGTCAAAAATTACATTACCATTTGTCCATTCAAAACTGTGGATAGAACTATTGCTGACTAATTGCAGAGAAAAAGGATAAAGATTCCTCTTTTCATCTTCTTCTGTTGCGTCATACCAAACCACAAAATTACCATTATCGGCATTAGGGTTTCCCCATTTGCTAAATTCAATATCAAGCTCATTGTTGCTTTTATGGGCAGAAATAGAATTATCGTAAGTAAATAATCCAATAACAACATTCTCATCAATTTTTCCATCACTGACAACTTCAATCTCAAATTCATATTTTCCATAACCCCATTCCTGTTGATCCGAATAGATTTCTACACATTTCCACCTTTTAGTTTCCTTATCTCGAGTCATCCTAAAATGTAATTGGCCCAGTTCGTCTAGCCAAATATTTTCTATACTATCGGAATATTGATTGGATCCAGGACTTTCATCGGTGTCAATTATCCATTGCTTATTTGCAAATACACTACCATTTTCAAAAGGTATTTTCTTTTCTACCGTAACTATACCTGCCGTACATTTGCCCTTATTACCAACGCTATCCTCTACATGAAAAATTGGTGTGTATTTGCCTGACTGTAAATAGGTATGAAATACATTTTTATGTTCAATACTCATACCTTTTTCTGACCAATTTCCATCACCAAATTCCCACTGGTAAGTGTAGGGCGTTGGTCCTCCCGAAGCAAATCCTACACAATGCACTTCATGAGGTGGTATTCCGTTTTTAGGGTCAACATCTGCCTCAACATTTAAATTATCTGATTCAATTATTATAGAGGGGCATTTATCAACATTTTCAATAAGGTTCAGATGTAAAAAATCCGAGTAACTTAAATCATAGTATGCTCCTTGTGCGCAACTTGCAACAAATTTTTCTTCCGCATCATTATATCCATGAATTACCCGGTAATGTAAATTTTCGATAATTCTAGGAAACTTACTATATTGCAAAACAATAATTGGAACACCTTTGTCTATTTTATTTTTTATTTTCTTTATACTAAGAAATCCATATTTGGCTTTAAGGTTTAAATTTGAAATCGCATATCGTTTTAATTCCGTAAAAAGTCCAAACTCATCATTTAAAATAGTTTCAGGAAACATTAACAGACCATAATCAGCTAATTCTTGTGGCGATACATTAAAACCATAATAACCAAAAATCATTGCTCCTGCTGCGCAAAGACACCCGTTATGTATACCTTCTGCTGAATAGTAAGGAATCCCTAATACTATATCGCTATTTTTATTATAATTTTCAGCATCTATAATTTCTGAAGGTGAACTTGGTATAGTAGGGATACACCCAACAAACAGACCAACGATCAATCCAATCACAAGAAAAAGCATTAATATCTTAGTTTTTTTCATTAAAATATACTCCTTTACTTTTTTTATTTTATGAATCGAATTGAAAAATAGTTTTTAATCACTTCAATACAATCAATAGACATTGCCTCCTTTTAAAGATTGAATAAAGTTCAAGTGATTCATTTAAGTTACAACGAATAAAGGTTGATTTTTTTACCAAGTTGATGATAATTTTTTTTAATAGATATTTTATTAGTGATGCTTCAACTATTTCTCGGAAAAGTTTTTCAAAGGCAATTTTTAAGTAGATAGATGAAAAGATTTCTTGAGTGATTTTTTGCTAAATAAATGTAAGGATAAGAAAAATGGGGAATAATAGAAAAAATAAAAACTGCCGATCTTTATTTAATTAAAAAGTCGGCAGTTTGGCAGTCATAGCAGTAGAGGGCAGCAAAAGGCGATACAAATACCTTAGACCCAAAACTTTGCGTCCTATCCTTTCGGATAGTTTACCTTTCTCAACTTCTCTTGAAGTACTACTTTAATACTTCTCCTTCCTATTGAAAAAGTTTAACATAATACTTTAGATAGTGAGATAGAATATTGTATTTTGTGAAATTACTTATGAAGTTAGCGAAAATTTTTTATTGTATATATATTATATATAAATTTAGAATTTTGTCAACAATTTATCGTTCTGGGGTTATTGTCTCTGTGCCCAAACTCTCTTGGCACAACGTTTTGAACAATATACATGGTCAAATCTTACCGGAATAAAAATTTTAGGGCAGTCCTGGGCTATACACCTTCTTAGGGAAATATCTTTAATCCAAACCCAGTAGACCCAATAAAAGGCTAAAATCCTGCCCGGAGGTATGCATATATGTAAAGAGGGATAAAAATGTGGGTTACCCTCTTGGGGGTAACTCTCTATTTTTATCTTCTTATTTTTTAACATAATCTCCTCTAGAATTTTTATATCCTCTTCAGTCGGTCTTTGACCGGAAATAGCCCTATCGGTCATCTCTCTAAAAACAGCCAGATAGGACTCAGAGTCCCTTTTGATATGCTCTAACTCCTCGGTAGAAAATATCCCGGAAGGCAAAAGTTTAAAACTTTGGGATGGAATCCCTTCATTATACAATCTTATCCCGTATTCCTCAGGGAAGTCCTTGGGAAGCTTACAGCTCCCGGAAAGTGAGACTAAAAATTCGGAATAGTCTATTCCCAGAGCCTTGGTCAGCACTGCATCGAAAATTTCTCTCTTTTTATCTTTTCTCATACATATCTCTCCTCCTCTCTTTTTTCTCATCTGATTCAATCTATCGTACATTTATTTTAAATTTTTATATACGATAATAAATTTTAAAACCCCTTCTTTTTCTGAAAAATAATTTATAAAAAATAAAAAGCCCTTCAGCAAAATACCAAAAGGCTAATATTTATCTATGAATGATGGAGGCTAGTAGACGAGTTTCGCAACTTTTGTATGAGTGAGGAGACTGAAAAAGTTTATCATAAGTTAGAAGAAGTAATAAACATTTGTTAGAAACTAAAAAGAAATAGAATAAATTTAAAATAAGGTCTACTTTTTTAATAAATTGAAATCATGCCTTAACAGGGGATAAAGATAATTTAAAGTTCCTCACTTCAAGAATAAAATTCATCTGATTAGGCTTTGTCTCTTCCGCCTCTTTGTCTATTGCAGAACCGATGGACCAGCCGAGCATTTGCCGGGATAGTCTCTCCACCTCTCCAATAAAAATCAATATGGTCAACTTCAGAATCGTCGAGGAACCTAATCTCCTGTTCGCAAATGCTACATTTATTGTTCGTATCATAGAGGCTTTTCTTAACAGAGAAAGAATATGCTCGTGGTTCTTTAACTGGATAGCCGATGATATCCCTCAGAGCCCTCATCCATTTTTCGAATCGTTCCAATACCTTAGACTTATCATTTGTAGATATTGTGATTGAATCAATGAATCCTTGGTTATGGGTCATAAGCCAAATCAATTCTTCCCTTATCGCATCAATTTTCGGATATATTTGGTTCTTGTCATAATCTGTGAAACCGTACATTATTACATCAAATAGCGCTTTATTAATCCTACGTCTTTCCCATAAACCATTAGGATCTCTCTCGTTTCCTGCAATGAACCTCTTAAATGCATTCTTTCCAAATGCAGCCCTGGTCAATTCGACTGATTTCTTGAATTTATTCTTGAGATCATTTTTCTCTGCTTCAGATAAATTACTTTTTTCCTCCATTTCATTATTTAAGAAACTCTTCATGGGCTGTTTGTATTTGAGATATGTTTTATGATATAGGGCAAAAAATCTCAGTATCAGCTCCCTATCAAGCATCCGATTATGATGTTTCTTCAGACCCAGCAGTTCAAGGAATTCCTTATTGTCTGAAAGATCCATTAAAAGCTCGTTATATGAACCCCTATAAATACAATTTCTTATTTCCTGATCATTTAATTTTACAGAACCGGTATTGAGTCTTTCATAAATTTCAAACCTAATTTCCTTTTGGGACTCTTTTTCTATTACTATTGTGTGAATTGTCGATTTTTTGAATCTAAATTTTAATTCGTCTGGGAGCTCGGCATATTTCTTTCCATTAAGTTCATGCATGACCAGCAATCCCTTAAGGACCAATTCTCCATCCATGAAGTTGATAAATGATGTCAGTCTCTGTTGGCCATCGATTACAAAATATTTCCCCTTGTCGTCTTCTGCTACAAAGATATTCGGAATAGGTACCTCAATCAAAATGGATTCGATTAGCCTACTACACTTTTTATTGTCCCAGACAAAGTATCTCTGGAATTTTGGTCTAGGGTCCAGCTCTCCGTCTTTGTACATACTATATAATTCTCGAATACTGAAATCCTTTGGCTGCCAAATGACCTTCTTTTTATCTTGCGGAATATTAATTGTCTGCTCATTCTCAGTAGTTTCAAAAATATCATCATCTTCTTTCTTTCCCCTCTCTTTCATCTCTTTCCTTGATTTTTTGGGAATTTTAGCTTTCTCGCTTTTCCTATATTTCTCATCAAACCAGTAGCAGAAAAGATCGAATAGTGCCATGTCATTGATTTCTTTGAAGTCATAATCATCTGAAAGTGTTTTTATGAATTCTTTGATCTTTTCAATATTATCAGCATAGTTTTCAAGCTTTTGTTTTAATTCTTTTCTTTCGGAAAAGATCGTCCCAGATAGGGTTTTAAAAGTGCGTATCTCTCGATTGTTGATAATCGGGAAAGAGGTATTTAATGAATAAAATATTGGTGTCATAGACCCACACTGGAGGGCTTTGCTATATTTGTTTGCGACAAATTCGCTGACGATTTCTTTAATATTTTTGGGATCTCTTTCGAATTTATCTGCGGCATTAAAAACTAACTGAGCTATTTGCTGCCAATCCTTTTCATTGTAATTGAATCTACTACCGAAAAACTTTTTAATGTTCATAAAAACAGGAGCGATGCTTTCTCGCTTCGAATATTTTGTTTTGGTATTCGGGAGAAGACCATATAAAACCAGATTGACAAACTCTACGCTTCTTGTGCTTAGACTTCTTAGCCTCTCCAAGATTTCGCTGGTCTCTCTTGGTTCCCTGTCTTTCAAATTAAAGATATGAGCTTTCGCCTGGCCAGTTTTCAGATATGCTCTAAATTCCTCTATTATTTTTTCTATTTCAGTAGATTTTTGATTTACCATACGTTACCCCCTTTATTTTAAAATTGTAATAATTTTATCCACCCCCTTTTATATTCTCTAAATCTATAAAATAGCTAAAAGTTATGATATATAAGGCTTTTTCCTATAATCAGGCTAAAATAAGACCTTCAAATTCGTCATTTAAGAGGGGCCAAAAAAGCCCGCTTATGATTAGCTTCTACTTTTCGATATTTTCTTTACTTTTTTAGACAATTTTAATATCTTTAATTCCGATAACATTATATTTTTTCCTTCTTTGGAACAAACTTTTTCATTTTATCCCCTGTTAATTTCAGTTTTTAAAAGTCTGATTAACAATACTTGCTTTAATTTTTATTTATCTTATCTAATCTAAGTCATCAAATTCCTCATCGGGGTATCTTTCTCTTAACTTCTTTAGTAAGTCCTCTAAGCCATCAAATATGTCATCATATCCCTTATTTCTCTTATCGATATCGAGGAATAACTTCCTATATAAGCTCTCGAAGCCATTGTAGCCATATAATATGTCATCAAATTCCTCATCGGGGTATCTTTCTTCCGCTTTTTTAATAAAATTACTTATTATTTTTGCCAATCTTTCCGAAGCGTTTTTTTTCCTAACTATCGAAGCAAATAAAGAATCGCCGGCTATCTCCTCTAAATAATCAATTCTATCTTTTAAATCATTATTTTCTTCCCGTAATACCCATATCTTGCGATTTAAATTATCCCAAGCCATTACCCCACCGAGTATAATTGCTATAAATACAAAAAATACTACGGAAGACATTATCGGATATCCTGACATATATAAACCCTCTTTAATTTTTAATTGTTTAGGTTTTAATCCTTCTTTTAACTAAAGTTACCTTGCAACCGCAGGAATCGTTAACCTGACCCCCGAAATTCTTGCTTCTTGCCTTTAGATACCTTATACTATCTATCCCCTGTTATAATCTCTAAACCTACAAAATAGCTAAAAGTTATAAGATATAAGGCTTTTTCTTATAATTAAGCTAAAATTAGACCTTCAAATTTCGCTTTTAAAGCCCCTCAAATTTAAAGCCTTTATGATATCCTTCTACTTTTCTTCAATAACTTGCAGGCTTCAATAAATGTAAGATCGCTTTTATTTTTCATTGATCCCCCCTGCTATATGCTTGTAATGTTTGTATTGTTTGTAATACTTAATATTGAAAAAATCTAATAGGAACGTCTATATATATCATCATCTACTATTCCTTCTGCTAATAATCCACCTTTTGGACTGTCTTTTTCTTCTTCTATAAAAAAATATAGAGACTTCTTCTCATAGCGCAGAATCGAAATAATATCGCTAAATTGACTAATGGGATAATGGAGATTTATCTTGCGCACCGGTCCATATTTTTTTATATCCTCTTTTCTCCCATGCTTTTTAAGCTCATTTGGAGGAATCTCTGAGTCATTCTTAAAAAATTTTATTGAAAATACAGGTGTTAACGCAATCCCAGACATCTTTTCTACTTTTTGGCCACCACCATAGCAATTTATTTTTGCTATACAATCGCCTGGTTTTCTTCCTTTGTCATTGGCGTAATAACAAAGACTGTAACGAGTAAATTTTAGCTTTAAAAAATCCATTTTTTTGACCTCCTTTTAAATCAAAGATATATAATTTTAAAAACTGCTTTTTATTTATTTTTTTGAAGGTATGTTTATATTATTCTTATTGAAAATATAAAAAGAATTGCGGTTATAATATCTAAAGGTATCCAGGTACTTCGAGACAAATAAATGGGAGCTAAAGGGTTAAAAAGTATAGCAATAACTATAAATACTACTTTTGCCCAGTTGATATTTTTCTCGAATGCTTGAAAAGCTATCAATATGGATGCTATACAAGTTATCCATCTCAAGAGAGTGTAGTAACCATAAGGCCATTCAGCTATTGCTCCAAATAACATAAAAATACTTAAAATTATAAAATATTTTATGAAATTATTTTTACCTTTTCGATTAGCTATTTTGTGTATCTCCTTTTATTTTATATTAATCTAATAGGAAATTTTATCCAAAAACGAGAGTATTATAAAATTTGTATACATGCATAAAGTGACGACTCCTGCTAGAACTCCCAATACTTGTCCTCCAATCATTGGAATAATATCTCCTAATTCTGTATTGCTAAAAGGTAAAGAAATTACAGATAGAATACCGATGAGCAACCATGTCAAAGCTGTAGCAATAATTATAAAACCTATAAATTCCCAAGTAGTGGGGTATATATTACCTTGGATATTTGATTCAGATAATATTATATTAAACATGTCTTTAGTAAATAATCTAAAAATAATAACTCCCATCAGAAATGTTTGAGTTCCGGGAGAATAAGCAATAAGATCACCAACTAAAGGCATTATGGTAATTATCGTAACTATTACTGTTGCGATAAGACCTGCTTTTACAATAGGCCATAAAAAATTCAATACTTCCGAAAAGGGTGTAATAGATTGTTGGCCCAATAAAATAGGAAACAAAAATACTACAGTTAAACTCATTAATACCCCTTCAAGCGCAATTCCTCCTATTGTAAAAGTAAAATAACCAGCCATCTCTCTTCCGAAATGTTCCTTTTCTCCAGTTATCTTGCTTACAATAAAGAAAAAAATTAACATTATTATTGCATATATTATACAGGCACTCCATACTTGCCAATTACTAAAAAGTTTTAAACCACCACCTATTGAATTCCAAAACATTATATTTTACCTACTTTCTGGAATTAATACGTGAACCACTCACCGCAATGCCCCTTTTCTTAACAAAATATTCTTGAAGCTTAATTGCAATAAACTCAAATATAGCTCCCACAACAATTAAGAAAAATCCTAATTTTAAATTGTAAAAAATGATAATGATGGAAATTATTATAAAAATAGGTATCCAAATTAAAGACAATTTTGCAAAAAGAAGCCTCTCTTTCAGAAATGCTGTAAAACCTATTTTACATTGTGCGCATGTGGGATGAAATTCATTTGTATAAGGGTTTCGGAAATCTTCTACATCAGCATCTTCTTGACAGTAAAAACATTTTTCCATAATTATTTTTCTCCATTAATTTCTTACACATAACATCTAAACCCACTAACACTAAAAAGCACAGCTTTGGGATACTATTAAGTCGTTACTAGTGGTTATTATATTCAATTCTACTAAAGATTTAATTTATAATTTAGAAATTATTCTCTTTAGTAAAAAATAGGGGAACACATCCTATTTTTTCTATGGTTTAGCTTTCCATTTTACGAGGTCTTCCTTTGGGACGTCTATCTATAGTAATATCTAAAGCCTCAACCATCTGGTTAAAAATTCCTCAAGTCCATAGGTTTTCAGCTAAAAGTTACCGAATTATTAACTTGGGACACCTGTTCCTACTTTATTTTATTAAATGTGATTGTTATATAAATTCCTCATTCATTTTTGAGTTGGAACTTTTTTTCAGGCCATCCCTTTTCAGAGTAATCCATATAACTACCTTCATATTTAATTATAATAAAAATAAGACGGTAGAATAAGGTTATACAAGTATAAATCCGATCTATGTATGTTTGAACTACCTTTGGGTCTTGGTTCATTTTATCCGGATGAACTGATTTGTTACGCAGGATCTCCCACTCATCCTTCATAGCATTATTTAATAAGCCTCTTTGAACCATTTGGTATAATGCACCCTTTGGGGAGGTATTCTTTAATAAGCCTATACTGCCGAGTAGACGATTTTTAATTCTTTCGCCTAAATCCATATCCTTTATTTTCTGTTTTGCTTCTTCGGCCTGCTGTAAAATCTCTTTATCTGGCAACCCCATTTTACCAAAATATGACTTAAGTACCCCTTCGATAGCAACACCAATCGAAAGGGAAGAGTTCTTAATGCCGGCTTGCCATGCTCGATTAATTTTGTGCCAAAAACCAAATAAATCAGAAAAAGGAGTTTTGGTGCTTGAAAGATATTTCTCAAGAAAACAGTTAAAAGATTTAAGATCAGCGGGAGCAGAGTGTTTAAAAGGAAAGGGGAGTTCTTTATTGGCAAAAGAATTATCTACAGATTTTATTTTTAATATATCGATATCTTTTTGAGTATTTTTAATGACTACTGGTCGAACAATAAAACCAGTAATAATACTCAGAGCTTCAATTAATTTTAAATATACATCCTTATCGAGGTTCTCTATTTTTGAATTTGCATTTATTATTAAACAATTATCAAGTTTTCTAAATTCAAAATCAATCTCATTGGCCGAAAACACAGCTTTATTTAGACGCCATCCACCGTTCGGCAGATCTTCTTTTTCATTACAAGGTATTTTATATTGACCCGGCACGATAATAAATAAATAATTTTTCTTGGAATTTGATCGAACTTCATTTGATTTAATAGTTTTAATTTCATATAACTTTGATTTAATTACCAGGCTTGTGGTAGAACACGACATGTTAGCAGAGATCCAAATATTATCTGCAACCCATTCATTACCAGACATGTCAGTAGCTTTGAGAGTGAAATAATCATCGCTTGCAATAATTTTACCTGGTATATAATCCTTAAGTTGATGCGAAAACTCTTTCTTTATGTCATTTATTTTCGAGTATAGTTTTAGCCGTAATTTCCCATGCTCATCTTGGTAAATCGTGCCAGGGCCTGTATATATAATAGGATCTTTATCTTTTTTTTGAGTCAAACGAATATCAATACAATCAATTTCGAATGAATTTGATATAAATTTGTCAATTGTTTCTTCATTAAAAATCAAGGCATTGCTCCTTTATCCTATCTGGATAAATGTGAAGGGGGACGGCTCTTTGTCATAGTTTAATCCTTCCGGCATCAATCCACTCTTTTATTATCTCTCTCCTCTTTTCTTCCAGGACAACCCAAAAGTTACCGGACTATTGACTTGGTACGCCTTCCCTATTTAAGAAAATGGGATATGTCCCTATTTATTGTTATAATTGAAAAAGTATTTTATATCTATAGAATAATCTGAAAGATTAGGACAATCAAATAACTTTCCTTTTCCTGGTCGAAAAATGGG
>SDBS01006203.1_pt1 | contig 11628 bp, 14 predicted proteins | sample 2277091 | NCBI WGS metagenome assembly SDBS01 (sample SAMN10404972, study PRJNA504765) | marine sediment metagenome | isolation source: marine sediment core GS10_PC15, 163 cmbsf | place: Arctic Ocean: Southern Knipovich Ridge | collected 2010 | reverse complement strand
CTGTGAAGCAGTTCTCTCCAGCGCTATTGATCTTCAGTGATGATCAACTCTGGAGAAGGTACTACAAACTTCCGATCAAGAAAACTACGGCGATCGTTTGTCAGGCCGGAGCAGCGCATTATCTTCAGAGAGAGAACAAGTGCAAGTTAGGCAAGCAGGTGTTTCTCTTCAAGAGAACAACGAGACCTCCGGTCAAAGTGACTGACGACCTGCTTTTTGTTGGTAGAACGGTGGCTTGCGGAGCGATCTATCTGTGTTGGAAGCTCGGTGTCCGTCGTGTGTTTCTTCTCGGTGTCGATGGATACAGGGTCTCTGATGCGTACTACTCGGATGGGGCGCTTCATCAAAAGGGAGATCGAGCAATAGTCAAAAGGTCTGGGAACCTGCTTCAAGAGGACCGTCATCTCAGATGGAACTCCACCATGGAGGAGGCGAAGGGGTTCTTCAAGTCAGTCAAGTCGTACCCATCATCGTGGCCTGGTCCGGGAGTCTACAACTTGAATCCTGATTCGTTGATCTCTACATGGCCAAAGGTTCCCTTGAAGGAGGCCCTCAGTAGTAGCCCAACGGAGTTCGTCCACGAGTGTGGTGGGGTTGAGTGGTTCAAGAACTCACGCATTCCGACGAAGAAGTTACATGCTTCAGTTAGCTGACGATTACAAAGTTGTCGCTGAACTCTTCCCGCTTTGGAGGAAGTTGAAGGTGGCGACTGCCCTGGAGTTTTTTTGTGGCGTGGGTAAATTCCTAAAGCTACTCGAGGTCGGCGGGTTCGCGGCATCGGGGACTGAACCAGATACTTCTAACGCAATCGAGGCGCAACTGGATGGCTGCGCTGTCTATCCTTACGTGCTGTCTGACATCAAGAAGTTCGAGGATGGACAGTTCGATGCGGTTGGGATGCTTCGCGTAGACAGGGTTCCTGACAAGTCACTCGATTCGGTGGTGAATGAAGGATTGAGAATCAGCTCCAAGCTGTTTTTCTACAGCTCGACAAGCGATGTGTTGGAGAAGAAGATTTTCGACATGCTGGACATGTCGAAGGTCAACATTCTTGCTCGCAGGTATAACGAGGTCGTTGGAGTATCGGTGTTGAAACTGTGATAGAAGAAAACAGACTAAAACAGATCAAAGAGATTCTTCGTTTGACGGGTCAGGATGATTCATTGATAGATGGAGCGATGAATCTTTCTACGCCTGGGGATTTTTTGGGACTTCTTTACAAGCTTCGAGAGTCTCTAGACCTGTCGATTAAGTCAATCGAGGACAGCCAGAGAAAGAACGATTTGTAGTTTGTGTTTCGAATCGACCCTGGTCACAATGACTTGCATCATGCCAAGCCGAGAACTGGTAATGACCTCTTATATTACGTCCTGGTCGTTCAACCCACCATTCACCACTCCCACCTGAGTGGTTCTCGGCTTGGCTTGGGTGTTCGGCTGGGACGTTTTTATTTGAAGGAATGACCAATGCGTCGACCGAAGATCGCGATACTGACTCCCTTGGTGGACTTCAGTCCTAGCTATTCGTTGTGTGGGATCATACTCGATCAGGGTCGAATGTTTGATCGTCATGGGTACGACTACGACCTTCTGGTTCTGAAGAACTTCAACAAGAAGGATCTCAGTCGAGGGGATCTCCCTAAGAACGTGCGTAACATATTGCCGCAAACTGTTCTTCATGACTATCAGTGGAATGAACCGCCACACGATGATTTTGGGGAGCAGATCGACGTTCATTATGGAGGCAGGGAGGAGACTGGGGAGATCGGTTACAAAGAAGCGATTGAGCCGTACGACATCATCATCACGCATGACTTGATGTTCCTGGGCTCTCACCTCTGTCAGAACGAAGCGATACGTCGTTGCGTTGAAATCTATCCTAACAAGCATTGGCTTCACTGGATTCATAGTGCCCCAAGTGGATTGCCATCGAACGAACAACCTCCGTACCCATCGAGTCTGAGGTTTCAGGGATGCGAGAATTCAACCTACGTTTTCTTGAATAATCGTCAGAGACAGGACGTTGCGAATCACTTCCAGATGAAGGCGGCTGACGTAGCAGTTGTCTACAATTTCAAGGATCCTCGAGACTACTACGGTGTTCATGAAGACGTAGATTTACTGATTAGGCGACACGATCTTTTGAATCACGACATTCTTCAGGTGTATCCATTCTCTACACCAAGGTGGGAGTCAAAGGGCGTCAGCCGATTACTGAGGATTTGGGGGTATTGGAGGAAACTTGGGATCAGGGCAAAGCTTGTTTTAGTGAACGCCCATGCAAACAACGAGTCGGACGAAGTCATAGTACGTAAGATGGAGGACTACGCAAGGAAGTGTGATTTGACTCCGGGTCTTGATGTGGTTTGGACATCAAGATTTGCTGCTGATCAGGAAGTCAAGAACGAGGAAGCTGGCGTTGACGATACGGCCTGGGATCAGTGGAAGTACAGCGTTCCATCGAGAGCGGTTCGTGAGCTTGTGCAGATGTCAAATCTTTTCATTTTTCCGAGTGAAAGTGAGTGCTGTTCTCTGATACAGGCGGAGGCGGCGATCTCTGGAAAGTTCGTTGTACTCAATAAGGCATTTCTTCCGATGCTTGAATTCGGATCAGACAACGTTCTTTCCTACGACTTCAGCAATGATCCAAATTCTAACCCTGTCTATTACGAGTGTGTTGCTCGTGAATTGTGGGGAGAATTGCAGAGAGACTCGACGTTCATGAACTCGACCAAGGCCAGGACGCGACTCTACAATCGAGACTGGGTATTCAAGAATCAACTGGAACCTCTTTTGAACAAGTTGAGTCAGTAATGGATACGATCAGGATCTTCATCGGCAGCGAGCCCAAGACTAGGGTCCCTGCACATGTCCTTGTCTACACGATCAAGAAGTACACGAAGAACCCCGTCGAGATTCACATCATGGAGCCGGGAGGGGAGAAGGGCTACTGGCAGAAGCCCAAGGACTTGCGGATGGGGACGGGGTTCTCTCTCTTCAGGTGGATGATTCCTCACTACCTCGGATTCAAGGGCAAGGCGATCTACCTGGATGCCGACCAGATCGTCTTCCACGACATCCTCGACCTGTGGACGAAGGATGAGCAGAAGCCTGGCCCAAGCGAAGTCTGGTGTGCGTACGAGAACGACAAGCACTTCCCTAAAAAGAAAGGCATGCAGTCGAGCGTCATGCTGATCGACTGTGAGAAGGCGAAGTATTGGGAGTTTGACTGGATGTGGGGCCAGATGCGCAAGGGGATATGCAACTACGGCATGTTCATGCATCAGGTGTGGGGCAAGTTTCCTGCGAACGAGATCGAGGTTGAATGGAATCAGCACAACAAATATGTTTCTGGCAAGACCAAGCTTCTTCACTACACACAGGAGAGGAATCAACCCTGGTACAACATCCATCACAAGTTTGCGATTACCTGGGAGAAGGTCTTGATTGAAGCGATCAAGGCTGGAGCTGTTCCTCGTGCTGAGATCGAGACTGCAATAGCGAGATTCGGGAAACCAGACGCTGGGGACAGGAGGAGGACGTTTGGAATTCACCCGCAGTACAAGAGGTGTCTCTCAGCCTACAACTCTTGAGGTAAACAGAATGAGCACGACAAGGATTAGAGCTTACAAAGTTGGCCCTCCTGGTTTCAACCCGATTGTATTTACAGACATAGATCGAGCCCTACAAGAGGTGAAAGATCTTTGTAAGTATGGCGAGGTTGAGGACGTCGTTGAGATTGAGACAGTCGAAATGACTCAGGACGAATTTGATAATCTTCCGGAACACGGAGGTTTTTGAGGTTTTGAAAGCTTTGATTTCCGGAATCATCGGCCAAGACGGTAGCTATCTGGCCGACCTTCTGCTTGAGAAGGGGCACGAAGTACACGGACTTGTCAGGCGGATCGCGACACACAGCCGTGACGCGAGGTTGTGGAGGATTTCGCATCTTCTTGACGAGTCCAGCAGGTTGCATGGTGTTCTCAACATCCATGAAGGATCGCTCGACAATCCTGCATCTGTGTCTTCCTTGATTCAAAAGATCAGGCCCGATCAGGTGTACCACCTGGCAGCTCAGAGCGACGTAGGTGCGAGCTATGAAGATCCGTTCACGACGATGTCGGTCAACGTGCTGGGAACGCAGTACGTCCTTGAGGCGTGCCGCAGGCACTGTCCGAAGGCGAAGATCTACTTCGCTGGATCTTCGGAGCAGTTCGGTCCATACGCAGATCCTCCGATGGACGAGAAGACGCTCATGCGGCCGATCTCTCCGTACGCTGTTTCGAAGATCAGCGCCTACAGCATGTGTGGGTTCTATCGCGACTGCTACGACATGTTCATCGCTCGTGGGATTCTCTTCAACCACGAGAGTCCTCGTAGGGGTGAGGAGTTCGTGACTAGGAAGATTACTCGAGCGGTGGCGAGAATAGTCGCTAACAAGCAGAAGGTCTTAAGTCTCGGCAATATGGAAGCGAGGCGAGATTGGGGTCACTCTGAGGACTACGTCAGGGCGATGTGGATGATGCTTGATCGTGAGTATCCTGACGATTTCGTCATCTCTACTGGGAAGTCACACTCGGTAGAAGACTTCTGCGTTGTCGCGTTCGACCATGTTGGTTTGAACTGGAAGGACTATGTCAAGCACGACGCAGAGCTGCTTCGTGATGGAGACATACCTGACCTTGTCGGCAATTCTTCGAAGGCAGCGAGTCAGCTCGGTTGGTCTCCGGAGATCCACTTCTCCAGGTTGGTCAAGGACATGGTAGAGGCGGACGTTGAAAGAGAGTCATGACGATCCTCGATATTTTTGGTTCAGGGGTCGGCGTTACGCCTACTACCGAAGTCGAAAGACTCGGTTCAATGAGCGAGCAGTCGAGCTGCCAATCGTCAAGCGAGAACTGGATCGATGTAGAGGAAGTATTCTTGAGATCGGCAATGTCTTTCATAAGCACGGGTCTAAAAGTCCACCCGAATGGCCAGTCGTGGATCTCTACGAGAAGCCCTATGCCCACGTTATCAACGAAGACATCACAAAGTTCGAGACTCCTGAACGGTTCGATCTTGTTGTTAGTGTCTCGACACTTGAACACGTAGGATTCGACTACCAAGAGAAGAAAGATCCAACCAAGGGCCGTATAGCTGTGGAGAGGATCAGGACGCTACTGAAGCCTGGCGGACGGTTAATCGTGACAAGCGGATTTGGGTACAATAAGTACTGGGACAGGATGGTTGTTTCTGGGGAGGTTGGGTTTGATCGACTCGACTGTATGATTCGCGTCTCACTTCAAAAGGAGAATCAATGGGCTGAATCCACTCTTTCTGAGGCGAGCAAGAAGAAGTACATGAAAAGAAAAGGGGCCGGCCTGCAAACCGCTACGGGATTAATGATTGGAGAGATTGACGGATGAAGGTTCTTTACGTCACCTCATTCATTCCGCCGATGTACGCGATGAGCGCGAGGAATTTAATTAGTTCCTTCCAGGCAACAAGTAGCGGTGGATCGATGCTCTTGTGTCATGAGGGTTTTTATGAAGGACCTATGCCTGGGCATCCCACTTGTCAACTACCGAAATTCCCAGCAGGCTTTCATTCCTGGGATCTTGGTGAGAGCGCTTGGCTCAAGGAATGGCTTGAACGATTCTCGGGCATCATCCCAGTTCGACTCGGTGGAAAGGCTGCAAGATGTCGTTGTCCATATCCTGACAATCCTCAGAAGCCGCACAAGAAGCGTTGTCCTGGATGGTGGTGGAACAAGAATGCTTCGAGGTGGTTCAGGAAGATCGTTTGTCTTCGGCATGCCATGGAGAACTACTCGGCCGACGCGCTGATCTGGATTGACTGCGATGTCAGTTTTGTTGGCAGGAGACTCAAGACGGATACGGTCAGGGAGTGGTTCCACGAGAAAGACGTCTTCTTTTTGCAGAACAGGCGACGTCATCCAGAAACGGGGATTGTGGGCTACAACATGCGTGGCAAGGGCAGGCAGATGATCGAACTACTTGTCGAGTGGTACGACAGCGGGAAGTTTCATCAGGAACATCGTTGGGACGATTGTTGGCAACTAATGACGGTGCTGGGTCATCATCCGGAGATCAGCAGGATTGATCTCGCCTACGGAGTCGCCTCACGTGGTCAGGTCATTCCAACAAGCCCCTTGAGGCAGTACTTTACTCATACCAAAGGTCGGCATAAGAGAGCCAAGGTGATCTGACATGCCCGAGGTAATTCGTATCTGTGTTGGCACCGAACCCAAGATGAGGATCCCAGAGAAAGTCCTCATGTACACGATACGGAAGCACACATCGAGGCCGGTTGCGTTCTTCAGGATGCTGGGTCCGCCTTGGGATAAAGCGCCTTCCGGTGTTACAGGGTTCTCGTTTCGTCGGTGGATGATCCCTGAATTTTTCGATCACTTGGGGTTTGCGATCTACCTGGACGCGGATCAGATCGTTCTCGATGACATTGCTGACCTGTGGACACGCAAGGATTCGTATGAAGGGAAGTCCCACCTCTGGTGTGCGTACAAAGGCAAGAGGGCTCTGACGAGCGTCCTACTGATCAACTGTTCGATGTGTAGGACGTGGCAGAACATCCCTGTGCGGCTGAAGAACGGAGAGTTGTCCCGCAGAGAAGTTATGCATGGTAAGTGGATCAGGCCCAAGCCGTTCGATCTCGGGTATGAGTGGAACCATATCGATCTCTACAAGCCTGGAGAGACTAAGCTGCTTCACTACTCGGATCTCAAGAGACAGCCGTGGTTTCAACCAGAGCACCCTCTCAGGGACCTCTGGGAGAAAGAGTTAAAGGAAGCCATAGAGAGTGGCGTGGTGAGTCAGGAAGACCTCAGGTGGGCAAGAGGGATATACCGGAAGAAGGAAGGGCTTCATCCGTACTACGATCACCTTCTGAAAGGATAGGCATGGAAGTTTCGTTGCTCTGGGACAAGCACACAGGCGAAGACATTTACATCGTTGGAACTGGCCCGTCCATGCGAGTCTTTCCAGCGGAAATTCTTGAGGGGAAGACGACGATCGGTCTCAATCGAGCTTGGAAGTACTGCTCTCTCACTTATTCGGTCACGGTGCATCCGGACTTGATTGTCGAGTATGAGAAGGACAAGGATCGGAAGAACAAGACCCAGTGGATCGTCAAGGGACAGAAGGCTCCTATTCGAGCTTCGTTCTCTGACAAGAGATACTACGTCTTTGAGGGAGAGAAGCCTGTCCCCACACACGGTTTCAACCTGAAGTACGTTCGAGAACGGGTGCGCAGCGTACTGTACATTGGTCGAGGTATTCAGCAGACTGCGATGAACATTGCGGCTCATATGGGAGCACGAGCCATCTACCTAGTTGGAGTCGACATGTGCTCTCTCGACGGAGCGCATCACGGTCACGCCCAGACAATTCAGTTTCATGGTCTTAAGCCGAAAGATGTTTACAAGGAGTACAGGAACTTTACGGGTCATGTTCGAAAAGTGATTCGAGATGAGTTGAAGATACCCGTTGTAAGCTTGACTCCATTCATAGGTCTCGACAATGCGTCTGAAGATTTCAGTCTATTGAAGTCAGAACTCGATATTAAGCCGTTGCCAGGAGCCCTCGATGTTTCTCGGTACGTTCGTAGAAAAATAAATGTAGATCCTAATCGCAGGGGTTGACGATGAAGCTTCCGAAGTTGAGGGGTAAGAGATATCGACAGCTCTACATGCAATTGAATGATTTTTTGGATCGTCGGAGAGCGCATGGAGATTGTCGCGTCAACATCCTTGAGATTGGCACCTACGACGGAGGTACTGCAATCGGATTGATGGATCTGTGCCACAGCAGAAAGTGTGATCCTTTCTACACTGGGATTGATCTATTCGAGTCCATGAGCAAGGAGCGTCAGAAAGAGGAGATCGGAAAGAGCAGGATGGCTCCGAGCTTTAAGAAGGTTGAGAAGAGGATTAGAGATACAAACTACAAATTCCGTTTGTTCCATGGAGACTCAAGACAAGTTCTTCCTGAGATTCTCTTGCATGGATTGCTTCCATCGCAGGACTTCATCTTCATTGATGGGGGTCACTCAATCGAGACAGCAAGAAGTGACTGGTCGTATGTTCGTCGCCTGATGCATGATTCGACCGTAGTTCTTTTTGATGACTACTACCATCACGACGAGAAGCTTGGTCCACGTCCGCTGATCGACGAATTGATGGTAAACCAAGAATTTGACGTCGAGCTTCTTGATCCGATAGACACCATCAGTCGGAGTGGAATGCGGATTGGCATGGCCAAGCTAGTCAAGGTCAACTCATGAGGGAGACTCCTGAGCGTCTTGAGGAGCTTTTCCAGAAACTCCTCGCCAGCAAGCATCGATCCGAGATGCGAGGACACATAGAGACGCTTCGCCGCCTTGCTTTTCACTGTGATCACGTAACTGAGTTTGGCGTCAAGACAGGACAGAGCACCCTGGCTTTTCTCTGTGCTCAGCCTGACTATCTCATCAGCGTTGATCTTATGCTGTATCCTCAGATCGTTGATTTGATGGCGCACACTGGTCGTACGTCATTTTGCTTCAAGAGAGAGGATTCAAGAAGGGTTAAGATTCATGACACCGACATGCTCTTCATTGATTCTACGCATCTGGGAGAGCATCTGAAGCAAGAGCTTGACGAGCACGCCAACAAGGTCAGAAAGTATCTCGTGCTTCATGACACTGTGAGTGCCGGCAAGAAGGGGTTCTGGTACCGCGATGAGAGATACGTCCACCAGCATGGTAAAGGGGTGTCTGTCGGCGACAAGGGAAAGAAGAGGCGAGGACAGGGCTTACTGACAACGATCGAGGCGTTCTTGGAATCGGACAAAGGATGGTACATGGTCCGTCATTATGAGAATTCAAAGGGTTTGATGGTTTTAGGGCGGACTGACAATTGGGTCTCGAATCGATTAGTTGAGGGGGCGAAGAAGACAGACTGATGTGTGGGATTCACGGCATCACCAGGAGTGACGAGAATCTTGTCTCGAAGATGATCAAGATCTCGAATCATCGTGGTCCGGATGGGAACGGACTGTACCACGACGGCAAGGTAACCCTTGGACACAACCTTCTGTCCATCACAGGAGCGAATGTTGAGGAGGGTCATCAGCCGTGGATCATCGAGGACTCCGTACTCGTCTACAACGGAGAGATCTACAATTACGAAGAACTGAGGAAGGGTCTCGTTGCGGAGACTCTCCGGACTGACACCGATACAGAGGTACTTGCTCACGGTCTATCTGAAGAGGGTCACAGATTCATCGGCAAGCTTGATGGCATGTACGCCATCGCTCATTACGACGGAGAGAATGGAACGCTGACCCTGGCGAGAGATTCGTTTGGATCAAAGCCTCTGTATTACGCGAGGTTGAATGACGGGTCTCTGATTTTCTCCTCGGAGCTTAGGGCGCTACTCCTTTCCGGAGTTAAGAGGAAGATCGATCAGTTTTCGTTTCATACCTACATGGACCTGGGGTTCGTCCCTGGTCCGAAGACGCTAGTAAATGGCGTGTCCAAGTTGGTCCCGGGTCAGGTCATGGTTATTGACGTCGCGTCTCTTGACGTCAAGGAAGATTACAATGTAGCTGACAAGGTTCCAGCAAATCCAGCGTCTGGATTTGACAGGAATGAGCTTTACGGAGTTCTTACAGAGAGCGTTCGTAGATGCACGATGGGACGCAGGAGGATTGCGCTGTACCTCAGTGGTGGGATGGACTCGACAGCCATCCTTCACCATCTGTGCGAACTAGGGCAGAAGCCGATAACGATCACCACCAGGTTCGCCTGCAGAGACACGGACAAGTTCAATGGGGATGCAATGGTGGCAGCTCAGGTTGCTGCTCATTACGGAACGAAGCACCATGAAATGGTTATCACTCAGAGGGATTTCACTGAGGCGATAAGCCAGAGTGTCTTGGCTCAGGAGGAGCCACGCTACAACAAGAGCACGCCTCTTTACTACTTAGTTCATCGCTACGCAGCGAAACTCGGAGCAACGGTTGTGATTACAGGCGACGGTGGAGATGAACTACTTGCTGGGTATCCGCGTCATATAGATGTTCTTGACCCTCCAGGATACAGCGAAGTTTGGAAGGAGCTGGAGAAGAGGTACAAAAGATTTCGTGGTGACGACATGTCGTTTCGTTTCTATACGCTCAAGGATCCTATTTGTCGCTGGCATTATTTTTCATCTATTCAGAAAGGTGGCCAGGGATTCCTGAGGAACCCAAAGTCGGCTCCGAGCATACGGAAGAGGATCGATTACTTCAAGTCGTGGTTTCCGGTAGAGATACTGACTGGTGATACGCTGAACAATCATCTATGTCTTGAGACCATGAATCACATGTGCGAAGATTTTCTGATTCGCAACGACAAGCTTGGAATGCACTTCTCGATCGAGGCGAGATTCCCTATCCTCACCAGGCTATTTAGGAATTACGCGCTTTCGATCTCGGGGAAAAGAAAACTCAGAATGGGCAGAACAAAGCGTTTGATCATTGATTCCTACAAGGGCAAGCTTCCGAAGTGCGTACTCTTGAAGAAGAAAACTGGATGGACTGCTCCGGTTATGGAATGGGCTGATCTTGATGACTTTCCTAGAAATGCTCAGACGCTTCTTGGAAGGTCGATGCGCAAATGTTTAACGAATTCCTGGCATGAAGAAACTGACAACCTGTTCAGGTTCAACTCGCTTGTTTATCCGAAGACGATATTTTCGGCGTACTACTTCAGGATGTGGGCCAAAACGATGGAGATGCACACTTGAGTGCGCTACTTGATTACTACAAGCTCTGTCAGTTGTCCGAGAAGAATCCATACACTGGGGTGTCGACTCTTCACTACGCCAACAAGATAGCCAGCATTGTTAGGCGGACCAAATCCAAGACGCTCCTGGACTACGGGTGTGGCAGAGGCGATCAGTACTCTGCCTACCATCTCGACAAGCTTTGGAACTGTTACGTTACCTGTTACGACCCTGCAGTTGCTTCCTTTTCTGCCAGGCCCAAGAAGAAATTTGATGTCGTGATTTGTTGTGATGTGCTGGAGCACATAGAGGAGTCGGATGTCATGGATGCCCTCTGCGACATCGCGAGCTTAGCCAAGAACGCAGTCTTTGCCAGCATCAGTATTGTTCCATCGAAGAACTCTCTTCCAGATGGAAGGAACGTCCACGTTTGCGTTAAGTCAAAAGCATGGTGGAAGTCAGTCGTCTCGAAGTCGAACAAGCCGTGGTACGTGGCATGGAAGAATCGTTGGAACGTTGAGATGGAAGACAGTCCGATTTGATTCGGCTATTCAAGGTTCACATGTCGCCTTCTGTTTGCGAGCCGCTGATGGCGACGATAAACAGTGGCTACATTGGCCAGGGTCCACGCGTCGAGGAGTTTGAGACCAAGCTCTACGACGAGTGGGGAACGGTATCGCGCCCCCTAGCGACATCGAGTTGTACTCATGCCCTAGACCTCGCCTATCACCTCTGTGGGATCACGCAGGGATCTGAGGTGATCTCGACTCCAATGACTTGCTCGGCCACGAACATTCCTCTGGTGATTCGTGGAGCTAAGATCATCTGGGCAGACGTTGATCCTACGACCGGGTTGATATCCCC
>SDBS01006202.1_pt1 | contig 11628 bp, 9 predicted proteins | sample 2277091 | NCBI WGS metagenome assembly SDBS01 (sample SAMN10404972, study PRJNA504765) | marine sediment metagenome | isolation source: marine sediment core GS10_PC15, 163 cmbsf | place: Arctic Ocean: Southern Knipovich Ridge | collected 2010 | reverse complement strand
CGGTGACACATACTATTCTGAACCGAGTCCGGACTATTTTAAGTATATCGAGCTTGGCGGCGAAGGGCTGACACCGGTTGGATACGGGTATCGTTCGATTGAATATATACTAAAGAATATCTGCAAGTGTATTGACGTATCTGCCGGCGTTGACCATAAACAGGCATTAGCCGGCAGACAAAAGTTAATTAAGCAATTTGATAATGAAGGCATCATGGCAACGCCTGGGAACAGCTCGTACAATGAGCTGGTGATCGAGGCGGCCCGGCTGTCAATTCTTAACGGCGGCAGAAAGGTTGAAATAACCTATGGCGAAAACGCCGGCGTTGATTTTCAGAAGGATTGATAAGCATTATAAGTGTTCATTTTGTGAAATAGAAAGAAACCGAAACTAAGATGGCAAAAGAATTTCCACTTATTTCAACTGAAGTTAAGCCCGTATCGACGAGGTTTCGCAAACTTCGGGGGCCTATTCCAAATTACGAGACAATAAAACAGATTGAAAAGCTTCGTGAGGCTGAGCCGCTAAGTATGCGAGGTCAGCCGCCGGTAATTTGGGACCGCGCTGAGGGAGTCAATGTTTACGATGCTTACGGCAACATGTGGCTTGATTTTTCATCGGGTGTACTTGTTACCAATGCCGGTCATGGCTGTAAAAAGATTGCCGATGCAATTATTAGCCAGGCTTCCAAACCGCTCCTGACCACCTATTGTTTTCCTAACCAGCCAAGGATTAAACTTGTCCAGAAGCTGGTTTGGCTTGCACCACAACGATTAAATAAGGTATTTGTGCTCAGTACCGGCGCGGAAACCACAGAGTGCGCCCTAAAGCTAATGCGTACATACGGGCGGAAGATGGGCACAGACGATAAGAGCATCATTGTTACATTTGAAAATGCCTTTCACGGCAGGACCCTCGGCGCCCAACAGATGGGAGGTTCGGTCGACGGCAAAGCGTGGATAAAAAATCTCGATCCTGAGATAGTTCATGTACCATTTCCCGATGGATTCTGCTGTGAAGACACCAGCTTCGAGCTGTTCGAGAAAAACCTTGCCCGGCTTGGAGCCGAGCCGGACAACGTGGCCGGTGTAATAACCGAAACGTATCAGGGAGCCGGGCCTAACTTTATGCCCAAACAATATGCAAAGGACCTGAGAAAATGGTGTGACAAGTATGGCGCTCTGCTCTGTTTCGATGAGGTCCAGGCAGGTTTTGGCAGATGCGGAACTATGTGGGGCTTCGAGCTATATGATGTGCTGCCGGATTTGTTCTGTATCGGCAAAGGACTCAGCAGCTCGTTGCCAATCAGCGCAGTAATCGGCAGGGAAAAGGTGATGGATTTGTACGGGCCCAACGAGATGACCAGCACTCACTCGGGCAATCCTATTTGCTGTGCGGCTGCATTGGCAAGTATCGAAGTTATCGAGCAAGAAAAGCTGGTTGAGAACGCGGCTAAGGTTGGGCTGATCCTCCAGAAACATCTGCAGCTAATAAGGAGCGAGTTTTCCGAGATAATCGGTTTTGCGCCGGGAGCAGGTCTTGTAGCTGGATTGCTGATGGTCAAAAAGGGCAGCAAAGATCCGGACTACGAGCTGGCATGGAATGTGGTCAACCTTTGTTTCCGCAAAGGCCTACTGATGTTTGCACCTGTGGGTGTGGGCGGGGGCTGCGTTAAGATAGCGCCGCCATTGTGCATTAGCGAAGAAGCGGTCAAGGAAGGTTGTGAGGTAATTCGCGAGGCGCTAAAAGAGGCGGTCGGGTTGTGAGGATATCAGGGTATCAGGATGCAGGATATCAGGAAATCAGAGTATCAGGAAAAACTAACCTGATGCCCTGATAACCTAATCGTTGTCTTAGACATTCATCGTGCACAAACCACCCACAGGGGTAATTATTTCTGCTCCCAACGGCAGGTTACGTGGGCGATAGTATTGGTCGGCCATATTTTCGATGAGCTTCCGGGCATGTTTATCTTTGACTACAGCTACGATGCTGCCGCCCATCCCTGCTCCGACAAGGCCTGCGCCGAGGACACCCGGAGTTGTCAACGCGATGTCAACGAGCATATCTATTTCGGGCAGGCTGACATTATAGCCACCGCCCTGGCGCCACAGCCGAGCCTGGCTTATACGACGAGAGTTTCCTGATTTTAGGTCGCTTATCAGAGCATCAATCCTTGCATCAGGGTAACTGTTGTCGGTCGGTATGCGTTTTCCATCAACTACTTTTGTCACGCGGTCGCCATCGTGGGAGATGCTCATCAACTCGCCGAAGGTCTTCATATCGCCTGTCCGCAGACATTGCGGGACCATCCCGGCGCGAATACACTCGGTTATCCCATAAAGACATATCTGCCTGATGTGATAGCCCAGTTCGGGTTCATCGTGACTTCTGAACACGCGATGAATCTTTTGCTCATCTTCCGGAAGTAATTTCAGAACGTCGGCCCGGTTGACAGAAGTGGGCAGCGATTTTACCATTCGATAGATTTGAATCTCATCAACGGCGAGTCTTTGGGGATTGACATCGCGAAGCCGTTCGAGGTTGCCGGCATACTCGGGAAAGTTTTTTCGTATCATTATCAAGCCGAATACATAAGCAGCCACTCGGCTGTTAAAGACATCGCGGGCTCCGGCTTGCTTCTTCGCCTTGATGCCGCTGTTGGCCAGAATGAAGCGATAGCCAGCCGGAAGTGCAGCGTTCTCTACTGACAGTGGAAAAGCTGTAATATGGAGGATTGTACCGGGCTTGCCGAATATAATAGCGGCGTGGTCGCTGCATCCGCCGCGTGTGCCTACATACCATTCAGCAAAACCCCAATGTTCTACTAAATCGGCAGGTTTAATCTGAAGCGAGTTTATGCGTATTAGGGCTTCTGCTGTTACCATAACCAATGCCGATGATGAACTAAGTCCCGCAGCTATGGGGATATTACCATAGACCATCATATTCATACCCCTAATCGCCGGTGCGAAGATGCCTTCATCCTTTGTGTTGAGATGTTGAAAGTACAACACCGCGGCGCGTATATAATTCGACCAGGTAACCGACCTCTCGTGCCTGCGTTTTTCAAACTCATCGTGACACCAGGTGTCCCAGTCCTGGATTTTTTCCCCGGTCGGCAGACAACCGCTGATGGTGAATTGTTCATCGGGAAACTGACTTGACTCAACATTTTTTACCATCGCCTGGTCGTCATCACGGGGCTCGGCTATCAGCCACATTTGTTTGATAGAAACAGGATTGACCGACCCGCCTCGGTGGTCGATATGAGTGCCTAACAGGTTAACACGACCTGCCGAGCGTATTATGATGACGCTACGGTTCCCGCCATATCTGTCGGCAAATTCTTCGAGGCTGCGCAAACACATTTGGGCCGCTTCTCTCTTCAAATCCTCATTACCGCCGTAGATTTGGCCTAACCTGTTGTTAAATGCACTATTTGCCTCTTTAATCAGAGCAATCCAATCGGTGATTGGTCGCAGGCCACTGATTTCAACAGCCATTAGTTTTCATCCTCTATGATGCTTCTATGTTGTCCGATATACAGGCAAATAATAAACTTTACTGAGCTGAATACGCCTTGTTGCCATTGATTATAGTCGATTCGACGGTCACCTTGTAATTACCCGGCGAGCCGGTGATATCAAGCACGCACAAATCCGCTTTGGCTCCGTCAAGTATTGAGCCGTAGCCTTTTTTATCCAGCCGGGTCAATACGCACGGATTTGTTGACAATATCTTCGCGGCTGTTACAAGAGCTTGATCGAGCTGCAGGACGTCGTGCAGGCGATTCCAAATACCCTGCATATCTATTGTGAGCCAATTGAGCAAGTTGGCAAATCCTCGGTTCATCGTCAAATTACTGCTGAAGAGCGTGCCGGGCTTGTCGACAACTTGAAAGTACTTGCCGTTTTCGCTGATGGCGCCACGGATACCACCACCCGTGAACTGCCTGACGTCCGAACCTGCCGCGAACAGACAGTCTGTTACTCCAATTATCCTATCTGTACCTTTGCGTCTCAGGATGTCTCTTACGTAAGCGGGGTTGACATGGTAGCCGTCAAGAATTTGCTCGGCATAAAGTTCTTCTGATTTTAGTACTGCCTCAATCGCTCCTCCGCCGTGGAATGGTTTATACGAACCACCGGTTGGGCCGTTGGTAAAGTGGATGAAGTACTTAAGTCCGGCTCTGGTCGCTTCGGTAATCTGCTCACAGGTTGCATTGCAATGTCCTGCTCCTATTACGATGTCTTTGTCGGTGAGATATTCGGTCAGCTCATAGCTGGCTCGCCCAAAATCCGGTACTACATTTGCCAGCTTGATGGTCCCTTTGTCCTCGATTCTGTCGAAGGAGTCGGTGACAAATTCAAGCACGTAGTCCGGATTTTGGGCGCCGGCCATCTGAGGATTAATGAAACTACCTTCTAAAAGCCCGCCAAAAATCCTGGCGCCCGGTTGAGTTTCCGGCTTATTTAGATAACGATATAGTTGAGCAAAACAATTCTTGAGATTCTCAATTGAGCTGGCCCAGGTTCCAACGTAAAAACCTGTGACGCCGAATCCGGCGAGGGTTGTGCTTAACATGTTCAAGCCATATTCATAAGCGGATGTACTATTATCAAAGGTCTCGGCTTTTGGGTCATAAAGGCCGCTGGTGAATTCAAAGAGGTTGTAACCATGAAAATGTATGTCAACAAATCCTGGCACGACATACTTGCCGGTGATATCGACGATTTCGTCGCAGTCGTCTTTACCGGCAACGAGTTCGATCCTGCCATTGCGCAGGGTGATATCGGTGTGTTCAACGCCATGCGGTGTTACCACGAAGCCGCCTTTGAGTAGAATCGTTTTCATCTTGAAACTTTCGCAATATTCATTTCGTTTGACTTTTTGTCAGATTCCAAATGTCGAGTATGGGATAGTGTCACCAATCCCTCAACTTGGATTAGTTTAAGCTTTTATACTGTCTGTGTCCAGTGAGTTGTTCGTTAATGGCTGTAGTTGCCCCCGGCACGGAAAAAGCCCCAGCGAAAGTATAACTTAAATATTTTGTATCGTTCGCCAAGTTCTTCATCTGGAGGAATAACAGCCCTTATGGTCTTCTTTTTTGTATCAGTTTATTTATGGGACCTTGCCAGAGGCTTGGCAAGTCCCAAAATCCCCATACGTACTCAATTTTTTATTGACAGCCTACTTTCAATATGGTAGAATTACTATCGTATTTAGGAAGGAGCGGTGAGAAGGTTTTTTTTCCTCATATCAAGCTTTCTCCTGTAGGAAACTGGAGTTTAAAGTTCAACAATACTAAAGGTACAGCCACGAAACGGTTGTCTCGTTGGCTCGTGCTCTGAAAACGGGAGGAGAAAATGTATTTTGTTGCGAAGCATCAACATTTCTGTGTGAGCAGAATCGTGAAATATCTCGCGATTTGTTTCTTATTAGCAGCGCTGCTGATTGCTGGATGTGATGACGACGACGATGACAGCGGAGAAGGCTCATTCACAAGCCACTCTAATGATACTACCCCGCTTGGAGACAGTCCCCCGGTTATTCCAGCTCCTGGTGCTATTGTCCTTGGCGCTATCGGTGCGAGTCTTGTCATTTGGATCCGCAGACACAGAACTGCTTAAATTAAATCACACGTTTGGTCTTTAGTGCGGTGTTCTTGAGAAAACAACGCTAAATATCGAGTATTGAATACGCATTATCCAATACGAGATACGATTCAAGAGAGATATATTCATTTCCTTTTCACTTTACAGCAACATCCGGTTTTGTTAGAATGCAGCAGCCGAATCGAACCAGAAACTAACCTATGCGTAGATATTAAAATGGCTGGCAAAATAATTATTGATACCGAACGATGCAAGGGCTGCGGTTTGTGTGTAGTGGTATGCCCGAACAATTGCATCGTCATATCCCAAAAATCCAATAAAAACGGTTACTTTCCGGCTCAGACAAACAATATTGACTGTACCGGCTGTGCCGCATGTGCCGTTATCTGTTCGGAGGTGGTAATCGAGGTGTATCATGATGATACGAACAAGATAGAGATAGTAACTAAGCCAGGTAAAAAGAGTAAACGGAGTCTAATTGAGGAAAAAGCGTGAATGAGCGGGTTCTAATGTGCGGCAATGAGGCCCTTGCCGAGGCGGCCATCATTGCCGGCTGTGACGCTTATTTCGGCTATCCGATTACGCCGCAAAACGAAATCCCCGCCTATATGTCCCGAAGGATGCCGGAGGAAGGCCGAGTCTTTGTGCAGAGCGAAAGTGAGCTGGCCGCGATTAATATGGTATTCGGGGCTTCGGCCACCGGCAAGAGAGCTATGACAAGCTCATCCAGTCCCGGAATAAGTCTGATGCAGGAGGGAATAAGCTATCTGGCCGGCGCTGAGCTGCCCGCGGTGGTTGTCAACGTAATGCGGGGCGGCCCGGGTCTGGGTAACATCTCGCCATCACAATGCGATTATTTCCAGGCCACTCGCGGCGGCGGACACGGTGATTACCGAACCATTGTGTTCGGACCATCGAGCGTCCAGGAGCTGGTCGATTGTATGGCGCTGGCATTCGACTTGGCCGACCAGTATCGAATGACTGTTATGGTTCTGGCCGACGGTATCTTAGGCCAGATGATGGAGCCGATAGTTTTGGAGAAAAAACCAGGCCGAGAACTGCCCACCAAAGACTGGGCCTTGACCGGGGCCAAAGACAGAGAGCAAAATATCGTTCGCTCATTATGGCTCGGTGAGGGAGTGCTGGAAAAACACAACAACAAGCTCAAGGCCAAGTATGAGCAGATAGAAAAAAATGAAGTGCTCTGCGAACAATACGAAGTTGACGATGCCGAAATAATAGTGGTTGCTTACGGTGTCGCAGCAAGAATCGTCCGCGGCGCGGTAACCAAAGCAAGAGAAGAAGGAATCAAGGCCGGCTGGATACGCCCTATTACCTTGTGGCCGTTTCCGACAGAGCAAATCAGCAGGGCCGCCGACGAATTCCGTATTTTCCTGACCGTTGAAATGAGCACCGGCCAGATGGTCGAGGACGTAAAACTGGCTGTAGCCGGAAAAGCACCGGTCTTACTTCACGGCCGACCCGGCGGCGGCGTACCTACCGTCGATGAGCTGCTCGACAAAATTAAACAATTAACGTTAAACAATGCGCGATGAAAGAAACCCCCGGTAAAACCGGGGGCTAAATATGAAAACAGTATTTAAGAGAACACCTACCCTCAAAGATTGTCCGACTCATTATTGTCCCGGATGCGGGCACGGTATTGCTCATCGATTGATTGCTGAGACCATTGATGAGCTTGACATACACGGCCGCACTATCGGCATAGCGCCGGTAGGATGCGCGGTGTTAGCGTATGATTATTTTGACGTCGATATGATAGAGGCCGCGCACGGCAGAGCACCGGCCGTGGCAACGGGTATGAAAAGGACCAATCCCGATAAAATAATCTTCTCATATCAAGGCGACGGCGACCTGGCAGCAATTGGCACCGCCGAGATTATCCACGCCGCTCACAGAGCTGAACAGATAACAGTTATTTTCATTAACAACGCCGTCTTCGGAATGACGGGCGGCCAGATGGCCCCGACAACGATGATTGACCAGGTAACGGCAACAACACCCAAGGGCCGAAACCCTGCCAGCGAGGGCTATCCACTGCAAGTATCTGAAATTTTAGCGTTGTTGCCGGGCGCAATCTACGTCGAGCGCTGCGCCCTTAGCAGTGCATCTCAGGTACGCAAAGCCAAAAAAGCTGTAAAACACGCCTTCGAATTACAAAAAAACAACGCCAAAGGCCTCTCGCTCGTTGAGCTGCTCAGTACCTGCCCTGTATATTGGCGAATGACCCCAGCTGAATCGATGGAATGGATCGAAAAAGAAATGACAAAAGTTTTCCCCTTGGGATGCTTGAAGGATTCAGGATGACGGCAAACGGTTTTTACGAAGAGATTATCATTGCCGGCTTCGGCGGACAGGGAATTATGTTGACCGGCAGACTGCTGGCCCAGACTGCAATGGAGGCCGGCAAAGAGGTAACTTATATGCCCTCCTACGGCGCCGAGGTTCGAGGCGGCACCTCTAATTGTATGGTCATTATAGCGGAGGAAAAAATCGCCTGCCCTCTGGTCGTCAAACCCGATTCACTAATTGTTTTGAACAAGGCCTCCCTGAATAAATTCGGCCCACGTCTCAAAAACAACGGCCTGTTAATAATGAATAGTTCGTTGATTGACATTGAGCCGCAACTGGACGACTCAATCGAGATAATTACCGTACCTGCTGATGACTTGGCCATCGAATTAGGCAGTCCTAAAAGCGCCAATATGGTAGCCTTAGGCGCGTATCTGCAAAAGCGAGGATACCTAACAGCCGATGGGGCGGCACAAGCCCTGCCCAAAGTGCTTGCCAGGCGATACCATAAAACATTGCCGGTAAATACCAAGGCCCTGCACCGCGGCGCCGAATTTGTCAAAGCATGTTGCAAGGTTTGAGTAAAAAAGCACGGATGATTATGACTCGAAATAATAAAACGAATCGGCATAAAAAATCCCGGCTATATTGATGGATAAGATTGTCAGACCTCCGGTGATAATGGTGGCCGCTGCAATAATTGTAATATGTGCCGGCTGCCAAGAAACAGTGGATTCACAGGCAAAGCTGACAGAAGGCCGGGGCCGGCAGCGAAAGGTTATGTCTTTAGCGGGTCAATGGTTCTTTCGGCTGGACCCGCAGAATATCGGCGAACAAGAGAAGTGGCACAAGAGCATACTGAACGGCCGTATCAAACTGCCCGGCTCGGTCCCTGAGAACGGCTATGGCGACGATATTTCCGTCGATACGAAATGGACCGGGCAGATTGTTGACCGCTCGTGGTTTACGGATGCTAAGTATGAAAAGTACAGACAGCCCGGCTCCGTGAAGATTCCCTTCTGGCTTACCCCTGTGAAACATTACGTAGGCCCTGCCTGGTATCAGAAAAGGCTCGACATTCCCGAGGACTGGACGGGCAGGCGAATTATTTTGTTCCTGGAACGCTGCCACTGGGAAACAAAGGTTTGGGTGGACGATGCTGCCGTTGGTGCCGAGGACAGTCTCTGCACGCCGCACGTGTACGACCTTAGCGATGTGATGACGCCCGGCGGACATCAATTGACCATTCGTGTTGACAACTCGATTAAATATAACGTCGGAACAAACGCCCACTCCGTCAGCGACCACACCCAGACAAACTGGAACGGTATAATCGGTCGTATGGAGCTGCAGGCCACCGGCAAGATATGGCTTAGCGACGTCCAGGTCTATCCGGATGTGAAAAACAAATTAGCAAAGCTCCACATCACTATCAGCAACTCAACAGGCCGGGACGCCGACGGAATACTCAACCTTAACGCCAGCAGCTACAATACCAACCGAAAACACAAGGTTGCAACCAAGAGCGTTGAGCTCACCACCGCAGGGCACCAGACAACCGTCATAGTGGACTATCATCTGGGCGAGAATATGTTGCTGTGGGACGAATTCTCTCCCGTAATGTACAAGCTGGCCGTATCGCTCACAGCCACTGCCGGAAAAGCTGTGTTCTCCGATCAGCAGACCGTCGCCTTCGGAATGCGCCGGTTCAGCACAAGGGGCACGCAATTCACTATCAATGACCGTCTAACCTTTCTGCGAGGCACACTTGAGTGCTGCATCTTCCCGCTCACCGGCTATCCGGATATGAGTGTTGACGGATGGCTGCGGATTTTCCGGACTGCCAAGGCACACGGACTGAATCATATGCGCTTCCATTCATGGTGCCCACCGGAAGCGGCGTTCGAGGCCGCCGACCGGATGGGATTTACCTTTCACGTCGAATGTCCCGCCTGGACAGCAATCGGTGAGGGTAAAGCCATCGATAAATTTATTTATGCCGAAGGCGACCGTATCCTGAAGGCCTACGGCAATCATCCATCTTTTTGTATGCTTGCTTATGGAAATGAGCCTAGCGGTAAAAATCAAAAAAGGTTCCTTGGGGACCTGGTCAATTACTGGAAAGAAAAGGACCCGCGCCGTCTTTATACCAGTGCGGCTGGCTGGCCCATCATTCCCGAAAACCAGTATCAAAGCACGCCCAGACCTCGCGGCCATCAGTGGGGTGCGGGTCTGAGCAGTCGCTTCAACTCCAAGCCCCCCGAAACCGCCAGCGACTACCGAGACATCATTGGAAAATACGATGTCCCTGTCGTCAGTCATGAAATCGGACAGTGGTGTGTATATCCCAATCTCAAGGAAATCAAAAAGTACACCGGGGTCCTCCGTGCCCTCAATTTTGAGATTGTCCGCGATTCACTCGCCGAGCACCACATGCTGGACCAGGCCGAGGATTTCCTGATGGCCTCCGGCAAATTGCAGGCCATGCTGTACAAGCAGGAGATAGAATCCGCCCTGCGGACGCCCGGCTTCGGCGGCTTTCAACTGCTCGACATTCACGACTTCCCTGGCCAGGGAACGGCTCTCGTCGGCATCCTCGATGCCTTCTGGGACTCCAAAGGCTACATCGAACCGCAAGAGCATCGTCGCTTTTGCAGTGAAACCGTACCGCTTCTGCGGATGAAAAAACGCACCTGGACAACGGCTGAAACATTCCGTGCTGATATCGAAATCGCCAACTTCGGCCCCGTTCCGCTCCGGGATGCCGTTGCTGCCTGGTCAGTCAAAGATACTAACGGACGAAAAATCGCATCAGGAGAAATGCCGTCCCTTACCGTCCCGTTAGGCAATGGAATCCGACTGGGAAATATCGAAGTGCCGCTTGAGAATGTGGCCTCACCGGCAAAGCTCATAGTAACAGTCTCACTAAAAGACACGCCCTTTACAAACCACTGGGATATTTGGGTGTATCCGGCCAGGTTGGATACTAAACCGCCGAAGAACCTGCTGATTGCCGAGCGCCTGGACGAGCAGGTATCGGCTGGGCTCGAAGGGGGCAAGAAAGTGCTGCTGATGCCACCGTTAAATTCGATTGATAGTAACATCCCCGCGGGTTTTACTTCAATTTTCTGGAACACGGCCTGGACAAGAAATCAGCCGCCACATACTTTGGGTATTCTATGTAATCCGAAACATCCCGCCCTGGCACAATTCCCGACGGAATTTCACAGCAACTGGCAGTGGTGGGACCTCGTGACCAAATCCGGATTTATGGTCCTCGATAAGTTCTCGCCGAGACTTCGGCCTATCGTACAGGTCATCGACGACTGGAACACCAACCGAAAACTCGGCCTGCTCTTTGAAGCTAAGGTCGGCCGGGGCAAGCTCCTTGTTTGCAGCATTGACCTCAGGAATAGTCTTGATACCAGGCCCGTGGCAAGGCAAATGTTGTATAGTCTGCTAAGGTACATGGAAAGCGACAACTTCAATCCAGAGGAATCCTCGGACATTGAGCTTATCAGGAATCTTCTCAAACAATAAGCGTAGGATTAGTATTCTATTAACTATTAAAACACTATGAATTCCGGAGAAAATAAGCGAGAAACATTGAATCATCAGGTCAGCTACAATATGACCTTTATATGGCTGGTCTGCCTTGTCGCTGCGATGGGGGGATTGTTATTTGGTTATGACTGG
>SDBS01006201.1_pt1 | contig 11631 bp, 7 predicted proteins | sample 2277091 | NCBI WGS metagenome assembly SDBS01 (sample SAMN10404972, study PRJNA504765) | marine sediment metagenome | isolation source: marine sediment core GS10_PC15, 163 cmbsf | place: Arctic Ocean: Southern Knipovich Ridge | collected 2010 | reverse complement strand
GTTTGCTGCAGTGTGAATATCTGGTGCTATCTCCGGGAGTGCCGCCTGATCTTGAGATTTTACAGAGCGCTCGACAGAAAGGTCTTCCCATATTCTCCGAGCTGGAGTTTGCCTTCTGGGTATGCCGGGGCAAAGTCATCGGTGTGACCGGCTCCAACGGCAAAACCACCACCACCACTCTGATTGGTGAAATATTCTCCGCCGCCGGTTACGATACCTTTGTCTGCGGTAATATCGGCCGACCTTTCAGTGAGGTCGTTCATAGGATCGGCGAAGAGGGCATCGCGGTAGTCGAAGTCTCCACTTTTCAGCTTGAGGCCATAGCCGACTTCAAGCCACACGTAGCACTTATTCTGAATCTGACTGCCGACCACCTGGACCGCCACGGCAGCTTTGATAAGTACAAAACCCTCAAGTATCGCATCACCGAAAACCAAACCGACGACGACTTTCTGGTCCTGAACCGGGACGACCGCGAAATTATGAGTGACAATATCACTACTAATGCCCGGAAGGTGTTCTTTACTACCACAGATGCTGCCGACGTCGGAGCCTTTGCCAGGGACGGCTGCCTTTACGGGAAGTCCAACCAGGAGGAATCGCGTATTATCAGATGTAGTGACATTCTCATTCCCGGTCCGCACAACCTTCAGAATGCCACCGCCTCGATCTGTGTCGCCGCTCTGTTTGACGTTCCCGCGCCGACAATTGAAAAGGTGCTGCGCAGTTTTCCGGGCGTTGAGCATCGTCTGGAAAGCGTTGGTCGGGTTGCCGGCGTAAGTTTTGTCAACGACTCCAAGGCTACCAATGTCGATTCCGTCTGCTGGGCGCTGCGGTCCATAGACACGCCCATTTATCTCATTGCTGGTGGGCGCGACAAAGGAAACGACTACCGGCCGCTTATTGAGTACGGCAAGAACAAGGTAAAAGGCTTAGTCGTCATTGGTGAAGCCAAAGAGAAGATATTCAATGCGCTGGGCGGGGCCTTCCCCGTCCAGTTTGCCGATTCGCTGGAGGAGGCGGTACACAAGAGTTTTAACCTGGCCCACCCCGGAGAGACCATTTTGCTCTCACCCGGCTGCGCCAGCTTTGATATGTTTGATAACTTTGAACATCGCGGCCACGTTTTCAAGGCTACGGTAGCAAACTTAAGAAATGGCGCCCATAAGAACCAGACGGTATCCAACTAAGCGGAGAATCGACGAGAGACTCCTGCTGGTCTACCTCATCACACTCGTGGCGGGGTTAGTGATGATCTATTCTACCTCTTCAATGCTGGCTGAAGCCAGATTCGGATCACATCTGCATTTCCTGTGGCACCAGGCCCTGTGGGCAGTGTTGTCCCTGGCGGCCATAGCGGTGATCTGCAAACTTGACCTGGCAAAAGCTGCCCTCTATTCACCGCTAGCGTTTTTAGGGATGCTTATTGCGTTAGGCGTGGTCTTCCTGATGCCCGAGCGCAACGGCGCCCATCGCTGGCTGGAAATCGGTCCTATGACCATCCAGCCCTCGGAGTTGTTTAAGTTCGTGATGGTTTTTTTCCTTGCGTTCTCTCTTTCCAACCAGAAGCGAAACATTGGCGACACCCGACAACTGCTGCGGCGCTATGCCCCTCTGCTTGGAACCGGACTGGTGCTGATCCTGCTGGAACCTGACCTGGGCACGACGATCGTGGCCTTTACGACTGCTCTGGGTATATTTTACCTGGCCGGGGCGCGCGTGAAGCATCTCGCGATGGCCCTGGTGCCGTCGATAGGGGCAGCGGCATTCTTTGTCTTTGTTTTAGGATATAAAAAGGCTCGCGTGCTGGATTACCTGGCATCGGTGTTGGATCCCCTTCAGGGAAGTTACCAGGCCCGGCAGGCGGCGCTCACGCTGGGAGCGGGTGGTATCTTTGGAACCGGGCTGGGTGACGGACGCCAGAAGTTGTTTTTCCTGCCTTACCCGCACACCGATTTTGCCTTTGCCGCGATGGGGGAAGAGATCGGATTGATCGGCCTGTTGGCGGTACTGACGTGCCTCTTCTATATTCTCTGGCGCGGGCTGAAAATTGCATCTGCGCAGCCGGACAGGTTCGGCTATCTGCTGGCCTCAGGTATGACGCTGTCGCTGTTTGTCAACTGTGCCGTCAACATCGGGGTGGTGACCTGTCTCCTTCCGGTGACCGGACTGCCGCTGCCGTTTTTCTCCTATGGCGGCTCCTCCCTGTTAGTCTCGAGCGTGGCAGTTGGGGTGCTGCTGAACCTGTCAAGAAGGATAGCGAAATGAGTGTGGGAACCGAGACGGCCAGGATCGTTTTTGCCGGAGGCGGCACCGGAGGGCATCTGTTCCCGGCCATCGCAATCGCCGACAGGATCACGGAGCTTGTGCAGAACAAGATGACGGTCGACATCGCTTTTGTCGGTACAAAAAGAGGCCTGGAGTACAGGATGCGGGAGTCGCTCGGCTATCCGCTGCATCTTATCAACGTCCGCGGCATCGCCCGCTCGCTTGCGTTTAAGAATTTGCTGGTACCATTCATCCTGATAGGAGCGCTGGTGCAGTCCATGCTGCTGTTGCGGAAGTTGTCCCCTGACGTTGTGGTGGGAACCGGAGGGTATGTATCCTGGCCGGTTCTCAAAGTTGCAGCGTTCAGAAAGATTGTCAGTGTCCTTCAGGAACAGAATTCATTTCCGGGGATAACCACACGCCGGCTGGCTCAGCGGGCGGAACGAATCTATCTCGGTTTCGAGAGAGCGCGAGAACACCTCCGAACTAAAGGCAAGATCATTGTCACCGGCAACCCGGTGCGGGCGTCGGTGATGAATGGAAGCCGGGCGGAGGCAGTAAAAGCATTCGGTCTTGATCCCGAAAAGAAAACAATCCTGGTTTTGGGCGGAAGTCAGGGAGCACGTACGGTAAACAACGCCGTGCTAAACAGCCTTGAAAAAGCGCAACTGCCCGCCGAGTATCAACTTTTGTGGCAAACGGGAAAAAGGGACTACAAGGAGGTGGCCGCCCGTCAGGGCCGGGCCTTGACGGCACGAGCGGGCAGAAAGGTAACCGACTGCGCCCTTTTTCCCTTTGCCGATAGAATGGACCTGGTGTACGCCGCCGCGGACCTGGCTATAGCCCGCGCCGGGGCTTTGACGCTGGCGGAACTGGTCTCATGCGGCCTGCCGTCGATTCTCATTCCCTATCCATACGCAGCCGGGGATCACCAGAGGAAAAACGCCGCTGACCTTGTTGCCCGGAAGATGGCCGTGGTCATCGATGAGAAGGACTTGGATGCCGTTGATCTGCTCGATGAGGCGGTAGCGCTTCACCGGTCAGAGCGCTTTCAACAGATGAAACGGACAATTACTGAATGGAACCAAGACAGGAGACCGGCGGCCGATGTCATCGCGGAGGACATTGTCAATCTCATCTGCGAAGTAAGAAAGGTTGGACGTTAGTGGTGCCGGGGACTTCCACGCTTAAAGAGAAGATCAAGCGCTTTAGATGTGACAAGATGATGTTTGGAAAAGTAAAAAAGCTGTACTTTGTCGGTATCGGTGGCGCCGGAATGTCCGGCATTGCCGAAATCCTTTACAACCTCGGCTACCATATCGAGGGTTCCGACCACTCCTCAAGCGAAGTTACAGACTATCTTCAGTCCCTGGGGATGACCATCCACAGTGAGCACCGGGCCGACAACCTTCAGAATATGGACGTAGTGGTCATTTCCTCCGCCGTTGGTGAGGACAATCCCGAGGTTGTCGAGGCTCGACAGCAAGGCATCCCGGTGATCAAACGGGCGGAGATGCTGGGTGAGCTGATGCGGCTGAAGTTCTCCATCGGCGTATCCGGTACGCACGGCAAGACGACGACCACTTCAATGATCGGCAAGATCCTTCAGCACGGCCATTACCAGCCGACGCTTATCGTCGGTGGAGTCGTGGCTGAATTGGGCACCGGCGCTTCTTTAGGGAAGGGCGATTACCTGGTGGCGGAAGCTGATGAATATGACCGCTCCTTTCTGTCGATGTTTCCCACCATGGCGGTGGTAACCAACCTTGAAGGCGACCACCTGGACTGCTATGCCGACATGGATGACCTGATCAATTCGTTTTTGACCTACATGAACCGTGTACCGTTTTATGGCTCGGTGGTTATTTCTGCCGATGACAAGCGTCTGTCGGCGCTGCAACCAAAAATAACCCGCCATTATGTAACCTTCGGCTTTTCCGGTGACGCTGACTATCGCGCAGTAGAGGTCAGTTTGGAGCCGGGCCGCTCGACTTTTTCGGTCTACCATCATGAGGACCTTCTGGGCGAGATTATTCTGCGTGCACCGGGCAGACACAACATTGCCAACGCCCTGGCCGCGGTGGCTGCCTGCCGTGAACTGGAGGTGCCGTTTACCGCCATCGCTGAGGGCCTGCTCGATTTCAGCGGCGTCGAACGGCGCTTTGAGATTGTCGGGGAGATCAACGGCATCATGGTGGTTGACGACTACGCCCACCATCCCACCGAAATCACGGCCACCCTCAAGGCGGCCAAGGAGGTGTACAACCGGCGGGTGATCGTTGTCTACCAGCCGCATCTGTACAGCCGCACGCGTGATTTCACCAGTGAGTTCGCAGAGGCGCTCTCTATGGCCGACAAGTGCCTGCTGGTGGATATCTACCCCGCCCGCGAGAAGCCGATTGAGGGCATCACGTCGGAGGTAATCATGCGGCAGGCCCACGGCAAGGGTATTGGTGATTTTCAATACGTCGGCTCGAAAGATAACGCTCCTGAGGAAGTTGCAAAGATTGCTCGGCCAGGCGATATCGTCATCATTATGGGAGCCGGTTCCATAACTCGCATAAAAAGACAATTGCTTCAAGCGCTGGAAAAGAAATGAACGTGTCCCTTAAAAGAACGAAATTGTTTTTCGCCTTTGGGGTGGTGATTGTCGCCGTATCGGTTGCAGTCGTCAACTTTACTAATGTCTGCCGCCTTGAGGCGGTGACGCTCAATGGCGAACCGATCAACGATTGGTCCGGCCGTTTCGATATGCTCCATGAAAAATCACTGTTCCGCCAGCCGCTTGACAGCCTGGCGCAGGTTGTCCTGGCCGAGGAGGGCACGTTCAAGGTTGACATCTCATGTTCCTGGCCGCACACCCTGAACATCAGGACCAATGCCTTCTCTCCTACCTGTTTTCTGCTGGACAAAACGTCGGGCCGACTCTACGGTCTTGAGGAAAACGGGCGCATCGTTCCGCTTCAGAACGCCGTCACCGACTGGGAACGACCTGTTCTTACCGGCGTCAAAAGCGGTCGGTGGTTCGGCTATTGTCGGGACGGGCGGGTTAAAGTTGTCGTCGACCAATTGGAAAGGCTTCGCAAAAGTAACCTTAACCTGTTCCGGCTGATCGACGAGATTGATTTTGAAACGACGGATTATGTTCAGGTTTCCGTATCGGGACTGCCCTATCGGCTGAAGGCTCGTCCCGAACGTCTTGCCAAGGACCTTGACAGATTCATCGAATTTGTTACAAAGTTCGATCCGGATTTGGACGGGGTCAGGCATCTTGATCTGCGCTTTGACAATATGATTATCTGCGCCCGTGGGAAAAACTGAGATGGCTTCTGAAAACATCATTGCTGTGGTTGATATCGGAACCACCAAAATCGTGGCTCTGGTCGGTGAGATAGATGAAGAGGGGCGGATTTACGTCATCGGGCACGGCGAGTCACCTGCCGAGGGTCTTCGCCGAGGCGTGGTTGTCGACATGGAAAAAACCGTCACCTCGATACAAAAAGCCGTCAAGGATGCCGCGCTAATCTCCGGGACTGAAATCGACCGGGTGACGGTCGGCATCGCCGGTGAACATATTCGGTCGATAAACAGCCACGGCGTGGTGGCCGTCAACCGATCCGACAACGAAATAACGTCCGCCGATGTGAAACGGGCGATTGAAGCCGCCAAAACGGTGGCCATCCCGGTCGACCGGGAGATTATCCATGTTGTTCCGCAGCAGTTCTCAGTTGACGACCAGACTGGTATTAAAGACCCGGTGGGCATGTCGGGCGTCCGGCTCGAAGTGGAAGCGCATATCGTGACGGCGTCGGTGACGACGGCCAAAAACATTTTTCGCGCTCTCGAACGGTGTCGGCTTGAGGTTGACCATATCGTGCTGGAAGCACTGGCGCTGTCGGAGGTGATTCTTTCGGAGAACGAGTTGGATATGGGTGTAATCGTCGTCGATCTCGGCGGTGATATTACCAATATCTCCGTTTTCTACGACGGCGCTATCCGGCATACGGCGGTGGTGTCGCTGGGGGCGAAAAACGTCACCAGCGATATAGCCATTGGGCTGCGTACAACCGTCGACCACGCCGAGGCGCTCAAGCTGAGCCACGGAGCGGCCCTGGCCTCGCTGGTGGACCCGGAGGAGATGATCGCCGTGCGGAGCGCTTCCGGACGTGAGACGAAGGAAATCTCGCGCAGCGTGCTGGCTTCGATCATTGAGCCGCGCATGGAGGAGATTTTATCTCTGGTCATACGGGAACTCAAGCGAACCGGCGTCGGGGACGTGCTCGCCGCCGGCGTCGTCTTGACCGGCGGCGGGGCGCTCCTGTCGGGTACGGTTGAGTTGGCCGAGCAGATGTTTGACATGTCGGTCAGGACAGCTCCGATCAGGGGAATCGAACACACCCCTGATGAACTGAGCTCAGTGCGCTATGCCACCGCTCACGGGCTGTTGGTGTATGGTTTCACCAACGAACCGGTGGTAGGCGGGAAAATTGGCACGGGGCGGAGGCTGATAAAAAAACTTGAAAATTGGATTTCAAGACAGTTCTAATGAATAAATGTTCGATTGATAAATGTTCATGGAGGAACCGGATATGTCGGAGCAGAAACACAGTTTCAAGTTCGCCGACGATTTTGTCGGCTATGCCAACATCAAGGTAGTTGGTGTCGGTGGCGCGGGCGGGAATGCCATTAACCGGATGATTGAAGCCGGCCTGAAGGGGGTGGAGTTCATTGCCGTTAACACCGACGCCCAGGTGCTCGATCAAAACCGAGCCGACAAAAAGGTTCAAATCGGTCGCGAGCTGACTGGAGGTCTTGGCGCCGGCGCCAATCCGGAGATTGGAAAGCAGGCTATCGAGGAAAACCGCCCGGAGGTGGCCCAGGAAATCAGCAAACCCAACTTAGTTTTTATCACAGCTGGGATGGGCGGCGGCACCGGCACCGGCGCCTCGCCGGTGATAGCTGAAATTGCCAAAGCCGCCGGGGCGTTGACCGTGGCCATCGTGACTAGGCCGTTTCGATTCGAAGGGGCGCAGAGAACGAAACGAGCCGACCAGGGACTGGTGGAACTGAGGGACAAAGTTGACACCCTGATTACCATACCGAACGAACGGCTGCTGGAAATCGTCGACAAAAAAACAACCCTCAATGCCGCCTTTGCCACCGCCGACGATGTTTTGCATCAGGCCACAAAAGGAATCTCCGACCTCATCACCATCCCTGGCTTGATCAACTGCGACTTTGCCGACGTCCGTACGGTGATGCTTGAGAGGGGGGATGCGCTGATGGGCACCGGGCTTGGCACCGGGGAAGACAAGGCGATCGACGCCGCCAAAGCAGCTATCTCTTCGCCTCTGCTTGAGGATGTCTCCATCAGCGGCGCCAAGGGAGTCCTCATTAATGTCACTGGCGGCGAAAACATGACGCTTTTTGATGTCAACACTGCGACCTCGCTTGTTTACGAAGCCGCCGGTAACGATGCCAACATTATTTTCGGCGCCGTTATCGATCCCGACATGGATGACCAGATGCGCGTGACGGTCATCGCCACCGGCTTTTCCACAAAGGAGGTGCGCGTCAGCGTGCAGGAAGAGAAAGTGCCGGTGTCTACTGTGGCCAAACCGATTTCGCTCTTTCCTGAGCACAGCTTCCCTGCCCCCAAACAGACACCGCCAGTAGCGGAACCTATCGAGACTGCTGCTGAAAGCATGGCACAACCTGCGCCGAATGCGGAGCTTGACGACGGGAACGGCAACGGCACCGATGCCAGAAGCCGGGTACCGCTTTTTTCAGAGGATGACCGCACCATACCGGCTTATATCAGACGCCTGGACGACAAGTAGTTTGTAGGGCAGAAGCCCTTGTGCTTCTGCCATTGACTGGTTTTCTGTGGGCGGCAGATGTCCACATCTGCCCCATTTGCGCGTGGGGGACGTCCCCGTCCACCGCCAAAAGCGTCATTCCTGCGAAAGCAGGAATCCAGCCTTGTAGGTCAAATCCCCCTGCGGTTTTGACAACTAACTTACCGCGTGAAAATAATGTTGACAATAAAGCCCAAACAGACCAGTCCAACGACATAGATAAACATCAAATATGTAAACAACCACGGATGCTGCCTTAGCGCACCCTTCTTGAATTTCGATACATCCATTTTGAGGCCGAAAAAGACAATCCCTGTATACGCCATCACCTGCAGCACTTTCTTTGCCGTCCTTCTGACCCAGCTCGCTCTATACGGCATCTTCTCTAAGAAACCGATAGTAGCATACACTTTCTCGGTTAGTTTTCGGTACAGAAAAAGATTGACAATAAAGAAGATGCCAAAGAACAGTGGGGTCCATACAAACAGAATGCGCTCCTTATCGTATCCGAAATTCCACCAGTAACTCTGCAATGGATCCACGATATACTTGTGCAGCCTGTTCTTAACAAGGGGCCAATCCTTCTGGTCGTACTTAAATCGCCGGTACTCAATATCCAGAATCTCATAGCTGTCCATGAAACCGTCATTTTCGAGTTTCTTTAGCACCTGTTCGTAGATGCTACACTGTTGATCGTAGGTCGGATACACTATAGTGTCTTTTTTCGCAACCACGATTGTGTCAACGACACCAGACGAGTCTCTGAAAGTAGTATCTACTTCTCTGGTTGGCTTTATGAATGTATCCTCAGGGAAACTTAACTCGAAAAGCTTCATGTTGAGCTTGATCTTGCTGATATCAGCTCCCTCAAGGGCAATCCGACACTTGCGTTCCTTGTCAGGTGGTAGGCAATATGTGAAGTCTATTTCGCGAGTGATCTCAGCCACGTTCCTGAAATCCATGCTATCCGGCAGCTTCGCTCTCCCGAAGTCCACTTTTCCCTGGAATTTTGTCCATCTAAAATTAACTGCCTTCTCAAAGGTCGCCCCGCCAAAATGAGCCGTGTCCTCAAAGGTCGCCCAGGTAAAATCAGCCACATCCTCAAAGGTCGCCCCGCTAAAACAAGCCGTGGCATCAAAGGTCGCCCAGGTAAAATCAGCCACATCCTCAAAGGTCGCCCCGCTAAAACAAGCCGTGGCATCAAAGGTCGCCCAGCGAAAAGAAGCCGTGGATTTAAACTTGGTTAACGAAAAAGAGACTGTGCCCTCAAAGGTCGACATGATAAAATTAGCCGTGTCCTCAAAGGTCGCCAAGGTAAAATCAGCCGTGTCCTCAAAGGTCGCCCGGCGAAAAGAAGACGTGGATTTAAACTCGGTCTCCATAAAAAAGGCCTTGTCCTCAAAGGTCGCCCCGCTAAAATCAGCCGTGGCATCAAAGGTCGCCCAGGTAAAATCAGCCGTGTCCTCAAAGGTCGCAAAGAGAAAAGAAGCTGTGTCCTCAAAGGTCGTGGAGATAAAACTAACCGGGCGATGAAAGATTACCTTTGTGAGATAACCAGAAGAATCAATCTCAACACCCTCGAGGCCCTTCTGTATCTGCCGCTTCCAGAACTCGACATCGACAGGCTCGCTGATCGTCGTGTCTGAAAAATCAATCGTGACGGCCGTTTCAGATGAAGAGGTCTGGTTTCCTGCTTGCGCAGGAATGACGGGGTCGGTCTTCTGGGCTGCTGCAGTTAGAGGGAGAAGACAGGAGCAGATAAGGATAAATGCCGTCAAGCATACGGATAATTGAGTCATGGTCGTCATTCGTTTCATATTTGGCTACAAACAGTTATGGATCATTGCTTGTTTAACCCAATATTTTGCGTTTGTCAAGCTGTAGCTCAAATTCGTGCACGGCGGACGTCCCGAGGCTGTCCCAGATGGAGTCGGCGCACGAGGATAGGGTGTCTCATAAGTACCGTAGAGGAAAACAAGCGGGGTTGTCATTCCTGTGAAAACAGGAATCCATCTTTTTGTCATTTCCAGCTAACCATCCGGAGTGTGTTGGTAGACAAAGAATTACTTTTTCTGGATTCCCGCTTTCGCGGGAATGACGAGGCGACACTCTTTTTCTCATTCCGTACTTGTGGGACAACCTCAGGACGTACGCCGACCACGGAATTTCTTTATTTATGAAAGCGAAATGGTATCAAGAGTACAAGCGCCCCAAAGCCGGTTACGATAAACCCAAGAAACGAGAACCGCGGGCATAAAAAAATACGCCATCTAGGGATCGAACCTAGGACCCGCTGATTAAGAGTCAGCTGCTCTACCAACTGAGCTAATGGCGCACTGGTAAGCTAAACTTATTGCTTCTAAGCTATCGAAGTTCGACAGCTACCACCAAATATAGATTGTCACCCCAAGAATGCAAGCAAATTCAGCGTCTTATACCAGGTCGCATTCAAAATGGTATAATCGCTTATGTCCTAAACCAACAACCGGATATGCCGGATACTGAATTTACACAATTACCTTGACAAGAGGACCGCGCGGGCGCAATTGTAACCCAAAAACCGCTTGAAAACCTAAGTGGTTCGTCTTACCTTCCCGCTTGAAATGGCCGAGTCCTGTGAGGTCACAACTGGTAATGGCGGCAGAGAAAAGGCAATAAAAGGCCCCCCTTTTGCAAACTGGAAGGAAAGAAGGATGCATTTTGATCTTTTGAGCGACAGGGATATGAAGGCAATCGACGCGTTGATCGACGCCTACGGTGGAGCGAAAACCATAAACGACAAGGTCAGCGCCATGAGAGATTACCAGACCAGAAAAAAGATCGCCGGCGATAAGGGTTATGGGGAAATGCTCAAGCAGGCTGAAGAGTATACTAAGGATTTCTCCGGGGTTGAGGATTATATATCCCAAGAGGGAATCAAAGTTACCAAAAAGGGTGTCTGCACCACTCAGGTTTCCGGTTTCCAGGGGAGCCGGGTGACCCTTGACTGCTTGCGTCGAATTGCCCAAAAGCCGGATATACTCTTTCCCACTGAGATGATCTCGGTTGTCGCTCTTACGGAGCATTACGTTTACAGCGGTGATCTGCTGGCAACCCTGGCGATAGCTGAGAACATCTTAGGGGCCAGCAAATTCTGTTCGACAAATTTGATCGGCATCCCCCTGCCTGAAGAACGATTCGCCAAAGTTGAAAAGGTCACAGGTGAGACATTCGATCGACGTGATATAGGTGAGGGGCTGAGCCAGTTGTTCCTCAAGAATATGGGGACGCCCTTCGGGAATCTTGGAGGCGTCGAAGTTGGTGATAACAATCACCTGGTCTACCTTGACGGAGTCACACGGGCGGCGTTTGAGACCGGCGCCAATTTTTTCCTTAATCCGAGCTGGTCAACTATCGTGGCTGCGTGCTACTATGGCAGGGAAATTCCGGCGATTAGCTTTAAGATTTCGATGCTTCTGTCCACTCAGAACGCTATCCAATTCAGAATGTTGATGAACATTTTCAA
>SDBS01006200.1_pt1 | contig 11632 bp, 8 predicted proteins | sample 2277091 | NCBI WGS metagenome assembly SDBS01 (sample SAMN10404972, study PRJNA504765) | marine sediment metagenome | isolation source: marine sediment core GS10_PC15, 163 cmbsf | place: Arctic Ocean: Southern Knipovich Ridge | collected 2010 | reverse complement strand
AATATGTGTACCTGTTTCTTGCCTGTGATTCACCCGCGAATGCCCCTAATAAATTCTTTTCTGTTTGACTCCCTTTAAGTTCCATTTGCAACCTCTCTTTCTTATCTTTCTTAAAAGATTAACTAACACAATCACTCTATCTACATAAATCACATATCCCTTCGAGATATACGGTTTTTCTCAGAACGGTAAATTTCTCACTTATTTTTGCAGGTAATTTTATATTATCAAACGGCTTATGATGAAAATCAATAATTCTTTTGCATTTTACGCACTTAAAATGCTGATGTTCGTGTAATCCGCCGTCAAATCGCTTGGCGTCGCCCGAGCCTTCTACCGTAAAAGCCGCGCCGATCTCATTTAGCGTAAGCAGTGTTCTGTTGACCGTATCTAACGATATACTCGGAAATATCTTTTTGACCTTTTCATACAGCCTCTCTGCCGAGGGATGCTCGTCTGTCTGTAGAAGCTCTCTATATATCGCTATCCTCTGTGGCGTTACTTTTAAGCCGGCCTGTCTGCATTGACCCTCAAACCAGCGGGTCTTTTCATCAAGTTCGGCACAACTGATTTTCTTTATTTTCTCTTTCATAATAGCTACTAAATAGTATTTACTCCTATTTGTCAACTATGTTCTTAAAATATTTTATTTTTTTTACTTACTCAAACTGACCGATTCGTATTGTCATGCTGAGCGAAGTGAAGCATCTGGCCTATGAATGAGGATAATCCCGATAAATCGGGACTTGTGCAGAAAGAGATTCTTCACTTCGTTCAGAATGACAGAGGGCACCCTCGAACTTGTTTGGGGGTGATCTTAATCGTGACCGGCTTTGCCTCTTCACCGGGCCTGGCCGGTTGTTTCCAAAACAGTCTGCCATAAATGGCCGTCAGGGTCGACTTTCTTCCGCTTGAGGATAGCAAGTGATATGGGGATATGAACAAAGTATTGATTCCGGTACCCTACTACCATATTTGTTCGGCCTGACATGCCGGCGTGGACGGCGTTTTGGCCGAGCATTAGGCAAAAGGCCGAATCATTGGAGTCGGCGGGTAAGCTGCGAATTATATAGCTGGGATCTATATATTTCAAAGATAATGGCTTTTTCTTCTCTGCAAAATATTGTGTGATTCTTTTTTTCAATATAAGCCCGATATCCTCACGCACAATATTACCGGAGGCGTCTTTCCTTTGAATACCGTTTTTCTCGGTCAGGTGCCGGCCTGCACCCTCGGCGACAACAATCAGTGCGTGATGTTTTTCATCCAATCGTTGTTCCAGGGCCTGCAGGAACCCATTTTCCCCTTCCAGAACAAGCGATACCTCCGGGATAAAGCAGAAGTTCACATCGCTGTTGGCCAGGGTGGCATAAGCGGCTATAAAGCCAGAATCCCTGCCCATCAGTTTCACCAACCCAACGCCGTTCCAGGCGCCTCTGGCCTCTTCGTGTGCTCCGCAAATCGCTGAACGAGTCGCCTCAACAGCGGTCGAGAAACCAAAAGACTGCTCTATGCCGCATATGTCGTTGTCGATTGTTTTTGGGATTCCAATGACCGATATTTTTAATCCTCTTTTCTTAATCGTTTCGGTCAGGTCACGCCCCCCGCGCAGTGTTCCATCTCCGCCGATGATAAATAATAAGCCGATTCCCATCTTTTCCAGATTATCAACCATATCTTCAATGTCCTGCGGCCCGCGGGAAGATGATAAAATGTCCCCACCTTTAAGGTGGATATCATTTACCAATTCAGGCGTTAACAGCACAGGCTCCTCGGGAGCTTTAGAGGATAGACCTGCATAACCGTATCGGAAGCCAAAGATTGCTTTGACTCGGTACTGCAAGGTAAGACTGAGGGTGATCGTTCGTATTACATCATTAAGGCCGGGACACAGTCCGCCGCAGGTAACTATGCCGCAGTTTAGTTGTTCCGGCTCGAAGAAAATCTTTCGGCGGGGACCGGCCCTCTCAAACATTGGAAGTTCTTTGCCGGAGTCTTTGGATGCTTTTAGATTCTCAGAATGTGAGTACAGCAGGACCTTCTCGTCGTCATCGGTAAAATGACGCCCCCCTGCTATCAGAGGGGAATCTATCTTAGACGTCCCAAGTTTCTCAATGGATAAATCAGGCAACTCGTCCGGTCTTAGGCTATAAGCATCCATAAAACGCCCTCAGTAAAATATCCTAAACTACTCTGGGATTATGCTCTATGAGGTGCTGTTCTGTCAAAGAGTTTTTGCAGCACCATTCGGAATGGATGCGGATAAGTTAGACTGTAAATATCACCGCAGGACTCTGAGCAAGTACCCTGTTGCTCAGAGCGCATCAGTATTACACCTTGGAGGGTCTTATCCGTGAAAACTTACGGCATTTCCCATGCAAGGCCTTCCATAGTTTCTTCCAATTGCCCCCGGATGTCTTTGAGTTTTTCCTTTTTCTCTTCTACGGCCTCGGGAAGTTCCTCAGCATCTTCATCTATCACGTGCGGTGTAATAAACACAAGCAGCTCGCTGTTTGTCTGAATGACCGATGTGTGTCGGAACAGACCTCCAATCAAAGGCAAATCGCCGAGTAACGGAAGCTTGGACTCGACTTTGCTGTCCTTCTGGAATAAAATACCACCGAGCAAAAGAGTCTGGTTGTTCTGAACTATCATATTAGTAGTGGTATTCATCTGGCTCCTAATGGGAATGTTTTGCTCACGCTCTGCGGTAAGCTGGGAGATCTCGACATTTACAATCATATCGACTTTATCTTCGGGAGTAATACTTGGTCTGGCTCGCAACTCCATACCTACCAGCTCGTAAGTAAAAGCCTGCTGGCTGCCTCCTTGCCCGCCTATTAAGGTTGTAGCACCCAGGAATGGAACGTTACTGCCCTTGAAGAAACTTGCTTCTTCGTTGTCCTTTGTCCAGATTGTCTGCTGATTAAGAATCTTGGCATCGGTTGTCTTGATGAGGAAATCAAGCAAGGCGTAAACATCTGTTCCAACGCCGAGCAATGTCCCTGAGCCTCCTGTGGAGCCAAACAGTGGGGTTCCTCCTGCACCACTGGGCGATATTATGCCGGCTGAGTCATAAGTTCCAAAATGTGTAATATTGGCCAGTGCGATAAGTGCATTTTCGCCTGATGAGCCGAACGCAGCCGGATTCGTTGACAGCTCGATACCGAGAGAAGTTACTTTAGTGTGCTCAACCTCCACAATTATCGCCTCTATCATCACCTGTTTGCCCGGTTGGTCCAGTTGGTCAATAAGTTCTTCTATCTCGTCCATGAACTCCGGTGGAGAGAGGACCATAATCGACTTGGTATGCGGCTCCGGGACGAAGCGAATCCTGCCAATGACGTTGCTTATCGGCAGCTCTGTATCGATAGTGCTGCGAGCCCCGGACCCTGACCAGGGCGGCGTATAGGTATCCTGCTCTGATTGGCTGTCATTCTGGCTGGCGTTGTTACCGCTGCCGCTGTCTTGCGCATCATCCATCGCCGACGTTCCGCTCAGTCCTTGCTCAGTGTATCGAATCGGGGCCTGCTGCCCCGCTTCGACGAACATCGCATTTAGACGTTCGCTCAGGTCTTCGGGGTCTGCGTACTTGAGCTGTATGACTTTGGGAATCTCGCCCATCTCCTCTCTGTCAAGGTCAAGGATCAATTGCTCGATGACATCGTATGCCTCGGGAATCTTGCTTATTACGATTATCTTCTTTGTCCCCGGCACCTCTTCGAAGGTCAATTGGCCGTAGAGTGGCCCGACGATTTTTGCCTTATCCTCAGTTCCTCTGCCAAACAAAAGGTCATAGATTGACATGCCTCCACCACCTTCTTCGGTAAAAAGCGTCCTTAGCAGCTCGGCCATCTGAACCGGATCGGAGTTATGTAGTTCAATTATCCTCGGTTTGACTTTCTCCACATCCAGCGGAACATCCCAATCTTTTATCTGCTCGGAAATTTTGAGCATATTATGAGGCGCAGCAATCACCGTCACCTGCCCCAACGTCGGAAATGATATTGCTTTTACTGTCTCTGAATCACTTCCTTGGCTGCCGCGCCCATATCTATAGTAGTAGTAACTGTTCGAGCTACCGCCGCTGGGGGCTGTTTCACCATAAAGATTGTCGATATTTTCCTTAATCTGGTCGGGGTCGGCGTGCTTCAATTGAAAAACACTTGTTTCATACTTACCAGAAGGAATATCTATTTCTGCAATAAGCTTCTTAACTATTTCGCGCACGTCCTTCCTGCCGAAGATAACGATTTGTTTTGCGTTCTCCAACGGCTGAATAAGAACGCTCGTCTGCAATTCCGAGCCCGGCATCTGCTGCATCGCCTCGTTAAGACGGTCCGCAACTTCGCTCACATCGGCAAACGTGATTGAAACTGTTTCGTGTTCTGATTTGATCGTTTCCTCCTGGTCAAGTTTTCCTATCCACTCGCCGATCCGTTTCATATCTTCAGCCGATGCCCTTGCAATAATCCACTTGCGCGTCGGTACAGGGATAAGCACAACCGGCTGATTGCTTGGCCCAATCATGACGGATGATGAGCCGGACCTGGAACTGCTACCTCTATATCCACTTGACGAGTAACCGGTCCGGCTATAACTGCTTCGGCTGCTGCTTCGGCCGTAACTGCTGCTGCGACCCGTACTCCTTGAGCTGCTTCCAGTCTCACCACTTATAAGCATCCTCAACAACTGGACAATTTCAGATGGGTCGCTGTAAAGAACTTCAAAATATTCTGTAACTGTTTGCTCAGCTTCGGGCACATCGAACTCTCTAATAATCATCTCGATGCGCATCAGGTTCTCGACCGTATCAATTATTACAAGATTGCTCGTGGTTTCATCGGCGCTTATATAGCCGGTTTCGTCGTTAAGTAAAGGCCCGACAATCTGGCTCATTTGCGAAGGACTGTAGTTTTTTAACTTAAAGAATTTCTGAACTATTTGATTTTTATTTTCAAACTGAGCAAGAGGTTGTTCAACCAGCAGTGTAGGCACCGCCCTGTCAAGCCTCTCAATCCACTCGGCAATCTGCTTTATATCTTCAGCCGTTGCTTTTACGATAATCCAGTTGAACGTCGGCTCCGCGATAAGGATGGCTGGCGTTCGGCTGATACCAACCGTAACCGATGTTGCCGTACCACCTGAGGTCCTGCTTCTGCTGCTCGAAGAACTCGTTCTTTGCATAGAGAAAGGGCCGCGGCCTCGACCGGGGCCTCTCATACTGCTGCCGTCACCTAACAGTGTCTGCAGCAGATTGACAATCTCTGTGGGATCACCGTGATGGATTTCGAAGTAGTCTGTGATGATTTCCTCAACTTCAACCACGTCAAACTGTTTGACAATCAAACTAACACGCATCAGACTTTTAACCGTATCAATTACCAGCAGACTGCCGGTGCCTTCATCAGCAAGGACGTAGCCGAACTCATCAACCAAAGGAGTAATAATCGTGGCCATCTGAGTTGGGCTGTAGTTCTTTAAATTAAAGAACATTTGAACTACCTGGTCTTTATTTTCAACCAACGCGAGCGCGTAATCATCCGATATCGTGGGAACCTCGCCGAGCTTTGCTTCCTTCATTGGTTTGAGAAAAATCGTGCCATCGGTTTGTTCGGCAATATAACCTTTCATACGAAGAGCACTATAAATCTTTGCAATAGCTTTGCTTCTTGGTAATTTCCCCGGCGCGTATATGGTTACTCTCTGTTTCATCGCCTCATCGGTGGGAATAATCACCTTGCCTGTCCAAATCGCGAGCTTCTCAATGATGCTTTTCATCTCCACATTTTTGAGGTTCACAAATTCCATCGGCTCATTTGGCTCAACGGATTCGTCAGGCTCAGTAATGACGGCTTGTCGTATTTGCCCACCAATATCACCTGGTCTTCTTGGTTCGCCGGCGGTAGCCACTATTCGAGGCTCATTAACATCAGATACCATCTCAGGCTCGTTTGCGTCACCTAACTTTTGAACCTCGGTAGGTTTCTCAGCTTCAGCAACTACTTTGGTTTCAGTTGGCTTTTTTGTTTGCTCAGGTACCGGTGGGTAAAAACCTACCCTCCAGATAATAAGAACCGATGCAATACCAACTACTATCGAAATTATTAATTTTGACCGTTCCATTTTATTCACCTCAATCTAATTATTTTCTTGCCGTCTACCACCTGGCCGTCGTCTGCCACCTGCACCGCCCTGTCCGTTACCTTGTGGCCGCCTTCCGCCAAATCTGTTGCGCATTTGCGCCCTAAACTCTTCCCTTTCTTCCTCGGACATGTTCTCAAATCGTTCCCTCATTTGCCTTCTTTCCTCTTCCATTCTGGCTCTTTCTTCCTCAGACATGTTCTCAAATCTTCCCCTCATCCCGCCCATTCCACCTTCTCCCCGTCTGCCGCCGGATCTTTCACGCATTTGAGCTCTTTCTTCCTCAGACATATTCGCAAATCGATCTCTCATATTCCCTCTTCCCTCTCCCAATCCGGCTCTATCTTCGGGAGAACGATTGCGAGGCCCTTCGGCGCCTCCGGCGCCTCTGGGTCCTCCGGGGCCGGGCATCGGCCTTTTTTGAGCCAGCTCGTTTACAAGCTGATCAGCCTTGCTTGGCACTTGAACCTTACTGCTTACCTCAGGCTCAGTGTCTGCTTTGGATTCAACTCTGGCATGCTTGAACCTGACTTCTCTGATGCAAATGCCCATTACAAAGGAAGCAAAAAGCACCGCAGCCCAAACCGTTACAAATATTGTCGTTGTTGTTCCTGAATGTTTCATTTTATTTATCTCCTTACAGATATTTTATCTCCGACCGCCGCTTGAACCTCGTCCGCTGCCTGAGCTTCTTCCGCTGCCTGGTGGCCGTCCGCCACCTGAGCTCCTTCCGCCACCTGGCGGTCGCCCACCGCCTTGAGGCCGGCCCCCGCTAAATCTTTCGCGCATTTCGGCTCTGAATCTTTCCCTTTCAGCCTCAGGCATATTCATATATCTTTCTCTTCTTTCTCGCATTTCGGCTATGACTCTATTCCTTTCTGCTTCAGGCATATTCTGCATTCTTTCCCTCATTCCCGACATAAGCCCTTCCATGCCTCCACGGCCGCCCATTGGTCTTCCCGCTGATCCAACTGCAACCATCTGGGCGCTTCCTCCTCCAGGCTGACCTCCCCTGGCTGTTGCTCTTGAACCCCTCGGCCCTCCCGGCTGAGAAGAACCTTTTGCATCGATAGGGGCGAATGTTTTTTCCTTGCCGTCCCATTCGATTGTAGCTTCCGTAGGGCCGATTGCCACAATTTTCGCATCTCCCAACGTCTCACCGACCTTATACCACTTGTCCTTTATCAGCACCTCATTACCGAATATACCCAGCACCTCCTTTACCGGATGCTGCTTCTGCGCAGGCGGCACAAACAAATTGTTCTTTTTGAGCGCTTCAGCAAGCATCTTGTATTTAGCAAAATACTTGTCCATATCGTTAGCGTCTGTTTCATTTTGCGCAATAGCCTTCTTAACCAGGCTCTCTGCTCTGGCTGAGGCTGTGAAAAAGCCTGTTACCTTAACCAGGGTTAAAACCGCAAAAAACACTGAAGCACCAAGCAGTACAATCGAAACCAATTCTTTCTTTTCTTTCAGATAATCAAGTATCATAATGGGCCTCCCTTACTTAAGTCCTTTTATAATTATTTACCTCCTCGTTTTCCGCCACCTGGTCCCCCTCCGCTGAGTTTTTCAAGAATTTTGTTTTTGAACTGTGCCCTTTCCACATCGGACATTTTCTTGTATTTTTCTTCACTTTTCTTCATTACAGCCATGAATTTGTCTCTGTCAGCCCCGGACATATTTTTGAATCTTTCCTTCATTTTCTCTATGGCGGCCTTGGGAAGATCCATTGGTCTTACCGCTGATCCAACTGTAACCATCTGGGCGCTTCCTCCTTTAGACTCGCTGCTTTTGGCTGTTGTTCTTGAACTCCTCGATCCCCTCGGCTGTGAAGGTTCCGATGCATCGATAGGGGCGAATGTTTTTTCCTTGCCGTCCCATTCGATAGTAGCTTGAGTGGGTCCGATTGCCACAATTTTAGCATCTCCCAACTTCTCACCGACCTTGTACCACTTATCCTTTATCAGTACCTCATTACCAAATATACCCAGCACCTCCTTTACCGGATGCTGCTTCTGTGCTGGCGGCACAAACAAATTGTTCTTTTTTAGCGCCTCAGCAAGCAGCTTGTATTTAGCAAAATACTTGTCCATATCGTTAGCGTCTGTTTCATTTTGCCCAATAGCCTTCTTAACCAGGCTCTCTGCTCTGGCTGAGGCTGCAAAAAAGCCTGTTACCTTAACCAAAATTAATACCGCAAAAAAGGCTGAAGCACCAAGAAGTACGACTGAAACCAATTCTTTCTTTTCTTTCAGATAATCAAGTATCATAATGGGCCTCCCTTACTTAATAAATGTTGATACTGTCAGGTCCATGTCAACTTGCTGAGAATTCTTTTTATCACATCTTATTCGCAGCTCTTCGACGCTGACTAAATAAGGATTATCTTTCAGGTTGGCAAGCAAATCGAGCACCTGGGTTAACCTGCATTTACTGCTGCATTTCATACGCAGCAGTTTGTACCCAACCTGTTTTGATTTGCTGATAGAGACAACCTGCAAAGTACTCTTAATTCCCGCCTTCTTTAATTGTTCGTCAAGCTTGTCTCTAAACAGAAACCTTTGTGCCTCTTCCTTCTGCGGCATCTCAAACTTTGGCACAATTGACATTAAGCCGGATCGTTTGGCCTTGTCAACATCAATAAGCTCCAGTTTGTTGTTCAGCTCGGCAAGTGATGCTCTTGCCTCTGCCCGGCGGTCAAACAGCTCGAATGCAATCCAGGACACTAAGACAGCTCCTGCGCATACAGCACCAATTATCAATGTCCTTATGTCTTTTTGATTTAATTTTCCTATCATAGCTTTAAAACCTTCTACGAAAGTTCCCGGTTATTTGGTGGTGAAATTTTTATAATGAAAAGTTATACTAAATTTGAGCTTCTTGGTTTTGGTGTCCGGGTTAGAGGTCATCTTCACATTTTTTATGCTGCTTCTGTCCTGCAAACTTTTCTCAAATTTGTAGAGCTGGTCATTGCTGGAAGCTTGGCCGCTTATGGTTACGGGCTGACCCTTCTTAAAATGAAAACTCTCCAGCTTTATACCACTGTCACCACTTGCGTTCACCTGACCTAAGAGGTCGAGCAAATCCGGCCTTTGTTGAGCAACAGCTTTGATTAGTTTTTGACGCTGCATTAGCAGGGTGATATCAGCTTCCGAGCCTGATGCGCTCAGACGCTTTTCGATCGCGCCCGGACTGGCCATATCAACCGCATAAGAGACGACAACTAATAAGACCAGCATTGCTGTTGCAATTGCACAAGCTATCTTTGGCGAATACAGCCAATGTTTCTTTTCTTGCTTTGCGGCTGGGCTGTACAAATGCTCAAAAATGTTAAGATCATCTTCGCTCGCCTCAAGTGCCATCAGGCATAAGCCTATCGGCACGCGATATTCGTAGATGCCCTCAACACCGATTTCGTTGGATACTCTCAATTCTTTAAGGTCCGGCAGGGCTACTCGCGCGCTCAACCCGGCAGACCTGAGAGAAGAAACTATGCTCACGTACGCAGCGTCACCATCCGACAGCACAAAAAGCGGCAATTCCGACTGCTCGGCATAACCAAACAATTCCAGTACGCTCTTCATATCCTGGATAAATCTTTCGAAGGTTTGTGTTTGTGCCTCCGCAGCAAAATCATCCGTTCCCATGTCCAGAACCACGGCGTTGTTTAATCGCCCATCTTCAACCAGACAAACCTGAGTATTCTGCGTCGTCAAACTCACAACCACGGCGTTTCTTTTATTTCCGGCAAAGAACGTCCTCCACGTCTTTACTATCCCCTCGCAGTCCAACATTATCTTCGCGGGCTCAAGACCCCGCACATTTTCTACAAACCGTTGTAACGGCTCCTTTCTTGCTGCCGCTATGGTAACGCCTACCTGTCCGTTCTTAATCTGATCGGCCCGCCAGGCCAATTCCATTTGCTCAGCAGGCAATGGCAGCCTGGTTTCAGCTTGCAGCTTAATCATCGCAGTGGTCTCTTCTTGGCCCACTGCAGGAACATTAATACGATAAAAAGCCATCCCTGCCGAGTTAAAGCCAACCACAATCATCCTGTTACTGTCATCGCCTGTGTGTGCTGTTGGCTCAAGGAACAAGCCACACTCCGCTGCAAAGGACCGCCAGTTCATATCAGCGCCTTCACTGCTCTTTGTCCAGAGAACTTCAAAAACTCGGCCTTTTTCTCGAAGCTCTACAGCTTTGAGCTTATTGCCCTCTTGTGTTATTGCCGCCACGGACCGCATGTGACCAACATTTGGTTTGTTACTGTTCATATCGTTCAATTTTCACTCCATAGGCCGCATAGAATCCTGAGAATATCCAATAATCAATTACTCGCTCCCTGGTACCAGTAAAGTATCTTGCAGGGACTCGAGCTTCTGTCCACTATCGCCTCTGTTTCCAGGGTTGCTCCGATATTCATCTGTCTGTCAATCGTCGCAACACAGCGAATCGTATAGACATCGGAACGTGTGGTTATAGAACCCGCAATATTCTTAAACATATTAGTGGTCATCGATGGCACTTGCATCATTTCCGAAATGCTTTGCATCCCGTACAACAATCCTTCTCTGTAAGTAATTATTTCCATAGCAGTCTGCTCAGCCGTATTGCTGCCGCCCAACAAAGCGGCAAGAACTATCTCTGAGGCCGTATTAATATTTACTTTCCCCGGTACTTTGTCACCACTATCTACGGTAATTTTGTCCGCTATCTGATTAAACGTCTGCAAATCCACTCCCCCATCTATCAAATCACCGATACTTTGGTATCCGTTGTTCGGGCGGTTATTCACAATCTCCTCGGCCTGAGAGCTGCTTATATTTAGAGAACTTGTTAGCTGATTCGCATTAGCTTCGTTGATATTAATCTTTTGGTTACCATTTGCGTCTTTATTATTGTCATAAGAATAGCACGTTAAATACGCAATCCACCCCTTATCCAGCTCACTATCTCCGTCATCATTCGGGGCGCTTTCGTCACCGTCTTGTTCATTATAGTCCAGCTGGTTGTTAAAGTTGGTGTCCTCTCCATACAGCAGCTCCGGGGTAACATCCTTGACCAAAAGCAGCTCACGTATTGTTCTGAACGCATCGTTCCGAGCCATATATCCGAACGGCAGATTCTCGTAATATCCACCTTCGGCGCCTCCCTCGCTTGGTGTATCATCATTGTCTCGCCAGTCAATTATCGAATCTGCAATTTCTTCAAGCATATACGGCAATGCTAAAAGTTGTCCTTTTGTAGCAACGTTTATATTCAACTTACTTGCCTCATCAGTAACCCGAACGGTAAACCAGCACCTGTCCAGCAAAATATCATTAAAATCTTCTTCGTTATCACTCCATAAATCCGTTAGGCAGTCACTTTCTCTTTCGTCCTCGTTCAGTATGCCGATAGCTTTTTCTATTCCTGCCCGGCAGGCCCATTTGCACCGGAGCGATTCAGTCCTGGCAAGGCAGACTTTTGTATCGAGTCGGCTTGT
>SDBS01006199.1_pt1 | contig 11633 bp, 7 predicted proteins | sample 2277091 | NCBI WGS metagenome assembly SDBS01 (sample SAMN10404972, study PRJNA504765) | marine sediment metagenome | isolation source: marine sediment core GS10_PC15, 163 cmbsf | place: Arctic Ocean: Southern Knipovich Ridge | collected 2010 | reverse complement strand
GTTGCATGGTACTGTGCGTGACGGTTCTGCTGCAGTCCGGAAAGGCGGCCGACCTGGCCGGCGCCTTCGGCGGGGCCGGCAGCCAGTCGGCCTTCGGCCCGCGCGGCGCCAAGACCCTGTTATCCCAGATGACGACCATCTGCGCCGTTCTGTTCATGTTCACATCCTTGGGGCTCTGGATCATTTCCGGTCGCCAGTCTTCAGGATCGGTATTGAGCGGCGAACAGGCTCCCCCCGTTAAGGACCAACCCGCAACTGCAGCCACGACTCAGCCTGGCACCAAAGCGGAAGAGCCGCAGGCCGTAGACCCGAAAGCGGCCGAGAAGAAAAGCCCTCCACCCGAGAAGAAGTAGATAGAGCGGGCATTGCCCCCCTAAGAATGCCGAAGTGGTGGAATTTGGTAGACACGCATGGTTGAGGGCCATGTGAGCATTTTGCTCATGGGGGTTCGAGTCCCCCCTTCGGCATTCTATCTTCTTTAATATCAATAAGTTAGATAAGATTCGACCGTTTTTGTCGCAACCTAGCCGACATATTATTTGGATCCTCCACCTCCTTTATCCCAGGGTCAGCGTCCTTCCAGAGGTCGAGGAATCTCTCGTAATGCAATATTGCTTTAACTTTTCATCCTTAACATTCGTATCCCATTTTAATGAAAACATCGTCTTCTTAAGGGTATTTCATTAGAGTGAGTGACTGTACGTTAGTTCTTTCAGACAAAAAACGTCAATATTTTAGGGAAGAACACCCTAGTTTCTCCCAAAAAATACAAAGAAGATTGAGGAAGTTATCCATGAAGTTCCTTGTATAAACGAGATTGACACACCATCTGGAACGGAATATATTGTAATGGTCAAGCTTAAAGTGAAATTCAGCAAGTATAAACGCAACTCGGGACAGAATTCTGAGCAGGAATCAAAAGGAGGGTGAAATGAAAAAAACGAATTTATTGATGTCCTTGATGGTTGGATGTATTATTTTGATGATCACGGGCTGGGCTTTCACACAGGATTGGCCTCAGTGGCGAGGACCCAATCGGGATGGTAAGGTGAGCGGCTTCACCGCACCCGAAGAATGGCCAAAGGAGCTGACGCAAAAGTGGAAGACAACAGTGGGTTTGGGTGATTCGACGCCTGCCCTGGTGGGTAATAAAATCTATGTCTTTGCACGACAGGGCGAGGAAGAAGTAACGTTATGCCTGGATGCGGGTAGCGGGAAGGAACTGTGGAAAGATAAATACGAAGCGCAGGCCGTGACCGGTCCGCCATCCCGACACCCGGGACCCAGAAGCTCACCCGCAGTAGCCGATGGAAAGGTCGTCACAATTGGCGTGGGTGGAGTCCTTTCCTGCTTGGATGCTGCAACTGGGAAACTGATGTGGCGCAAGGATCCGTTCCCCAAGATCGTGCCCCAGTTCTTTACGGCTATGTCGCCGATCATCGTTGACGGAATGGTCATTGCACATCTCGGTGGACAAGGCAACGGGGCCGTCATCAGTTATGACTTGACCACTGGTGACCAGAAGTGGCAGTGGGCTGGTGAAGGCCCGGAGTATGCCTCCCCCACCCTGTTGACAGTGGAAGGCACAAAACAAATCGTGACGTTAGCGGAAAAAAGCGTCGTGGGGATTGGTTTGGCCGATGGAAAGCTCCTGTGGCAACTCCCGTTCGCTCCCGAGAGGCGGGCCTACAACGCCGCCACACCGATCGTCGACGGGCAAACGGTAATCTACACAGGGGCAGGCCGAGGCATCAAGGCTGTGAAGATCGAAAAGCAGGCGGACGAGTTTGTCGCCAAAGAGCTTTGGAGCAACCCGGAGGTCGCTCCGCAGTTCAACACGCCGGTACTGAAGGATGGCCTGCTCTTCGGCCTTTCCAACCGTGGAAATTTCTTCTGCGTTAACAGCCGAACCGGCCAAACAGCCTGGATCGACCCAACACAGCGTGATAGAGGCGGTTTCACGTCTATTGTCGACACCGGTTCGATCCTCATGGCTCTGCCCAGTAATTCCGAACTGATCGCTATCAAACCCAATGACAAGGAATACACGGAACTGGCCCGGATCAAGGTCTCCGACACGCCGATCTACGCACACCCTGTAATTGCGGGCAATCGCATCTTCATCAAAGACCAAGAGACGGTGACGATGTGGACGATTGATTAACGAGGGGGCATTCTCTCGTCTACAAAGCCATCATTACCTCATTAGGGAAGCCAGGACTATAGGGGATTTGGTTTTCACTTAGATTAGAACATTTACAATTCGTGCTGCGGAACCAAGCATTTGATCTGTTGGGTGTTCTTAGGTAAACTTGCCCCGAATCCAAACTTCTGATTCTTGAGACAGTGAAAAGAAAGACAGCTGTGAGCGTTAGACAAAGTGACTTTAAGCTGACGAGCGTTTTTCACAACGGAGGAGCCATGTGCAAGTCAAGATTTTTACTTTTCCTTATCCTGATTGTTTCTGTTTTTACATTCGCTGCTGATGATAGGGACTGGCCGTGTTTTCATGGGCCTAATCGCGATAACATGTCGGCTGAAACTGGGCTCTTGCAAGCCTGGCCGGAAGATGGCCCCGAACTATTATGGACCGCTTCCGGTATCGGACACGGATACAGTACAGTTTCGATATCGAATGGCCGCATATTTACTGCCGGGATGATCGACAAACAGACATACGTAATGGCTCTGGATATGTCGGGCAAGAAACTGTGGCAAACACTTAATGGGCAATCCTGGCAAGCCACTGAACGTCAATCCTGGGCGGTGCCGTATGCCGGAGCAAGAGCGACGCCGACTGTGGACGGTGACACTGTTTACCACCTCTCCGATCTGGGGCGACTGACTGCGTTCGATGTCCGGACGGGAGAGGAACATTGGTACATCGATATAATGAAGACATTCAAATCCGAACGGCCGGAATATGGATACAGTGAGTCTGTGCTAATTCATGGAGAGGCCCTTATCTGCTGTCCGGCCGGCGAAGAGGGCTACATAGTTGCACTGGATAAGGGTACTGGACGCACGCTGTGGGCCAACACCGATATCAATGACGCGGTCGGGAATTGCTCGGCCGTTATTGCACGCATCGATGATTACCAGCAGATCATTACTCTGAGTGCAACACGCATTCTTAGCTTTGATCTGAATAACGGACATCTGCTATGGGACTACGCGTTCGCAAATGATCGGGAAAACAATGTCGCTGATGCAGTCATCAGTGACGGCCTGGTCTATGCCTCCAGCGGCTATGGCAAAGGCAGTATTTTATTGCGACCGAAACATCAGGCCGATGGAAAATTTTCCGTTGAACCGGTATGGACAAGCGAGCTCATGGACAACCATCACGGAGGAGTGTTGCTTGTGGATGGTTTTCTCTACGGCGCCGGGCATGAAGCCCGCGGCTGGTTCTGCCTGAATTTCAAAACCGGCGACAAACGGTGGCAGACTCGCGGCAAAGGGTCGCTGACCTATGCTGACGGACACCTTTACTGCCTTGAAGAAAGAGGGACGATGGCACTTGTTAAGGCAACTCCCGAGAAGTGGAACCAGGTCAGTTCATTTCGTCTGCCGCGTGGAGGAGAGGGGCTCTATTGGGCTCATCCGGTTGTTTGCGGCGGACGACTTTATTTGCGTCACTCCGATCAGCTCTTTGCCTACGATATACGAAAAGATTGATTTTTGGAGATAACAAAATCCATTTAAGCTGGAAAACCCACCGTCTGGGCGAAGAGCACGCGCTGGTCGGGCCGCAACTTGAACATTTTGGCCGTGTTCTCCTTATCGCAATTGTGAAACCAGGCTGCTAAACCCTGTGAAGCGGCAAACAGATAAACATTTCCGGCAATCAGACCCGTTGCCACGTAATAATAGGACTTTTGTACCTCTGAATCCTTCAGGCCCGGCTCCTGGAACGGGGCCTCGCTGTATTTTGCGATATCGGCGACGTAGAAGATATTCACCGGAGCCGTAGCCGCAGCGCGCCTGCCTGACCTCGCCCGAAAGTCCCCGGAAACAACAGGATTCAGCCGATGAGGAATCGCCTCATAGCGGTAAACTCCTTCGGGCAGGGCGACGTACAGGTCGATTTCCTGGGAATTACTTGCCGATGCGGCTGTTCTGCCTGTTCGTCCGCGTAATGCCCCTTCCTCCCGATTTACGCCAAATGCCGCCCAGAGAAGATTCGAGAGCATTTGAGGCGGGAGTTTCTCCGCACTGACATTACGGTTCGTCCTTCTTTCCTTCATGGCTGCCAGGACGGACTTGCCGCCGTCTGTCTCCGGTTTGACAAGCGAGATCGGTTCTTGGGCAGGACTTGAAGATGTCCCCGCATCCTGTGCTATGCCGTTTGCAGCACCTGCCAGAACGGCATAAGCCGGTACAGCCTTTAAGAATGTTCGGCGTTTCATCTGATTCTCCATTTAAATCTAAGGTTTGTATTTAAGCACTCACTTATTGCATCATACCATACCATTCATCGCGATTTGTCTTTGTCGCCGCGGATCATGCGGATGCCGAACACCGATGCAATGGAATTTCCTTCTTTGGTTTCGAAGCGTACGGTGACTTTCTCTTTGCCTTTGATTATACCGGCATCGATAGGATACACAACATCAAAAAAGCGTTGAGGCCTGCTCCTGGTTAGTTCCTGGTGACCGATGCGTTGACCGCCCACCAGGATGTCGAATGAGATTGGCCTTCTGCTCCGATCGTCGCTGTAGTAAGTCACCACCAGGGACATAAGACGGTCAGATTCTACGGGCAGATCAAAAGAGAACCAACTGCTGCCCCTGCGTCCCGGACGACCCATAATCCTTATCACCCGCGCATCATCCGGGCCCTGAAAGTTGAAATCCCTCTCCGGCTGCATCTCTCCGGGTTGGGCATACGCCACGGTGGCTTTTTCGAGTTTATGCAGTCGTTCCTGTTCTGCGACGTATTCGGCTTTTTTCTCCTCCCATTCGGGCGGTGTGAACAGATCGAAATATAAGGCGTAGGTACGTCTGTGCAGACGGTAGAACGGCACCAGATTTGCCTCGATCTCGATGTCGGCTCCGAGGCTGTCACGGCCCACTCCTGTGATGCGAAAATGTCCCGGTTCGTTGGGAACGGATTTCACCCATTGGTTCACTGGTAGCTCTGCTGCCAGGAACACCGGAATAGTCGGCAGTTCATAGCTGACGTCTCTTTCGCGTCCCCTCTCACGCACGGGCCCCAAGTCAGCAGCTAACACTAGAGGGCCCCACATGACGGCAGCGACACGCGGATTGTCAGGCGTAGGTTCCAGGCGAAGAGTCTTGGGTAGAGTCAATTCTACGGTGTCACCAGTTTTCCAGATACGTTTTAGTTCAACATAAGCCCCGGATTGTTCCACGCCTCCGCGACCAGCAACCGGACGACCCGACTCAGGGACATCGCGATAGGGATCGATCACGTCTTCAGAGACAGCTTCGCCATTGACTTTAACGGAAAATCCGCTGCCAGCCCAGTAGGGACGGCGCAAAGCCAGAGTAAATTCTTTAGGTGATCGGAGCGTCATTTTAAGGACCACCGACTCCCCTTCCGGGAAAGCTGTTTCCACTTTCAGATTAACGCCTGCTGCGGCCCATTCTGCTGTGGATGGTGTGTACAGGTTTACCCAGAGCTTGTCGTTCGCTTCGTAGTAGATCCCGTCTCCATGCAAGGCATGGCTCTCCATTCCTGATCCTACGCAGCAAGTGAAGCTGCGGAACATATCTTGATATTCATGCTGCACTCCTCTCCCGACCGGCACCATGTAACATGTCCTGCCATCCTCGGGATCGATGGAGGCTAAAATATGGTTAAAAAGGGCCCGCTCATAAAAATCGGCGTAATGGGCATCAGGCCGGATGGCAAAAAGCCTGCGGGTCAATTTGAGCATGTTGTAGACGTTGCAGGTCTCTGCCGTTCGCCCGTCCACACGATCGCTCAACTTTCCCGGCTCGCCGAAATATTCGTCATGACTGTGACCTCCGGTGGCATAACTATGGTGCTGTACGACCTGATCCCAGAAAAAACCGGCAGCCATGATATCTCCTGCGTTACCCGTATAGGCATAACGGTCGGTAGAGCCGATGAGCTTGGGCACCTGCGTGTTGCCGTGTTTGCCCTGGAGGATGTCCTGGTGGCGTTTGAGGGGTTCGATGAAGGAACGGTGTTCGAATTTATAAGAAAGGTCCAGCCAGCGTTTGTCCCCTGTATCCGCGTATAAATCGACCATGATTTCGTTCATGCCTCCGAACTCGGTGTTCAACATGCGCTGTATCTGTCCCGCATCGAGCGGTGCGAGGATGCGTTCCGCCCATTCCGCGAACTTGATTTCGATCTCCAAAGCCTTTTTATTTCCCGTGAAACGAAAGGCGTCCCGCAGGCCGGCATATGTCTTATGCAGGGTGTACCATGGTGACCACAGGCCGTTGAGGTCGAACCCACTGGATTTGATTTCTCCCCGAGATAAGCGCTCGAAGAGTTCCCGGCCATCGACGCCGTCTCGATTGACGATGGCACCCAGGTACCCATCACCCCGCATATCCTGAACTTCCTTGAATTCAGCGACGATATAATCGGCCCGCCGTTTGAACTCTTCATTGCCGGTTGCTGCGTACATCAGGCTGACGGCTGAGAGATAATGTCCGGCAATATGGCCCGTCAGCTGGCGGCTGTCCACGGCGTCCCAACCTCTGTAGCCTTCGGCCCTAGGTTCTAGACCGGCACGGATCCGGTAGCCGGCCAGCATTCGATCAGGTTCCAGTTGAAGCAGATATTCGGCAGTCACATCCTGGGCTCGTTTAAGAGGCCCTCCCATTAACCGTACTTTGCTTAAAGGAAGGGGCCGTGCCTGAATAATCTTTTCCTCAAAAGCTCTCACAGCAGGATCCTGGGCCTCTGCAAAAGCAATACAGGAAAACACTATAACCAATGACAGAAGAGAAATGAAACTCGCTTTCATCGATTCCTCCCTTATCGCGAAATCTGCACCGTGGCTGTTGCGGTCTTGGACGGATCGCTCTCGGACGCCGCCCAAAGGGTCACTGTAGCCAACGAGGCACCTCCGCCCTCTTGAGACACATAAATCGTCACCTGTTGGGACCAGCCGAATTCAACTGCGGCCATACCGTTGAGCAGTTGGGCGGTCCACCCCTCTCCCTCTACCGACACTGAGAGTCGATAAACGTCGGAATTCAAGTACGAGCTGACGTCTGTCGGATGCACCTCAGGATCCGTCTCCGCAGCCGTGCCCGTGTTCTTCAGCGTGAAAGTGACCGGGGTGTTGGGCCTTTTTATCTCCTGGTTTTCCGGAGGATCAAGAGCTATGCCCCGCTCCTGCATTCCCGAGCCGTCTAGGGACCGAACTGCCAGTGTGTAGGAGAGAATCCCTTCTTTGTTCTTATTGGAGTCGATCACGTAAAAATGCAGACGGTTAGGCATGTCTTCCCATTCGAATTGACTGCCCGAGTTGAGCCCTGCGTGGAAAAGTGCATCGTTGAGCTGCCGGTAGTCAGCGATCGTACGCATCACCTTTTCGCCGTTGGGCTTGACGTAGTCCACCATGCTTATGTCTTCGGGGTGGGCATCGATGACCCAAATGTAACTGTTAAAGGCGTTGGGACCACCGTTCCTGCCTCGCAGGCTGTCTTTGTTCTTGGCTATGAGAATCCCGTTGTCGGGAGTGAACGAGTCATAGCCGATCCGCTGAACAACTTCAATCGAATAAAAGTTGTAGTTCGGAATCCCCGGGGAGAGAGGATTGGTGGCCGGGTCGTCAGCTGGGGTTCGGTCTCCGGGCTCCGTGCCGTCGAGCCGGACGATGATGCCGGCGAAGGTACCTGGGAGGGGATCCACCGCCCGTGCCGAAACCTCGGCGACTGCTAGACCGGATTGAGCCAGGCCATCTCTGTTCAGCCTCAGAAGCTGGGACTCGGTTATGAACCCGTTCTCCAGACGGTTTCGCACCATCAGCCCTGCGGGCATCGAGGCGCCTTGGGTAGGCGGCACCACCCAGCGCATGTGGGGTCCTCCTGGTCCGTTGAAGCAGCCCCGGTCCATCATGTCCCAAGTCCCGGCAGCGACTCTCCGGTAAGGCTTGACATAGGGATTGTTGTTGAGGTCGGGGAGGCGGAACGCAAAATGACCGAGCTCGTGGGTGATGGTGCCGGAGTTCTCTCCCTGGCGCATGGAGGAGAGACCCCACTGCTGAGAGCCAGCCAGCCAACTCGTCCATTCCACATAACGCGTGGTGATCCAGCGGGGCATATCTGGATTGGGATTTCCCCATTCCAGCGGGATATCTTCCTTTGAATTAAATTTCATCTCACCAAACTCTTGCCAGACACCCGTCTCATCGTAGCTCGCGTAAATACGCAGGATTGCGTCATAGTTTTTCCGGACGTCCTCACCTATGTCATCAATCCAGACGGAGTCGCAATCCCGCTCCATGCGGCTGACCGCCCGGCTACCGTCAGGGGTTTGGTCATTCTGGCCATACTCATTGAGGCCATAGGCCCAAATGGGTTTCGGCATGCAGTACGGGCCGTAAACGTCGACCTCGGTGATGCCGAACTTCCCCCGGGACTGCTCCATCCAATAGCCGTTTATAGTCTGGCCGTGATTGACTTCGCTGGGTTTCATGAAGAAGTCGGCATAGAACTGGGGGACGTTCTCCCTGGCTATCGGTTCAATCTGTGGATTACCGAAGGGATCCGATCCCTCCGGGAGGGTGATCACAAAAGGCTGATCAGGAAAGTCGATAGCGACCACCGCAAGGCGAAATCCCCGTTCCGGCTCAAGCGAGGAGTCCGCCCAATTGTGGCCCGGGATGGGACAATAATCATCCCAGGTCATGAGCTCCTGGTCTTGGACCTGTTGAGGGTCGATAGGCGCCAGGAATTCGCCTCCACTCTCTCTCTGGTCGTATGCTATCGAGGTTAAGAGATTGATGGAAATCCATGCGAAGATCAAGATCGAAGAAAGCCGCTTTTTTCGAGCCATTACTCCTCCTTTTTTTTAATCATAGATATATTTTGCCTTTTTATTGCCTGGATAATAATTACCACTTTTTTCACAAGTGTACAATCGAATTGCGTGAGATCCCCACAACGACCGGCATTTTCAGCTAAGGATCGCACATGTGTAACAAAAAGGACTGAATTACTTGTGTCTTCTAGTCCAATTAAGCCTTGTAATTTAAGCGGCTTGGGACCATTTTGGGACCATTTGGATGCATAAAGTCTAAAAATAACTCATAACAACTTAAACTAATTCAAAGCATGATTTTTTGTATTATCAACAACATACGTCACAAATGCTTGAATTTAAAAGAGTTATAAAATCTGAGGGGCTCGATTCCCCCCTTCGGCATTATTTCATTATTTTCAATAACTTATTGAATATTCTATCACAGTTTTCATGTCTGATATTCTAAAAAATTTGGCCATCTCAATTCTTAACGATCAAGGGGTTCGAGCTGAAATCTCGGGATCATCTTTTACTTTTGCAATAACTGCCTTATTATAAAGAACATATCAGAGGTAATATTAATAGAATATCTACTTGGGACCACTCTTCAATACTGATGTAAATATCAAGTCCATATCATATGTATTTTATTGATCCATAACCAGTTCAGGGAACAGATGTTCAAAAACTATATTCTCAACTTATGCTATACCCAATAGAACGATAACCTCTGCGTCGCCTATTGTACATCTTTTCGAGTAAAGGAACTTGCAAATCGGCATAGTCATAAATTCGAACTTCTTTTTTATTGTAGTGAAGTCGGTGTAAACGCCCCGCATATTGGGCTAAGGTTCCCCGCCAAGACACCGGTAGGGCCAAGAACAGAGTGTCCAGTCGGGCATCATCAAATCCTTCTCCTAGATACCTACCTGTGGCGATTAACAGACGTTCTTCCTTATCAGGGATGCTTTCTAGCTGCTCATTCAGAGCCTGACGTTGCTTCCTTCCCATACCTCCCCGAAACACCATGACATTTTTAATAAAGGGCAAAAATTTCTCAGCGAACATATCAACATGTTCTCTACGTTCTGAAATGAGGAGAGGAGAACGTTTTTCTTCAGCAATAGACTTCACAATATCCTCAAAGATGCGATGATTTCTTGCATCATCCTTGATCAATGCTTCATATATTTCGTGAATAGTCGGGTCTCTATCCTCAAAACGTTGTGGCATACTGAATCCGGTCTCATGAAAGATAACATGATGGGAGAATGGATGCGTTGCCGCTCCTTGTCTCGCAGTTACACAAAATCTTGTCGGCCCGCATTGCATAAAAATAATGGGATGGTGTCCGTCCTTTCTAGTAACAGTGGCTGATAATCCCAATACATACTTTGCATTGCACTTGCGCGCCACCTGTTCGAAGCTGTTTGCTGATATGTGATGGCATTCATCTATTATAACTTGGCCATAATTACCGACTAGATCATCCACTCTTCCTTTACTGCGCAAACTCTGAATAATAGCGATATCAATAAATCCGGTTGGTTGACGTTTACCAGCTCCAATCATTCCAATTTTTTCGGACTCTAAATCGAGGAATTCAGCAAGTTGAATCCGCCACTGATCAAAGAGTTGCCGACGGTGAACTAGTATCAATGTATTGACTGCTCTCTCAGCAATTATTTTTGCAGCAACAACAGTTTTTCCGAAAGCAGTAGCCGCAGCAAGAACTCCTACATCATGAGCCAGCAACTTTTCCACTGATTCCATTTGCTCCTGCCTTAAAGTGCCAGCAAAATCAACTTTGATGGGAATGCCCGTGGTTCGTTCATCCTTCACGGAAACCTTTACCCCAAGAGATTTGCTTACCTCCAAGACCTCTTCAAGACATCCCCTTGGAAGACCGATGTATTTTGGAAAATCTTCCGCACAGGAAATCACCCGGGGTTTCCCGAATGTGGAAAAGCGCATAGCCTGTGCCTTATAAAACTCTGGATTCTGAAATGCAGCGAGATGAATGAGATGCGAGCCCCAATGATTTTTCCATCACGGCTGGCCTTCTTCACAATTCGCTCAATTTCCTTCCTACTTACTCGGTTAACTGTTGAAAGAAACGCCCACTGATCAGGATAGGGGGCAAAGCTTTCATCTACAAAAACTGTATTACCTTTCTCCCGGGGTTTTGCTTGAAGAGGGAGCGATATAAAGCGATCTTTTCAGCTGAGGAGGTATCTTTATTAATACTTGCATAAAGAAATAAAGATGTTGATTCTCGAACCTGAAATTCCGAATTCTGCTTATGTCGGAGCTCTTCCAGTTCAGCAGAAACTTTTTCGCGCTCAGCATCAAGCTTTTCAAGCTGCCCCTGGGCATTAGCAATAAGCCTCGCAATCTCCTTGGTATCCATGTCAGGCTTTGTTTCTATGTTGCTATCTCCACCGCCTCCTACCTGTTATTTATGGTCGATTCCAGCTCTAAAAGGATATCCATGTCATAGTAGTGGCGAGAATAACGAAGTGGCAACGGGCGATCTTCAGAACGATTCGCCTCCTGATGAAGTATGGTGGCTTTTTCCCAGAAAGTGCGTTCAGCTTTTAAAACAATGACATCACAATCCTTGTTATTACTAAAAACATCAGGGAAAAATTCTGCGG
>SDBS01006198.1_pt1 | contig 11633 bp, 11 predicted proteins | sample 2277091 | NCBI WGS metagenome assembly SDBS01 (sample SAMN10404972, study PRJNA504765) | marine sediment metagenome | isolation source: marine sediment core GS10_PC15, 163 cmbsf | place: Arctic Ocean: Southern Knipovich Ridge | collected 2010 | reverse complement strand
AACCTGTATCAACAGTTCGTAAATATAATATATTATATAAAATTTTTTTTTTTAAATCATTATTGATATGAAGAATTAGCTTTTTATATTCATTGTTTTGATAATTGTTTGCATCAATAACCATGATTGCATTATTTCCTTTATTTTTTGATACATTTTCTCTCAAGAGATAGTAAATTACTTTCAAAGGTTTATCAGAATGATATTCTCCGAGAAACTCATCAAATTGAGAACCAGCACGATATTTAAATTCTGGTTTAAGTAAATATCCTTTTTTAATAATTTTATTTTGTTTTTTAATTTTAATTCCATTGAATTTTACATTTTCAGTTTTAGGCACTTTCTTTCTTCTGAAAAAACCAATACATATATTTGTTCCTGTGTACTCAAATATTTTTGATTCAATTATAATTATTTTATTAATATTATAGAATTTTAGGAAATCTATACGAAATTTATTTGAAACGGATGCACCAAATAAAAAATTTGAGGGAATGATATATATTAGATTTTCTATATTACTTCTCAAATCATTTATCATAGCAATCTGATATAAATCTTGATAACCTTGATTTTTCTTCTCAAATAATTTTAAATATTTTTGAGTCTCTTTATGTTTTCTAATATATCCTAAATAGAGATATGGTGGATTCGTTATGTGATATATAGGAAATTCAGTCTTATTCAAAAATATAGGAAATTTTTCTAAATTATCATGAAGTTTAATGTTTCTCTCAGCTATTTCAGAAGAAATACCATAATTTTGAGAATTCTTAATACATTTTTGCACCATCTCCGGTTGTACATCGTAAAGAAAAATATGTTTCTTAAAAAATTCTACCCTATTTTCAAGGGAAATTGAATTTAAAATAGGCAAAATTAAATTTCCTTCTCCAGCAAATAGATCTATCCAGGTATATTTCCATAGTATATCTTGAATTTCAGGAAATATATGTTTTAAAAAGACTTCTCTTGAAGTTAAATGAACTCCAAAAGATCTTCGATGTATATTATTCTCAAACTCTTCTCTCTTATTTTCCATATTAAAATGATATCTATATTTAATTTAAAACAGCACAGTTTTGATATTTGTACTATTTTTTTCTAATTATAGTTAATATAAAAAGAATTAAGTTAAACTAAAGATAATTACATAATTTGATATTTTTTTTTTTAAAAATTCTGTACTATTTTAATGAAAATAACTAAAGTAATATAAAAAGTATACAAAAAATACTAATTTCTTTTTTATTTCTTTTAGAAACAAAATCCTTATTTATGAAAGTTTTACAATATTTAGATTTAGTTAAGTAAAAGTCTTTGAAAATTATTAAGAAATTTTAAGAAATGTAATACATTAAAATTATTGGGATTCAATTTAATAGATTATAGTAATATAATGTTAGTATCGCTCGGACAAAATACAATAAATACCTAAATAAATAAATAGTTATTAATAGTATGTAATTATTAAGGGAAATGGGTAAAGATTAAACCTTATCTAAATACAAGTATGAATCAAAAAAGTTTTAGTTCCGAAGAAATATCAGAAAAGAACGGGAATCGATTCGTCAGAGATAATATGATTAAAATTAGAACGAAATCTAAACAAATATATAATAAACTTACTGAACCGAAAATAGTTAAAATTAGCATATATATTTCTTTATTATTTTTTTTACCAGGATTGATAATTGGAATAGCTATTGCTGCAAATTTCGGTCCTTTTGGTTATAGTTTATTGTATAATTATATTAGTGATTTGGGTTCAATAAGATATACTCCAGCTCCATTTATTTTAGATATTACAGTTATAGTCAGTGCAATATTCATTTTACCGCTAATTCTTAATTTAGGTAGACTATATACTTCTACTCCAACTGATAATATAGATAATTCAAAAAAAGTGCATCATATAAACCATTTTAGAAGAATATTTGGATATATAGGAATGGCTTCATTAATCATTGGAGTTATTGGAATGTTTAATGTTGGAATCTTTAGTTTGGATCGTTCTCCATGGGGTTTACACTATGTTTTCGCAAGTTTAACATTTGGAGGCTTCGCATTTGGTTCATTCTTTACAGGATTAGCGATTATAATGAAAAAGAAAATAATTCCTAGAACAATAGGATTCTTTATGGTATTTGGACCCCCCATATCAGCAATATTTTTTTTAATTGGTCCACAACCTTTAACAAGACAATTACTTGAATGGGTAATGACCTTTATGGCATTAGCTTGGTATTATCCATTGACATTCATTACGCTACAAAAAACAAACACACTCTTATTCTTCAAATCTGGTTATTAAAAATTTTCTCTATTTGATTGTAGATTAGAGTTTAAAATAATCAGAAATTAGATTGGTTTTAAATTATTAATATTTTTTAAATTTTTTCTATTAGTAAAAATTGTTAAATTATAAACTAAAGAACCATTATACTATATATTAATCTAAAGGATTTATGTACATATGAAGGATTTATCTAAGACTCTAGAAAAAAAGTTAAAAGCTATAATTTCTTTTTTAGAAGGCAAGAAGGTTATTGTAGGTTTTTCAGGAGGCGTTGATAGCTCCCTTTTAGCTTTTCTCTCAAAAAAGTATGCTAAAGAGGCTTTACTTATAACTGAAAAGTCGATTCTTTATCCTGATGAGGAAATTGAAGGAACACGCCTGTTTGCTGAGCAATATGAAATAAGGCATAAGATAATTGAAAGAGATCCATTAAAGGATGAGGCCTTCAAATTTAATCCTTCAAATAGGTGTTATCTCTGTAAAACTGGTTTATATAAAGATATTATTGAAATTAAAAATTCTGAAAATTTTGATGTGATATTAGATGGTTCCAATATTGATGATCTTTCAGATTATAGACCAGGGATGCAAGCTTTGAAGGAACTGAATATATTTACCCCCTATATCGATTTTAACATAAATAAATATGAAATAAGAGAATTAAGCAAATTTTTTGATCTGGAAGTTCAATCAAAACCATCAATGGCTTGTTTTTCATCACGTATACCATATGGTCAAATTATAAATAAGGAAAAATTAGAAATGATTAGAAAAGCAGAAAAGTTTCTTAGAAGCCAATTTGATTTAAAACAGTTAAGAGTTAGGTTACATGAAAATAATCTTGCCCGCATTGAATTTCTACCTGAGGATTTAAATAATATTTTTAAAAAAGAAAATTTGAGTATCATAAATAATAAATTCAAAGAACTCGGGTTTTATTTTATTACAATAGATATAGAGGGTTTTCGCAGTGGTTCTATGAATTTACCAATTATAAAGAATAAAGAAAAAGAATAAGTTTATAGAGGAGAAAGAGATATGGCTTATGTTTCATCTATTGATGGTATAGAAATTTATTATGAAGTGGTAGGAGACGGAGAAGTAACATTAATTCCAATATCTGGTTGGGGTGCTCAAACCTCCGCGGAGCATTGGAAGTATCAGTTATCATTTTCTTCTGGTTATAAATTAGTGCTTATTGATCTTCCAGGTCATGGGAAATCAGGCAACACTCGAGAGACATATACTATGCAATCCTATGGTCAAGACGTGAAATCAATAGTAGAACGATTAAGTTTAGAGAATTTAATTCTTATAGGTCATTCCATGGGGGGTGCCGCCATTTTAGAAGCCGCAAAGCTACTTTCAAGTAGATTATTGGGCTTAATTATGGTGGAATCATTAGCTGACAATCTATATGTTAGGATGGAAACTGCTGAAATAAAGGAGTTTTTAAATCCTTTTGAGGAAAATTTCGAACGGACTTTTCTCAATTTATTGGAGTCAATGCTCAGTGATAAATTTAATCCTCAAGATGTTAACCAATTAAAGAATAGTATTCCGCATTTAGATAAGCGTTCTTTGATAAGTGCCCTTACAGAATTGTGTAAGTGGGATATGAATGATGTGTTACCTGAGATTACTAGGCCTATTAAATGTATCTGTGCTGGTAGGAGGTTTCCTCCAGAAAGGCGAGATGTATATAATAGGGTTTTTGATGCGGTATATATCGAAGAAGTAGGTCATCTATTAATATACGAGGATCCTTCACGTTTCAATAAGGTATTCTCTGAACTTATAGAAGACATTAAATAAATTGTCCAATTAAAGAGGAGTCAAAGAAATTGCATATTACAGTTAATGGAAGAAAAATAAATAACAATTCTAACTCTGTTTTCTGATATAATCGATTATTTTCTTTCGCTTCTGTAATGCTTCAGAAGCTGCTTTCTCTATATTACGCTCCATAATTTTTTGTGATTCAGGAGGTTCTTCTCCAATTTCTTGTTTTATTTTAGTGTAGGCTGATTCTCGAAATTTTGGAAGAATACCCTTTTTTTCATTTCCTTCATACGTCATACACACTTGATTTGAATTGTCTACATAACCAATTTCTTCACACAAAATATTAATGCTTTGAAGGTCAGATATTAATTTGTGTGAAATTGATTCCGAACAATAAATTAGAAGTGAATCTAAAGAAACTCCTAAATAATCAACCCCAACTGCTTCTAACATATTTAATACAGTCGGATTTACAAGTTTTCTCACCTTTTCCTCATAAACATTAACACCACAGTGAGCTTCGTAGTTTATTTCATATAGATCTCCTCTTAGCCCTCCATTCGTAACATCACACATAGCCCGAATCTTATCAACATAGTCTGAGTTTAATATAACTTCACATGCCTTGAAGAACTTTATATTCATCGTTTCTTTTACTACATCATGATTTCCGGAATATATTGCTGTTGTAGTGATGGTCCCCCCTCCTGCTCCTTCAGTCATCAATATTTTGTCTCCAACCTGAATATTTCTTCGTGCTAATAACCTATTACATACACCAACAGCGCTAATTCCACCAACTAATCTATTACCAATTACCATATCTCCTCCAATTCTTAAGGTTGAGCCTGCTGTAATTGGTACTTTGGTTAATTCAGAAATTGTTGAGACTCCTGCCATAAAATCAAATAATTTGCCGACATCAGCATCATCTCCAAGGTGAGTATCTATCATGATAGAGATAGGTTTTGCTCCTTTGACATATAGATCTCGGAGTGCAGCTCTCGATACGCTTCACGCAAACTCGTTACGGGAAATTACGTGGAAACCACACAGAAATGGAAAGTCGCTTAAGCGACTATGAATACCTTCCATTTTAGATACAATGATTAGATCATCTATCATTTCAAATCCTTCAATATCAGACATTCTCACAGCACCAGCATCATCTAAAGAACTAGGTGCTAAATACGCTTTATTCTTGGTCTCAGATAACTCTGCAATGAGTTTATGGACAAAAAAGTCTCCTGCTCCTCTACATCCTACTCCTTGTTTACCAATCGTGACATCCGCCTTATTAATATCTAAAAGATATCTTATAAAAGGATCTGAAATAATTGAAATATCACTTTTCTTGCATTCTTCTAAGATTGCTTTAGCAAATTTAAATGCTGAAGCATTATCAATATCTTTAAAATCAAGATATTCTTGAACTAATCTTTCAAGGATCTCCTGGTCAGAAAATCCTTTTTTTATTAAATTTCTGGTTAATCCTTCTAAATCACTCAATATAAATCACTCAATAAAATAATCCTTTTGAATTATTTAATATAGTATTATTCAAACTAAAATTTTTGAATATTATTAGTAAATTCAAAAAACTTAAAAAATTAATTTATAAATAGAAATTTTAATACCTATTCACTATAGTGTTTTTTTGATATATTAACCCTTAAATGCTCTTTTCTTCTTCAATATGTACCTTATATATTTAAATTAGTTTAAAAATTCATATTCATGTTTGAGATTTCACTATAAAAAAAAAAAAATTATTATGACTTCTATTAGAATCACAACACCTTGCCGCATCCATCTCTCGTTGATCGATTTAAATGGATATACTGGGAGAGTGGATGGCGGTATTGGTCTCATGCTTGACCGTCCTAATGTAGTCCTTGAAGCATCCAATAGTGCAGATGAATTTAAGATTGAATGTCATAGATATTTTAGAGAATCAGTCAATGTCATCAATGAAAAAGCATCTAGAATCTTCAAAACATTTAAGATAAGCAATAAGAATTTTCACTTTAATTTGAAACGTTATTTTCCTTCTCATGTTGGTCTTGGTTCAAAAACTCAATTAAGTTTGGCTATTGCTACAGCGATTACGAAATTGAAAGGGATGGATAATATCACACTGCAAGAATTGACTAAATTAGTTGAAAGAGGAGGCACTTCTGGAATTGGTTGGAGAGGTTTTGAAACAGGAGGATTTGTTTTAGATGGTGGACATGATTATGGAAAAGGAAAAGAAAAAGAGACTTATTTACCATCATCCGCATCTAAAACTGCTAAGCCTGCTTTAACAATTTCTAGATATGATATCCCAGATAATTGGAGGTTTCTCCTTGTTATCCCCAATGTGAAAAAAGGTGCTTATGGAGATGAAGAAATTAGAATCTTTCAAAAATATGCTCCAATCCCAAGAAATGAAGTAAATGAAGTCTCACATCAAGTGTTAATGAAGGTTTTACCTGGAGTTATAAAAAACGATTTAGAATGTTTTGGGGAAGGATTAAAAAGAATACAGAGTATAGGATTTAAGAAAATTGAAATTGACCTTCAGCATAAGATAGTAAAAGATTTATTAAACTTTTTTAAAGAACATAATTTAAAGGCTTATGGAATGTCTTCTTTTGGACCAAGTGTAATTGGGATAGTGGAATCTGACTCGGAAGCAGAAGATTTACTAAAAGAACTTCAAAGAACTCAAAAAAATGGCGGAGGTCATATTTATATTTGTAAACCCAATAACATTGGGGCAAAAATTGAATATATTAATTGATCATAAATGCCACATAATGAAAAAATATATTTCTCGCCTGAATTAACTGATAGAGAACGTGCTTGTTTTGAAACCGGTATTAAATTGGGAGCCCTCTATCATATTCTTTGTGGAATTCCAATTCGTTCAAACAAGAAAATTATCGATTCAATAGAGTCTGGAATTGAAGCAGCTATCTCTTGCCAGCCATTTGTTAAAGATGTAAAAATTCAACTTGATAGAGAGAAAATTTTAAGAGATAAATCAACACAATTTGATTATGATGAAATTAGTGGAAAAATTATAAGAGCTGAAGTTACTCTTGAATATGAATCTGTTGAAATCGTTGCTAAAATAGATTGGGTCGAAGATTTGCAATATCCTTTAATGTTTATTGAAAAAATTAAACAAATTTTATAGATTCAGTGATATATTTGTTATTTGATTTAGTCTAAAAGCTTTTTTACATACTTTTTCACTATTTCTATTGCTTTTAGTGCTCTTTTGTTTCTTCCAAATCTTTCAATATTTTCTATATGAGAGATGATTTGCTCATGTATTTGACAAAATAGTTCTTCATTATTCAAATTTTTCGAGAGTTTTAATCTTGTTGCCAAGATAATAGATTCTATTGCTAAATTCTCTGCCCTATTAATAAATTTAAATGAATTACTACTTTTTTTTGCAAAAACAACATCTAAAAGGAAAACTGGTATCATAAATTCTCCAAATCTGTCTTGTTTTGTTTTCTGAAGTTCTTTTGAAACTTTTCCTATTAAAATACACCAAGCTTTTTGAATATATGGTATATCCATCGCAAAAGATTCAAGATGTTGGAATCCATAATATTTAGACGGAAACTCTGTTAATCCTATTAGAGAATCAGGATCTTTTAAAGCAGCAAGAGCATATAAATATACATCATTTACAAAATTTATAGCAATAAAATTATTCTCACTCAAATTTTTATATGTAGTAGTACTAGGATAAGGATTAATTATTATTTTATTACTTTCTTCTAATCTAATTCCCATACAAGAAGCATTAGGAAAAATACTCCCCAATTTATCATCAATAGAATATGTTGTTGTAATTGTTTCATATAAATAATTTCTTCTTAATCCAAAATTTTGTGGAATAAAATTAAATTGTGACAAACCAATCACCAAAATTCTTACATTTTGTAGCTGAAAAATCCTTTTTCATTATTGATTTTTAACCAACCTAGCAAATCATAAGAATTAACAATTCGATTAATTATTTAACATTTTTTCATAATTTAATACTATCATCAATAAAAATTATTAAAGCAAAAGAGTTTGAATTCCGTGCTTAGGTACAAAATTCTAAGAGATAAACCTAAAATTGAAGCACAGTTGGAAGAATAAATTAGAAAGTATATAATTTCATTAATACTTTAAATATTTCTTGTTAGTCCTGACCAATAAGATTTTCTAACTCCAGTTTCCTTTGCAATTTCATGAAAGCGTTCCATCTCTTTTTTAGCCATTAAAGGTTCATTCATTAAGGACCATTCGATATCTAATCTTTCATATTTTGCAGTACATAAATTATTAAAGGCAAGTAAATCCCAGCGATGGGGGAGATTTTGAAGTTTCTCTACAATAAATTTTCCTATTCCTTTAATATTTTCATCTGTGGCTGTATATCTGGGGATTAATGGTGTTCTTATCCACATTTTCTTATTTTTCTCTTTAACAAATTTTGCAATCCAGATAGCATTATCTAATATTATCTCGTTAGAGACACCGGTAAATTCCTTATGTTTCTCTGAATCAATTTCTTTTATATCTAGCAGAATTAAGTCTACATATGGTAATAAACGTTCATAAATACTTCTTGAAGCATAGCCACATGTATCCAAAGCTGTTGAAATTCTATTCTCTTTGCAAATTTTTAATAATTCTTCGACAATACCAGGTTGTAACGTAGGTTCACCTCCAGAAACAGTAATGCCTCCACCAGATTGCAAATAATATAACTTATCTTTATCAATCTCAGAGTAGAGATCTTTCAAATTCCACAACCGTCCAAACATAGACAAGGCTGTACTTGGACATTCTTCTACACAATCTCCGCAACTATTACATTTATCTCTATTAATTTTCATACCTTCTGTATTGAGTTCTAAAGTATTTTGTTGACATATTTTAATACAAGTATTACAACCTATACATTTGTGACTTATCCATTGAAGTTGGGATTTTTTAAGAATAGATTCGGGATTATGACACCAAACACATCTTAAAGGACATTGTTTAAAAAAGATAGTAGTTCGAATTCCAGGACCATCTTCAGTTGAAAAGCGCTGTATTTCGAAGATAGAACCTGTATCAGAAGTTTCCATGGTAAGACATAATTAATTAAAAATTCTTAGCATTATTATGATAAAGAATAAAACGATGGCAATAAAAGTATCATTATTAAATCATTTTGATAAAACTTTGTTTGTCACATTTACATACAGGTTTAGATCAATATTTTATTCATAATCTCTTTTTCGCAATTCTGTATTTAAGCTTAATTACCAAATAAGCTAAAGCCGTGTGTCCTATAATCCACATCTTTTTATTTTATTTATATGGGAATATACTTATAATTTCCTAAATTAATAAAAAAATTAGAAAGAGAGAAAATTAGTTTGCTAAATATGGTAAAAACTATAAAGAAGAATTACTAAAAGATAAAAAATATGGATCACAATGTCAACTTTAGATGTATATCTTAACCTGTTTTGACTTTTTTAGAAATATGTTTTTATTATTCAATTTTTTCATAACTTAATAATATAATAAAAAAAAAACACTTTAATTAGGTTGTTATAGTTTTAAAAAAAAGGATAGTAAAAAAAATGTAAAAATAAATCTAAATTCTGAATTCTGATAATTTTAGATGGTCGGTTTCAACCTCCAATAAAGCATGAAAAATCTTTTTTACACGTGGATGTTCTGCTACGGCGGCAGCCTCACCGTAGAATTTAATAGCTCTTTCTTCTCTTGAATGAGAATCTTTTAAGTCCATTTTGTAATCTGCTTCGCAAGTTTCAGCTGGTTCCCACTTAATTTTATCTAATTTCAAAATTTTCTTCCATACTGCGGCATGTTCGCCTTCAACTTTTGCTAGAATCTTAAAAAGTTTTTGACCGTCAAGTTCTTTTACTTTTTTTGAAGAACATTTATAAAAAAGAGTGTTTGAAACTTCAACAGCTAAGGCTTTTTCAACATTTGCTCTATCTATATCGTTTAACTCAACATCCCATGCGCCAGTATCATCATATTCTTTTGAATCAATAAAATATTTTTCGTATGCTCCACAAAATGGGCATCTACTTGGTTTTCCTTCATTAATATATGCTTCTCCACAAATTTTGCATACCCATACTTTTACAGCAATTATAATTCACCCCTTTGTTTCTATTTTTTTATATTAATTGTAATTGAGTAAAGAAATTTTCATCATTATTTATATCTTAACGTATAATTTCATAAATGAACAATTAAAGAGCAATAGAACTAATCAATTTAATGTTTATAGGAAATTAATAATTTTAATTTAAAATAGTAATTATATAAAACTAATACACACTTCTTAAGCAATATTTTAAATGATGTTGAAACACTATTGAAAGTATTGGGAATTGACCCAGGTAGCAAATCTTGGGATTTTTTCGGGTTAAGTGATGATGAAATAATTCTGGACACATCAATTCCTTCGAAAGAGTTAATTCAAGAGCCCCAGAAAGCTATAAATATTATAAGATCTGTTGAAAATATAGATCTAATGGTTGCTCCAAGCGGTTTTGGTCTTCCATTAAAAGACGTTCATGATTTAACAGAAAAGGATATTTTTTTTACACTATTAAAATTTAAACAGAAAGAGAAGGATAAACTCTTAGGCCTAGGAAACATTTTGAGATTGATAAAAGCAGAACCTATAAAAGGCGTTATTGTCCCTGGAGTTAAACACCTCCCTACTGTCCCGAGATATCGTAAATTTAATAGGATTGACATGGGAACTGCAGATAAATTATGCACAGCTGTAGTTGGAATTAGAGACCAAATAGAGACTTATCACATTAAACCTGAAGAAACAAATTTCATTATGGTTGAAATTGGCTATGGATTTACTGCTGTCTTAGCAATTGAAAATGGCCAAATTATAGATGGAATAGGAGGTTCAAATATTATGGGATTTAGAGCTTGTGGCAGTCTGGACGGTGAATTGGCATATTTAATTAAAAAGATCCATAAGAGAAACATTTACAAAGGTGGAGTTGCTTCAATTGCGGGATATTCTGATTTAAGCCTAAAAGAGATTACTTTATTAGCAAAAAATGACGAACAAGTAAAAAATGCTCTTAAAGCTTATATATCAAGTGTAAAAAAAGCGGTTTTTGGAATTTCTTCCTCTTTTTCTAGTAAGGATAAAATTAAAGAGGTTTTATTGGCAGGTCGAGGTGCGGATTTAAGATATCTTAAAGAAAGGATCATTAGAGGTTTAAACGATGTAGCGGAAGTAAGAATAATGAAATCGTATAGTCAAATAGCTAAACGTGCTGCGCAAGGAGCGACATTTATTGCCGATGGGCTTTTAGGAGGTAGATTTGAACCGATAATTAAAAATTTAAAAATTAAAGAAGATTCAGGAAGCGTTTTGGATTATATTTTTATTCCCACATTTGATAAAGACAAATTGATGAGTAATTTAAATTAAAATTGTTCTCTAGCTTGATATTTTTCTTTTAAATCAAAAATTGACATAGAA
>SDBS01006197.1_pt1 | contig 11633 bp, 12 predicted proteins | sample 2277091 | NCBI WGS metagenome assembly SDBS01 (sample SAMN10404972, study PRJNA504765) | marine sediment metagenome | isolation source: marine sediment core GS10_PC15, 163 cmbsf | place: Arctic Ocean: Southern Knipovich Ridge | collected 2010 | reverse complement strand
TCAGCTTTCAGTTCAAATACAAATACGAGAGTTTATCGACCGGTTATAAGGAGGCAACAATGTCTGAGGCAAGTCGGAGCGAACACTTTCCGCTCATGGAAAATATGACATTCAAGATGATAGGTGAAAAAATCGGTGTTCTCGTCGCTCCGGTTATGCATCAGTCATTTTCGGGCGGGGAGTATCCCGGTACAATCAATATATCGCCCACCACGATGTCGCTGGTGATGAGCGACATGCTGCTGTCTCTTGCGACCGAAGGATTCCGTAATTTCTATCTCTTTCTCTGCCATGGAGGCAGCGAGAATGCACGTGCTCTCGACAACGCTATCAAATTACTGCTCCGCACCAATCCCGCATTCGAAAACGTAATGATCGCCCTTCTGCCGATATGGAAGTTCGACTCCAAAAAAATCGGCTGGAAACAGGCAGTCAGTGATGGAGACTGGCATGCAGGGTGGCTCGAAACATCGATGGTCATGGCTCTGGAACCGGACAAAGTGCATATGAATGAAGTCGCTACGGATACTGACAATGTTATGAGCTTATTGCGGGAGCATCCGGATAACTACCAGCAGGCAAAGAAGATTGTCGACGACGAGTTTGTGATTCCCCGAACCGGTCAACGGCCGGATATGAAAATAGGTGTTATGGGATATCCTGAGCGGGCTTCCCGTGAGCTCGGAGAAAGGATAGTCGAATGTATTGTCGATGATGTATCGGCAAAAATAAACTATCTCGAAGAAAATGCCAACGGTGTATATAAAGTAGTCGATTTTACTCCGGAACCGCTTTTTCTGGATTGATCGCTGCAGGGGGGACTGTGACGAACCAGAAAATAAACATGCTCATCGATTCCTCGGTAAGGTTTACAACGGACGATTTTGAACAGGACATGCAGGCATGGCTGTCGGAGATGGAGCGGTGGGGTATTGCGTTTTCGGTGATTACCCCGTCCGATCCCTATGTCGCCGTATTCAACCATGAGGGAAACGACCGCATGTATGCTGTTGCCGCAAAACATCAGGATAAATGTGCATGCATGGCGGTTGCAAATCCCTGGTATGGAGAAAAGGCGCTCCGGTTTCTTGAAGATGCGTTTGAGAAAGGATTCTGCGGTCTTTTCCTTCATCCGGGGAGACAGGGATTTACTCTCTCCGAAAAGATAGTATATCCGCTTGTTGAGCTGTGCGAACACTATAATAACCCGGTATATACATCCAGCAGCACCCCGATTTGCGCAATGCCGTTCCAACTGGCAGAGACTGCAAGACATTTTCCGGGAGCAGTGTTTATTCTGGGCTATGGCGGGTGGAGTGATTTCTGGACAGATATTATTCCGGCGGCGCAACAGTCAGACAATATCTGTGTTGAGACATCCTGTACGACTGGCGGAATGGTAAACGCTTTAATCGAAGCACTGGGGGGTGAGCGTGTAGTCTTTGGTTCGGGATATCCCCGCTCCATGCCGGAAATTGAATTGAAGAAGATAAACCGTCTGAATCTCTCATCTGATGTTTATGAAAAAATTATGCATGATAACGCATGCAGGCTGTGGGGAATTGAACTGTGAATATCATCGACACTCACACTCATTTTCCGGGAACCGCTTTCGGATTGACACCGCGAACAGCTGAAGAGCTACGGAAGGAATTCACGGATGACGGATTATCCGGCGCCTGGATTATGACGACAGACGGCCTGATCGATGAACCCGAGTTGAACAACGATATTCTTGCCGGTGCACTGCGTGATCACCGTGATTTTTTTATACCGTTCTGTACCGTCGATCCGAACAAAGGCGCGGAAAAAGGAATTGCAGAACTTGTCCGTGCAAAAGAGGAACTGGGGATGAAAGGCCTGAAACTGCACCCATGGCTCCAGTCTTTTTCACAGACATTTCCCGCCGTTGTGCCAATCCTCAGGAAAGCCGGAGAGCTTGGTATGCCGGTTCTCTTTCATGACGGCACACCGCCTTACTCTACACCTCTCCAGATCGCCTGGGCGGCTGAACAGGTTCCCGGAACCACCATTATCCTCGGGCATTCAGGTCTCGACGACCTCTATCAGGATGCGATTCTCGCATGTCTCAGACATGAAAATATCTACCTTTGCCTCTGTTCCCTGAGCAGCGGATATATCGGTGAGGTAATTCGCCGGATACCGGCTGAAAGGCTTCTCTATGGTTCTGATGGTGGATTCAGTGGGGGTCTGGTCAAAGATGCAATCGGGAAAATCCATGCCGTATGTGATAATGAGCCTGTTCTGCAAACGATATTCCACGATAACCCGAAAAGAATACTACCCTGAAATAATACAAGGAGTTTCAGTGAACTGGATTGTTATTGCAATTACCTGTGGAGTATTAAATGCAGTCGGTTCACAGGGACTTAAGCATGAACCCGATGGGCCCGAATATCAATCGGGTTTCCGGCTGACTTTTTATTCGCTCTGTGCATTATTAACTTTTACCTTATCGTTATTACTGGGTTTTGACTGGGGGAGCAGGCAGTTTGTCATAGTTTCATTATTAGCAGGATTATTCAGTTTTATCAATGTTCTCTTTATTTTGAAAGCTATATCGGCGCTGATTTCTGCCGCTGTATTTGCTCGCATATTACAAAAGGAACTCATCACTTTTGCTACTGGAATAGGGATCTTAGCCGGTATCACCTCGATAATCTTTTTCTCGATGTAACAGATTATAATCAGTAATATGGAGATGCTGTTATTATAGCGACCGGCTGGGACAGGATGTGGAACACACCTAATTATTATAGGGACAGTCCTGTGTTTTCAGCAGAAGCGGTTCAATGGATTGTGGATAAGGGCGCCTCGATCATTGCCGCTGATCTGGGTAGTTACGATCCTCCGGGATATCCCAACCGCGCTGTCAATATCCTTCTTTCTGAGAACCGTTTGCTTCTGTATCCGCTTATTCATCTGTCGCAAATCACTGATAAGCGACCATTGCTTGCTGCTCTTCCGATCAAAATCAAGGGAGTCTGCGGTGCACCCTGCCGTGCAGTGGTTATCGAAGATATACTATCTTTTTGATAAATGGACCTAATCCGGACAAACCGGTACCAAACAGGGAAAGGCACTAAAGTACAGAGGCAGAAGGCACAGAGGCACTGAGGCAGAAGTACAGGGGCACAGAGGCAGAAGGCACAGAGGCACTGAGGCACAAAGGCAGAAGTACAGGGGCACAGAGGCAGAAGGCACATAGTTTTAATAAACTGATTAAGCATCAGAGCCAGCTTTTCAAAATGGTCCATAAACAATAAATTTGTGAATTAGAAAAACATGGAGAAATTACCATGAAGTGTTCAAAAAAAATGCTCTTGTTCATATTTGCTTGTCTTATTTCAGGAACAATATCCGTAGAATCAGGTGACTGTGCTCCCAGAGAGAAAAACGTACTCAAGGCTACGAAAAAGGCCTCATCCTTCATGATGGACACAGTCTCGAATCGCGGTGGTTTTGTCTGTCAATACTCAGCCGACCTGTCCGAGCAATGGGGAGAAGTGCCGGCACGGAAGTCGATGATATGGGTACAGGATCCGGGTACTGTCGGCGTGGGGAACATGCACCTCTCCGCATACCGGACAACCGGCGATCCCAAATACCTCGAGTATGCGAAAAAAGCCGCCAATACACTCATCTGGGGGCAGCATCCCACCGGAGGATGGCACTATCTTATCGATTTTGATATGCCCGGCTTGAAAAAATGGTACGACGAGGTTGCGTCACGATGCTGGGGATGGGAGGAGTACTATCATTATTATGGCAACTGTACGTTCGATAACGACGTGACCGCCGGTGCAACGAGATTCCTGCTCAACCTTTACATGGAAATCCTCGATCCTGCATATCGTGTTCCGCTCATCAAGGCACTGGATTTTATCCTCGAATCTCAATACGCAAACGGCGGCTGGCCGCAGCGGTACCCCCTGAAATATGATTTTACTTTTGACGGGCATCCGGATTACACATCGTTCCACACGTATAATGACAGTGTTATTCAGGGTAACATTTACCTGCTGTTAGATGCCTGGGAAAAGCTCGGAAATGAAGAGTATAAAAGTGCGGCATACCGCGTATGGATTTCATTGTTATCTCCCAGCTTCCGAAACCGCAGGCTGGCTGGGGGCAGCAGTACGACATGGACATGAACTCCGCTCCGGCAAGAACGTATGAACCGGCCTCGGTCATGCCCGGCCAGACGATCCAGTGTATACGCGATCTTCAGACATTCTACATGATTACGGGTAACAAGAAGTTCCTTAATGGCATTCCCGACGCCATTGAATGGCTCGAAAGCTCATATCTGCCCGACAACCACAAGTCAAACAAAGATGTCACCCACGCTACATTCTATGAGCTAGGCACCAACAAACACCTCTATGCTCACCGTGAAGGTACCAGCATCGAAACGGGACGGTACTGGGTTGATTACGAGCCACGGAATTTTCCCGGTCATTACGGCCTGCAAGGCCGCCGTGACATGGCTGCTGTCAAGCGTGAATACGAGCGTGTGAATGCACTCACTCCCGAAGAGGCGATGGCAGAGTACAACAGAAAAAAATCGGATCTACGTCGGGCAAATAAAGTAGATGCTTCCGGCATTGAAAAGTTGATCGACTCACTGGATAATCGCGGCGCATGGGTTGAAGAACTTAGTATCCCGGATTACTTAGATGTGGTCAATAATCCGAGAAGAATATTGCAGGGAATCGATACCGAGACGTATATAAAAAATATGAGCGCTTTGATCGGTTATTTGCAGAGCCTGAAGTAACGTATCCGGTTATCGGGTTAAGCCGGCAAAGAGTTGCCAATCAGCATGACATAATTTCAGGGTATCCAGTATACCCCTGGACATACTCTCTGTTATTTCGTGACATTTTCCTCTCTCCCCTGCCTGAGCTTTACCCACATCTCATACTGAACACAGAGGGTCGCCACGAGTAGACATATATTTCGACATAGTTATTTTCCACATTGCAGTCATTACATCAAGTTGCTGTATACCGAGCCATAATGATTTTGTACCTGGATTCCCATCGGATTTTCTTCCAAAAAATCCCTCCAGGCTGGCAACCATTCGCATAGCTTCCCTGAAAGTTGGAGTTTTCTTTGGTGGTATGGGATTTGTAGTTTTATACGCTACGAGTGCTTTCCATCCTGCTTCCTCGAAATAAATTATCTTCAATTATTGTTGGTTCTATCTCTTTGATTTCCCTTCCATTATCTTTCGCTTTCCGGGGAGGCCTTGGGCCCGGCTCCGGTAATTCTACTTGCCGTATCTTTCGGATGATCTCTCTCGAAATCTCTTGCCCATTTATCCTCATAACCTTAATTTAACACATCATGTTCGCTGTGTTCAGCAAAAAATGTGGGACACGCTCAGCTTGTTAAGGGGGGAATTAATCCATTCTCCGTAGTAGTAATTACTACGAAGGACGAAAAGGGGGATCTTTAATAGTATGGTGAAAAAGCCAGCTTAGCCCTGTAGATTTTTCACAAGGTTTTAGCATACAATCATTATTAGACAAGGAAACGGGTAATAAGATGAAGTATCGTCAATTAGGTCAAACAGGATATAATGTCTCACGGCTGGGTTTCGGAGCTATGAGGCTTCCCATGACAGGAAAAGGTGATGAAGCTCAGGTAAACCGTGAATTAGCTATTCCACTGATTCACCGCGCCTTTGAAGCAGGAATTAATTACATAGATACAGCGAGGGGTTACTGTAACACTGACAGCCAGCGGGCAGTCGGGGAAGCTGTAGAAAACTGGCACGACAGAAAATCGATTATCATTTCAACCAAAAATCCCTATTTCGGCAAAGACGAAAAGAAATGGTGGAAAAACCTTGAAGACAGCCTCCGGCGCCTCAGGATAGAATCAATCGATATTTACAATTATCACGGTGTTAACTGGAAAATATTTACAGAAGACATCGAGCCGAGAGTAAGTAAATGGATGAACAGCGCCAAAGATCAGGGGCTTGTCAAACACATTTGCACTTCGTTCCATGATGAAAATGACGCTCTCTTAAAAATTATCGAATCCGGTTTATTCGAATCCGTGACAGTCCAGTATAACATGCTCGACCGCAGACTCGAAGATGGAATCGCCTATGCCCGTGAAAAGGGGCTTGGAGTTGTCGTTATGGGCCCTGTCGGCGGAGGACGGCTGGGTGAGCCGAGCAGTGTCATGAAAAAGGTTACCGGAGAAGGCTCCCGTATTCCCGAAACAGCGTTACGGTTTGTGCTTGCGAATCCTCTTGTTACCGTTGCGCTCTCAGGTATGAGCGAAATAGTGCATGTGGATGAAAATACCGCAATCGTTGAAAACGCCGCCGTGCTTTCCGAAGAAGAACTCACTGTGATCAACAGCCATCTCGATAAACTGAAAAAAATGGCCGACCTGTACTGTACAGGCTGCGGATATTGCGTGCCCTGCGATCAGGGAGTTAACATCCCGCGAATATTCGAGCTGTTTAATCAGGCCCGTGTTTACGATATTTGGGAACGTTCACGAGAGGCCTATGGATGGATCGGCGAAGAGGAATGGGAGCCGGGGCAGAAAGCCGATAAATGTATTGAATGCGGTGAATGCGAGATAAAATGCCCCCAGAATATTCCCATTATCAATCAATTAGCCGAAGCACACCGGATGCTGACGGAAAAAAATATGAAATGTAAAATGTAAAACTATAAAACACCCAAAGCTTCACACCCTTTGGCACTTTGTCACTCTGGCACTATGTCACTTTTCTTTACATTTTACATTTTAAACTTTACACTTTAAACTACCTTTCGGAGGCAAACATGATTCTCGACTCTCTTGAGAACGCCGAACACTATTATTCGATGAATCCCGGCTTTCAGAAAGCATTTGAATTTCTCAGGAACTCGAATCTCGAAGAACTTGAAGGGACAATCGACATTGACGGCGACCGTGTGTATGCAATGGTGATTAAATCGGACGGCCTTGGGCATGAGGGTGCTGAAATCGAGCTTCACAAGAAGTATATCGACATACAATTCGGTGTCTGCGGCATCAACGAATTCGGCTGGAAACCGGCGAAAGACTGCGTAACAGTCACTAAACCGTTCGATGATGCGGACGATTACGGTTTCTTCGGCGATAAACCCGATCTCTGGATTTCGGTTCCGCCAGGACAGTATGCGATATTTTTCCCGTGGGACGGCCATACTCCCAAAGGGGGCAAAGGCGCGCTTCACAAGATTCTCGTTAAAGTTGCGATATAAGGATCGGTTGAGACACTGATGTTTTGTATTAATCGCCGCAGTAAGAAAATCAACCGGATGATCGCAGGAAATATGAAAAACGTTTACATTTAATCTGATCTTGAAATGTATAAAATACAACGTATAGTTTCGGTCATTGGAGCTTTTCTGCTTATCACCATTTTTATTTCTCCAACGGGATTTGCAGAAGAAGTAGGTGAACTTCATCCTTTTCGGCTTACCATAAAAAAAGAACTGATTATTGCACTATCGGGTATCACATTTCAACAGGCAGGCAATTATTTTTTATCGAACATGACTTTGCCGGACCCTGTTACGCTCAAGAGAAATGACGTTATCGGTTTTGACAGGTTCGCGTGTAACTACTATTCAAAAAAACTTAGTAATTATAGTGACAATACGAAAGATGCCGCAACCGTTCTGTTCGCCCTGACATTGATACCCGATTTTAAAAACATCAACAGAGAGAAAATCAATGCCCTGATAAGTGATATCGTCATGTTTTCAGAAGCGGAATCAATAATATACGGCATGACCAAATGCGCCAAAGGGTTTTCTGAACGGCCCCGTCCTTTTGCATATAATTCCAGCCTTCCCATCGATATGCGCCGTCAAAGATTCTCATTTGAATCGTTCTGGTCGGGGCATGCTTCCCTTGCTTTCACCACTGCCGTTTTTACCGGATATGTGTATCAAAACCGTCATCCGGACTCAAAATTCATCACGCCTGTATGGATGCTGGGGATATCCTGTGCAACTGCGACCTGTATTCTCCGTGTCCGGTCGGGAACTCATTTCCCTACCGATGTTATCGTTGGTGCAGCGGCCGGTTCTTTTATCGGATGGCTTATCCCCTGGATGCATAAAGAAAAAAACGATGCAGTATCGTTTAGTACGGAAGTAAATGGTTCAACCGGTTTTGGTGTTTCATATTCATTTTAAAAGAGCTGTGAATGGTGAAAAAGACAAGAATCTGGAGGCTTGAGACTTGAGGCTTGGGGAAAAATGTAAAATGTAAAGTGTAAAATGTAAAATCAAAAGCTATACCCCCCATCTTCATAAACTTTAAACTTTAAACTAAAACGTCATACCCTTTGACACTTTGTCACTCTGACACTTAGGCACTTTTTTTATATTTTTCACCATTCACCATTCACCATTCACCATTCACTATTCACCATTCACTATTCACCATTCTTTATCTGTGTCTTTGCGGGCTTTGCAAGAAAAATTTTCTACAGTTATTTATGCAGTATCGGACAAATCGGAATCGTCGTACGAATCGGGCGCCCAGTGATCGAGAAAACGGTAATGATCGGGCAGATGGTTAGCAGTCACGACTTTCGCGGTCTCTCTGACTTTTTTTAACACCCTGCGCTCCTCATCGGTCATTCCGGGATTGAAATAGGCATCGACATTCTCGTACACATGGTAGGGATAATACATGCCGCCCAGCGTCGTATCGGGTTCCAGCCCGGAATTTATGGTGTACCGCAAACTCGCCTTGGCAAGATTCACATCGCCGGTTTCATCATACCGAGCCGCCAGCCGCCTGAATGGGGTCACAAGATGATCTCCGGCAAACGGCTTCATGGTAATGATTCCCACACCTTTCTCGCGAAGCTTCGGAACAAGCGTATCGAAATCATCCAGCTTCATGCCCTTGTGGAACCAGGTCCAGTTGTGGTAGTAATTATAGGGGAAGATGACATAATCGAGCGGATACTCCTCGAGCGGTTCCCTGAGATGGTGACAGTAATGTATGGGTATCCCGACAGCGCGTATTTTCCCCTGCTCCTTGTACTTGAACAGCTTCTCCCACTGGTCCCAGTTCGAAGCATCAGAAGAATAACTGTGTATACGCACCATATCTATGTAATCCCTGCCGAACAGTCTGAGATCGTGCTCGAATTCCTGTTCGAGCGACCGTCCCTCCCACGGCAGAATCGAAATCGATATCACCACATCGTTGATAATCGGCGCAAGGAACCGTCCCATAGGCTCGTACTGGAAGCATTTCTGCTCGTAATCATACACATCGAACAGATTGACACCGAGATCATAGGCTTCCCTGACCATCCACTCGCGTTCTTTTTCGTATTCGATGATGTCACGGCGCATGTGTGAACCGAAACCGAACTTCGACACTTTGATTCCGGTAGATCCGATTTCGCCCATCGGCATGGTGCCAGCCGGCTTGGGAACCTCTTTCTTAAAATCTATCGGTGATAATTCAGTTTTTACCGCTACTTTCCGTTTCAGCACGGAACAGCCTGTGAATCCCATACCGAGAGCACCCGCGGCCCCGTGGGTAATGAATTGACGTCGTTTCATTAATTGTATTTTCCTTTCATTATTCCATTATGCAGATTAATAATCCATTGAATCTTGTTCATTTATTTGAGCTGAATGCTGATAGCTGAAAGCTGGCTTTTTCACAGCTTATCAAATCCATGTATATTTATCCGCCGGATTTAGGAAATACCGGTATCTCCCGTTTCATCGCCCAGTGCGCGGCACGCCACAGGATTTCCTGATATTCCCTCAGCCGGTACAGTTCCGTGGTGTGTCCAGGCAGAAGTCCGACTATACGGCCTTTTCCCTGTTCGAGACACCAGCCGCCGACAGCATTGCGTTTGTCATGGATGGCGGTTGTCTCGAACAGGGTTATCGTGGCGCCGGATTTCACGACAACCGCAAACTGTTCGTCGAGCGGCACGAAAAAATTCTTCATACCTTCCGTGACCGGATGTTCCTGATTCAGGTCACGAATCCAGACCGGCTGTACCTCGTTGTGCGGTATCGGTTCGATGTCCAGCAGACCGGTAATTTTTTTATTTCGGCACGCTATAGTGTTATGAAGCGCCAGAAAACCCATGCCGCGGTTTCTGACATTGTCGATGATGGCAACGGCATTTTCATCTGTCCATAGCAACTCGCCCTTGCTCATGGTGTCGACGATTCCTTCCTCCCGCCAGTCGATGTCATCGGGACGGCTGTGGCGTGAGGTGATAAGCAGATCGGCATCGCTGATGAGTTCCGGGGTAAAAAATCTGCTTGCACGGACAAACAGAATACGCCAGTTGTTTTTCATGGAAAATATTCCGCGGATATGCATCTCGAGCGGTATGCAGTTATGGCCGTAATCGCCTCCCATAATGGCGACTATCTTCGTCTCACCGGGAGCTTTTGGCCTGACCGCGGCAGAAACATCCGGTGCCGCGATAGTAGATGCAACACCCGCAGCAAGGCCGGAAGCAACAACACTTTTCATTCTATTTCTCTTTTTCGTAGTCATTAAATCATCCTTAAGTAAATTTGCCACAAAGGCACTAAGGCACCAAGTTTTTATTGTATTTCCTGTTACAAAATATTTGTTTTCCTTTGCGCTCTTTTCTTTGCGGCTTTGCGTACTTTGCGTGAAACCGATTATTCCCGTCTAATATGAGCCGGCTTTCGGGTACTGCGGTATATCCCTTTTCATCGCCCAGTGGGCCGCCCGCCAGACTATATCATGGTATTCGGTAACACGATAGTTCCACTGGTAATGCCCGGGCAGCAATCCAACAACCCTGCCCTTGCCGCGCTCGAGGCACCAGCCGCCGACAGCATCGCGTTTATCGTGTACTGCGAGGTTACGGAAGAGCAGTGTCGTCGATGCAGGATTCTTGATTACCGCATCGAACTGCTCGTCAAGGTTAATACAAAATGAATCGATGCCTTTCGTGATAGGATGCTCCTGATTCAAATCCTTGATGATGCAGGGCTGGATTTCCTGATGAAGAATCGGCTCGATACCGATAAAATCCTCAATATCCTTCCTGCCTGAAAAAAGCGTGCAGTGTACGGCCATCCATCCCATGCCACGGTTTCTCACATTATCGAACAGCGCCTGAGTCTGTTCGTCCGTCCAGATTGCATCACCTTGCGGACGGTCGACGACAATTGGCTCATCTGTCCAGCCTATTGAATCACGGCCGCCGTAACGAGCTGAAATGAAGAGGTCGGCATCACTGATCAACTCAGGGGTGAAATACCTGCTTGCCTGGACGTAATAGATTTTATAATCCTTTTTTGAGGAGAATATTCCCCGCACATGGTGCTCCTGAGATACCGCAGGATGCCAGTAATCGCCCATGACCGCAACGATTTTGGTTTCGCCCGGAGCTTTCGGCCTTATAGCTGCCTGTGCTTCGGGGACAGCGGCCGCAGCAGCCGTAATGGAAGCGAGTCCGGTTTTCAGGGCTGTCCTTCGTGATGTTTTATTGTTTAAAACCATATATTCCCCCGGTTCGGTTTACTATTCAAGTTTGTGGAGATGTAAAATCTTACGTCTATACATTCCTGCTC